>Ga0302319_10005675_pt1 | contig 24959 bp, 17 predicted proteins | sample Bog_T0_2_FD_203319 | JGI IMG/M metagenome (GOLD analysis project Ga0302319, IMG submission 203319) | Peat permafrost microbial communities from Stordalen Mire near Abisko, Sweden - Bog_T0_2 | ecosystem: Environmental > Terrestrial > Soil > Wetlands > Peat | place: Sweden: Abisko, Stordalen Mire...
CCGACAGGTGGCGAAAACAGCGAACCCGGTTTAGAGCCGGGCCTGCCCAGCTCATTCCCGAGATTCTGCCACCCTTACGCACTCCTGCCGAAAGGACACCAAGCAATGCAACTCCTAACAGTGGCCGCTATTGCGCTCGGCAATCGAGTAGATGGAAAAATGAGCCGATGGAAAAACGAGGCGTCGGACGCCTCATTTTCGGTTCGCGCCTTACAGTGCGACCCCGCGAAGAGGAACCAAAAAACTTCCGGGAATTCGCCGCTCAGTACGGATGACGAGCCGAAGAACCATGATACTCCCCTCGGTCGCTTCCTGGACGGTAGGAAGTACTAGTCCAGAGCATGTCGGCGTCCTGCGATTGGCAGAAATCAGGCAATCAACTCCGGTCACTATTCGGTCGCTGGCTGTTTGTCTGGCACCTTTTCGCTTGTCCGGTCGGAGAACGAAGACACGGCGCTCCTGCGAAGTGGGCAAGCGGGTGATGCTCTGCGATCTTCGCCGAATGTACATTTTTGAACAGACTGCGTGACGTTGCCTTGCTATCTTCAATCAGGCATTACCTTGCCGTACCCCGCATCGGGCGTGGTGGCTCCGCTAATATTTCTCCTTCTATTGGGGGTCAGGTCACGCCCGATGCAGAGGGGCCAACGGCTTGATGGGAGGCCCAGGAAATGGCTCCAGATGATCCTGACAGACGGTACGATGACGGGACGGATGAGATTCCCGATTTTCCAGAATCCCGGTCTTCGGAAGCGTGGCATCCTATCATGCTTCTAACCGATGAAGAAATCCCGAACCGAAATCTGGACTGAGTTTCTGGAAGCAGTCGAACTTGACATCCACGGAACCTACTGCCACACACCCCGCCACGACCGCCAGTGCCGCTCCTGGTGTGCCAGCAGGAAGAGACGCTCAACGTCGTCTGGCGTCAGGAGATAAAGTTGCCAGTCTTCGTGATCAAAGAGCGAGCGATTTGTCGCTCCCAAAAGCTGGAAGCAGAATGCCAGGTAGGCGAAGCCCCTAAGGGCGAGAGTGGTATTGGCCAGCCGCTTCCGGGCCCGCCCTTCCAGGACGCCGAAGTCCCGAAGGGCTGCGAGGAGGCCCCGGACCACCCGGATGGCAACATCGGCAGACCAGGGGCAACCCTTGCAGTTCAGCCAATTCAAGGCCTCGCCGGTCCCGAGGCTGCCGCCGAAAAGGGATCTCTGCGGAAAAATGACCTCTCGGCAGAAATCGCCGATCATAGGCTCCGCTATTGCAGTGATCCAGTAGTAGACCGGTCGCACAATTTGAACCGGGGCCTCCACATCTTCGAGTGGGCGAACAAACTTCCATGCCTTAGGAATCGGCCCTTCGACGAAGCGTGGTAGGAAAGCCCGGCTGTAAACATCCGCTAGCCGGGCTCGGGTGCCCTTGTTCAGAGTGTTGGCCCTGACGACGTCGTCGCGTTGAGGATCTGCCGGCGCGTCTCGCCAGCTTCTGACCAGCTGACGCATGTCGTCGAAGAGAGCTCCGCCCTTTTGTAGCCGGGTAGTGTAGATCCAAGGTGAGGGGCGCCCGCCGGCCACATTGGCAGGGCCGCTCGTCATCGACGCTGCCTCTGGTTCTGGCTTGAGCCGGGCTTGTTGGCAGAGTGAGCTTCAACACCGCCGAGCCTAATATAGGAGTCAACTTCGGAAGAATCGAGCTTCCTTCGTCTCCCGAGCCGATGTGCGGACGGGTCCTTCGGTTCAATCCACCGATACATCGTGTCGCGGGCGCCTCCGAGGTGGGCCGTGGTTTCTCCGACCGACAGCCACCGTTCACCGGGGATGGCCAGCCCGCTCCGTGTTAGATCCTGCATGCCACGTACATTCTGTCAGAAAGTCGGAAATCGCGGTTTGGCTTCGGCGCCTCACCCGGTTAAGTGTTCGGCCAATTCACCGTTCCTTGCGGGACGGCTTGCGGCTGGTCATTCAGTGCCGCCGGTGGGACCACTTCGGATCTGTCCTCGACTTCCTCATCCAGTGTAAACTCTGACGGTTCGGGGCTCGAGTTCGGATCAAACCAGCGAATCCCCCGCTCCGTCGATAAGTATGACGCCTCCTCCGGGCTTAGCCCAGTGGCCGCAAGCCCCTCGTTCTCATCAGGCAAAACCGCCTCAGCGGCTCTGGCTTCTGCCGCTAATCGTTGCCTGTGTTCACGGGCGTATGCCCGCTTCTTTTCCTTGCAAATGTAGTCGGGGCGAGCGTACTTGTGCACGAGTTGGAATTCTGTGATGAACCCCGACAGTGTTTCGACGACCTTTTGCGTATTGTCAAGATTCTCCTCGTGATCCAGGATTTGGCAGATCATTACCATATCCGAGGCGTAGTTCCTGCCAGCTTCCCACGCCAGAGCCGTCATCGTGGAGTGGAATGATCCGAGGTAGGACTCCTTCAAGCCAACGTAGAGGCCGCGATCATTCCATCGGAAGTACTTATCGATGTTCATGGCTTCGAGCCGGTACGTCGGTACGTCGATGAGCTGGGTTTGCGGAACTGAGCGGCGATTCTCTTTCGCCTCCAGGATCGTCTTGTTGCGAAACTTCAGAGCTGACTTTGAACATTGCTGGAGAAGACGATGTATGGCCGCGGGTAAATCATTTCTGTTCATCCACCGGAATGCAGGCCGCGATGAATCACTCCTTGATTCATGCGGCTGTCTGGCTAAACTGAGGTTACTGTCGTTTCCTGGTTGGCGAAAGCGGGGATGGGGATAACAGTTACTGTCGTTGTCTGTCTCCTTCCTCGCAGATTGCGCCGTTACTTCATCAATATAGTTAGTCTTGTTACCGTACCCGCCATTTTGCGGCACGCGGGACCCTTTCTGGGCCGCTTGGTCCCCATTCTGGTCCTCCGTCGAATCGTGATCGAGCTGCCGCAGTGAGCCTCCGTACCTGGAGTCTGGCGGTACGCGGGCCCACGCCCGTCCTTTTCCGGTCAGTTGGCAGTGCCCGTAACACATCCGTTCGATGCTCCCGTCAGCCACAAGTTGCTTCAGGTATCGGGTCGCGGTACTGCGAGTTAGCCCGCGGCTTATCAGCTCCTTACGTGAGATTGACCTCTCGAGCGACATCATGAAGCGAAGGATGTCCTCTTTCGAAGTTATAACTGGGGGCGTGAACGCCTGCGATTGCGGTTGCATGGTCGCTGCCATCGGCTCTCCTTGTGCATCGATTTCCGGCCAACTTCTGGATAATGGGGTCAGCTGAGCCTTCGTAGTGCTGCTTTGGCAATACGGGTCCATGCTTATCTATCGGCATGGCGAGGCATTTGCACAAATTCACCGTTCATTTGAAGTGGCGAGTGCGATTGCCGCCGCAAACTGATGGGTCTTGACCGTCGCAACAGCCCGGACATCCCGACCATTTTGGCGTTGGCTGATTCCTTCCGCAGAGTGGCTTCCTCACGTGTTTCCTGCTCCGCAGGCTCGCCTCACGGATTTGTCGCCTTTCCGATCACCTGCACCCGCAGCCAGCGTGTTCAGGCGCCCTTCGCGGCAACTGCGGCGTTCGCAAGAATGCCCGCCCGTCACTCTCCCGCCTCGCTATCTTCCCTACGTCCACAACCTGGCCAGGACACCGGCGTCCGGCCGGAATCCCACCGCTCAAGCCCATTCACGTTCGACTACTTGCAACGGCCTGCCCTTGAGGACGTCAGGCTCACCGTGCCCACTGCAGGAAGAGCCATGGCGCCTGGTTGATCTGATATCGACTCGACGCTGCACGTAACAGCAGTCTGAAAGTTGAGGATCATTCCTTGGAGATTGATGCGCCCGATTCTCCCTATACTAGATTCCCTCGTGAACGGTATTCCGTTCACGTGATCGTTAATCCAGTCCCTCGTCGCGATCAGCTGGGGGAAATGCGGCTGGAATCAAGCTCAGAGCTTTGTACCGCAGCAATAGTTGGGCAGCGAGATGACCGTCAACGTCAGGAATTCACCCTACCTGAGCGCCACCTGAACTTAAGCAGCCAGGTTAAAGAGCGTAGGGGGCCGGGACTGTGGAAGACCCCCGGTACCCATGGAGAGGATCATCTTACTGCCCTTTCGAGCAAACCACTGGCTGGATTCTACTCCACCCATTTGGCACCGCCATGTCTGAAGCTTGGCCGCCAGCCAAAAAAATCAGACCCGCTCTAACTGAACGGCCTCTGCGTACTCGGCGATGTCGGTCATCGCGAAATCCAGCTATACGTTCGTACTGGGCGGGGGGGCCAAGATCGACGCAAAGAGATCGAATTGCGAACGAAGGCCTCTGAGACAAGCGAACTGATTCGTGAGCTTCGCCGACCCGAATCCTGCATTGCTCGGCGTGGCCTCCAAAATACGTATTCCGGGCGCCGCCGATCATGATTTCGGGCAGAGGGTTATCACCATTCCGGCGGGAAGATAATCATCTGGTCGATTCCGGAATGCCGATGGGCCCTCCCAGCAGACGAACCAAGGCTCGTCGTACCTTCTGGGCGCCACGACCTCACGGTTCAACCACGCCTTCCTGGAGATCACGCCCCAGCTCGCCAGCTCCGTTCTGGATCGCGTGGACGCATTCAAGAACCTGGCGGTCAATCATCCCAGTCTGGTGTGCATTGAATTCTATGACAGCGAGCCAGTTTCTCTGAGTGGCCTTCCGGGTTCTTTTGACCTGGATGGGACCGCAGAAAACGAGGATGTCGTCAACCGCCTGGAAGATGCTGCCTTCGTGGAACTTGCTGGCAACTTCCCGAATGATGAAGACCGGGAGATTCTTACGGAATCGACTGACTGCGACCGCGTGGTGGTCACCCCGGAGAAGCCTAGTAGGCCCGCTATCCCGAGCACCAAAGTTGGCATCTCGAGCCCCGGCCTCTTCCAGTTGAAGCGTTTCAGAAAGTGCTTTCCGAAGCAGAAGCCTTGAACTCGTAGCCGGACCGGGTTCATTACGGATGGTTAACCACTTTGCCTTCGAGGCTGATAAAACAAGAAGTGGACTTGTTCCAAATCAGTCTGTCGAAGGAGTCTGGATGCCCACAAGAGACGAACTGCTGCACGAACTAATCGAGGCTGAAGTGCAGCGCCGGGTGCTGGAGCAACGCTGCCTTGAATTGAGACAGCAGTTGGGATTTGGCGCCCCCATTCAAGAGATACTGTCGGAGATCTCCGCCTGGAATCCAGGTTCGGAACCGGAGGCCCCCATACGGAAGACCTCTCTCAGTCCAAGGGTTAGTTCCAAGTTGGAGAAGCTGAAAGAGAAGTTCCAAAAATACCGCAGCACCAGGACCAAAGGCAGCGGAAGATCGCTGCCGCAGCACTTGTGGGAAGCGGCAATAGAGTTGGCACGCCAGGGCAATATCTGGGGGATAGCTAAGGAACTCGGGCTCGAGGGCCGCAAACTGAAGCGGTACGTTGAGGGGACCGTCCCCGCTCCAGTTCCCGTTCCGGTTGCTGCCGGCTCCCAGCCAGAGGTTGACGCCCGAGGTCACAGGAAACGGGTTTGGACCGCTGAACAGAAAGCGGCCGCGGCCGAACGCATGCGGAAAGCCAGCAGGGCTCGTTTGGCTAGGGTCGCTAAAGAAGCCAAAGCGGCTGCAAGAGCCAAGAAAGAATAGAGTTTGCAACACAATCAGGTCTTCATCGACTGCGGCTACGAAGTCAAGGTAGCCGGCAGGTTGTAACTGGTGTGTCTGCTCCTAGCCCAACCCCAGGGCGGCTGGTATGGCATCAACGAAACAACCGGCCGTGTAGTCCAGATCGAGTCTGCCCGGCGCCTCCGCCTCCAGCTCGACTGGAGTCGCCTCACACGTCTGAAGCAGCTCCGGGCCAACGGAGCGATCTACGAAGCGGCCAATTCCGGCCGCCCGCTTGCCGCGGTATGGGACTAGAGTTCGCCGGTCAGAGCGAGATCCGATTCGGACAGGCTGTCCAAGACGCCAAGCGCCAAGTTATCTTGGATCACCTGGGAGGAGTTTGATCGAGCCGCCGCCTCGTACGGGGAGCAGGCCGGATTGCCCATAGACGGGTGCACTTTTGTGACACAGACGCGTGACTGGCTGGATGCGATTGCTCGGAATTGCGACGAATCTTTTCCGAACAACGAGAACGTAAGAATCGAGAACCGTGAACCGGTGCTCAGTAAACTGGCGCGCAAAGTGGAACCAGTGACACTGCGCGAGCTTGAGCAGGAAGTCGCAGCCCGACTCGAACCCGTGTCAGTGCTCGACGCGCTGGCCGATACCGAGAATCTGCTCCATTGGACCCGGTTCTTCGGCCCTCTGTCCGGACACGAGGCGAAGCTCGATCGGCCGCGGGAGCGATACCTCATTGCCACCTTTTGTTATGGCTGCAATTTGGGTCCGAGCCAGACCGCGCGGTCCCTCAAGGTCGCTGATCGACGTCAGATTGCATGGGTGAATCAGCGCCACATCACGGAAGACAAGATGGACGAGGCGGTCACCGCCGTAATCAATGCTTACAACCTGTTCGCGATTCCAAGATTATGGGGCAGCGGCAAGAGCGCTTCAGCCGACGGCACGAAGTGGGACTTGTACGAGCAAAACCTACTGTCGGAATACCACATCCGCTACGGCGGGTACGGCGGAATCGGGTACTATCACGTCGCCGACAGTTACATCGCGCTGTTCAGCCACTTCATCCCGTGCGGCGTCTGGGAAGCCGTTTACATTTTGGATGGATTGCTGAAGAATCAAAGCGATATTCAACCCGACACTCTCCACGCCGACACACAAGGCCAGAGCACGCCGGTGTTCGCGCTGGCCCACCTCCTCGGCATTCAACTGATGCCTCGCATCCGGAATTGGAAAGATCTGAAGCTGTACCGGCCGGAGAAGACTAGCCGCTATGGGCATATCGATTCGTTGTTCACCGACACCGTTGATTGGGATCTCATTCGAACGTACCTGCCGGACATGCTGCGTGTCGCTCTCTCGATCAAAGCTGGCCGTCTTAGCGCGGCGACCATTCTGCGCCGGCTTGGCACATACAGCCGCCAGAACCGGCTTTACTTGGCCTTTCGCGAGCTCGGCTGTGTAGTTCGGACGGCGTTTTTGCTCCGCTACCTTGCCGAGCAGGAGCTGAGAGCGACAATCCAGGCAGCTACAAACAAGAGCGAGCAGTTCAACTGCTTTCTCAAATGGGTCTTCTTCGGAGGCGAGGGCGTGATCACCGAGAATAGCCGCGACGAACAGCGAAAAGTCATCAAGTACAACCGTCTTGTCGCTAACTGCCTGATATTTCATAACGTTTGCTCACTTACCCGGATCGTGCGGGAGTTGCAAAGAGATGGTGACGAGGTTCAGAAGGACGCGCTGGCCTGTATCAGTCCCTACCTGACCGAGCACATCAATCGATTCGGCGATTACACGTTGAATATGGACCGAAAGCCGCCGCAACCGGACTACGGGTTTGCGCTACGACAGGTTCGCGCTCAAGCGGGATGAGATGTGGCCCAATTTCCGGCGAATCGTTGCCATACCTCACCCCCAACTTCCCTTGACACTCTCCCTGACCTTTGGCAGGAAGCAGACAGGAAAGCCTCGGGCAAGAGATTCGCACCCTCGCTTTGAAGCGGTGGGTTTGGAAACAAGTCTATGAAGTTCCGTCAGGGCTGCTCGTCGTGGATTTCTATGGCTCTGATAGAAGCGTAGTCTTTCCAGGGCGAAAAAGATAGCAGGATCTTGCCTTGGCCGTTTGGGCGAATTTCGTGGAAAGTTCGCTTAAGGGCGTGAAAACCGCCCGCTTCTTTATATACGTCGAGATTCCGAAGCAGGATCGCTCCATTACAGTAAACGTCAAACACGCGCGTTCCTACGCCGCCATTTTCCGTTCCTTCCACATCCGTGTGGAAGTATGTCTCCGCGAAGTATAGCGTTACTGAATACATTCCATCAGGCACGGGAAAGGAATAACTGAAGTTTCCGTAGCGTTCACCCGCGTAAAGACCAGGATCGAGCGTGCCCTCAACTGACCGCTTCCCAGCATTGTGCCACATCAACTCCCGGCCCCCTACAAAATAATTATCTGGGCTCCATACATCTCCATTGTGGTCCGTAAACCAGAGTTCATGGGCGCGAACACGGATCGGCAAAGCACGGTGCGGAATTCCAGGAACGAGCTCCAACGCATTCACAAACGGTTCGCCGTAAGCAGCGGCAAACTTGAGATGGATCATTCCGTCCGATTCCGGCTTCACGTCCTTGAACGCACGGACATCTACAAACGTAGTTCCCGAATCAGCCGTCACGTCAAAGTTGGACAGCAAGGGGTGCCCGTTGAGACTGACATTGAACGGGCGCTCTCCGTCTCGGCCGTTGTCATCGGCCAGGTTGCTTTCGGCAAAATAGAGTCGAAGTTCATACGGTCCCGGCTTAAGGGGTATATCGTAGGAGAACTCGCCGGACCGCACGGTGGAAAAAAGTCCAGCGTCGGCCGGTTTCCGGAAGAATTCGCCGGGGCCTGGTTCTGCAACGCCACCGTGGAAATATCGATCAGTTTGCCAAGTATGGCCAAAACGGTCCAGGTAGTCGTGGTCAACAAGGCCGGCGCGGATTCGAACTTCACCAGCGGGGTTGAGTCCCGCTGATCGCGCGGGGACGTGGCTGCGGGGATTGCGAAATATCGACGCTGAAGCGCCGAACCGTATGGCTGCCACGCCGCCAACAACCAGAGTGGCCAAGGCGACAACGGCAAGCAGCCAAGTTAGCCGAATTCTCGGAAGTCTCCTGGTGCCTGGAGGCGCCGGAAACGCAGGGACGTCCAAATTCCGGAGCAGCGCAGAGGTCCCTGTGCGAGGGCCGCTGCCCGGATCCCCTTTGAAGACGAAGGTGGGCACATAACTGCCTGGAGAGAGGACAATTTGTACCCGCCGGTCCTGATCCTCGGTAGCGTAGTATTTTTCTAGTTTTTTGCGCAGGCGATGCGCTTCCACACGGACGACCGAATCTCGTTGTTCATCGAAATCGGAGGTTCTGCTGAAAACTTCAATAGCTATCGTCGATTCCTTGATTTGCTCGGACTCGCCCAGCAGGGTTTTGCTGCAAAGGTACTCGAGTAACGCCGCCTGTCGTGACGACAACGAAGCGCGAGTTGACGTCAGAATCGCCCGGACTGCTTGCCTGACCTCCTGCTCAACGATGGCGGGTGCCATGCCGGAACCATCCTCAACAAACCAACATCCCACCAGAGTGGTCGAAAGCACGTCCCGAAGTCAAGTCCACGTTTCGCCGACCGTTACAGACGACGTGCAGGCTGCTGAAACTACTGCCGTTTCCATGTTGCAAGAAACCCACATGTTGAGCGCAACGGACGAAACGTGTTTTCCCCTAAAGACCAGTGGCACAATTTTTCCAGCATATCTCGCAGACCCAGGCTGAGGTTGGACAGAGCGTCGTTTGGGGGCACATTATGAGCATCCTCCGGTCTTGTAAGTGCCACGGTCACGGGAATCGGGACCGCGCAATTGTTCAATCATGTGAGTCAGCTTCGCTGGGCTGTCGGAACGACTCATCCCGGACGTGATCGCATCCGGGATGGGGACACGGCGGCAATTCAGCCGTGAGGATCAATCCGATCAATAGGAGTTACGCTAATGATGAAATTTGCAACAGCGCTCATGGTGGGAGTAGCGATGCTCGCACTTATCGGCATAGTGCCACGCGATGCTCAGGCTCAGGAATCGCGCGGCACGATTGAGGGAACAGTCACCGACAGCAGTGGCGGCGTTGTGCCCGGCGCAAGCGTCGAGGTCGTCAACATCGCAACAAACGTGAAGGTCCCGACCGTCACCAACGAGGCCGGCAGCTTCCGCGTGCCGTTCCTGATCCCGGGCGAGTACAAAATTACGGTCGGCAAGACGGGGTTCAAGACTCACGTCCACGCCGAGATCCACTTGGGCGTTGCGGAGACGGTTGAAGTGAAGACCACGCTCGATTTGGGCGCGACCACCGAGACGATCCAGGTGAGCGCTGCCAGCGAGATGCTGCAAACGGCCGAGGCCAGCCAAAGCGCAACGGTCAGCAGAAAGGAACTGGACGAGATCCCCATTCAAGGCGGCTCGGCTCTGGAGGTCCTGAACTATGCGCCAGGAATGGCCAAGACGGGCGAACTGCGGACACCGTATCCAGCCTTCAATCAGGGACTGACAATGCTCAGTTCCAATGGCGGTGGCGAAGCGCACAACGATATCACTCTGGATGGCGTAGCTAATTCGAGTGTCGGCGTACCGGGACAATCCGGAATGTCCGCGAATTCCTTTTCCAGACCTGCTATCAGTCTCTCGAGCTATGCAGTTGAGGAGATGAAGATCCAAACCAACGTATATGACGCAACCCAAGGCCACACGTCGGGCGCGGTATTCAATCTGGTGAGCCGCTCGGGCACCAATGAGATTCACGGCGAGGCCCACTACCAGTTCTATCCCTCGTCTCTAGCGGCGGAGAATCCATTCAACCGCAGCTATGTCTACTACAATAGTGCCGACCAAAAACGCTATGGGTTTTCGCTGGGCGGCCCTGTCGTCCTGCCTAAGCTCTATAACGGTCGCAATAAGACATTCTGGTTCTACACAATGGAGAAGCACCCGTTCAAGACTCCGTCGTCCACCATCTCGACGGTCCCGACCGATGCGGAAAGGAAAGGCGATTTCTCCGCCCTGCTGGCAATCGGCCCCCAATATCAGATCTACGATCCCCTTTCGATCGCGAGCCACGCCGATCTGAGCCGGACGGCGTTTCCGGGCAATATCATTCCGGCCAACCGGCTCGATCCGGTAGCCCAGAACATCCTGAAATACTACAACCACGCGAATACCACGACGGGAGTAAGTGCCGACGGACAGGGAAACTACACCTGGATCAATCCGAATGTCAACACCTATGACACCTATAGCACCCGCATCGATCATAGCTTCTCCGACAAGCACCGCTTGATGGGTCGCTTCAGTTGGGACAACTGGACTGAGCTGGCGGGTGACGTCTTCGGCAACGGGACGACCTCGGGTGGAGGCAATCAGTACCGGAAATCGTATGTCGCCGCGCTTGACGACGTCTATGTGTTCTCGCCCAGCGTGGTTCTTGATGTAAAGCTGGGTGTGACGCGCCAGCCGTACTCCAATGGTCCGTCCAGCAGTTCTTTCGACTATGCCGCCCTGGGCTTCTCGTCGCAAATGGTAAGCCAGATCGGTCAAGGGAAATCGATTTTCCCGTCCATCAATTTTTCGGGCGTATATCAAGGCATTGGAGCGGGCGGAGGTTATTACAACAACAACACCAACGAAACGCTCAATGGCACTCTGAGCTGGGAAAAGGGCAAGCATAGCGTGCGCTTCGGAGCCGAGGCCCGAATCTGGACGCAGAGCTACATGAACACCTACAACAATACGTCCCCGTCGATTTCCTTCAGCAATGCCTACACGAACGGCCCGGACAAGGACTCGCCCGGAGCGCCTGTCGGACAGGACTTGGCACAGTTTCTGGTGGGTATTCCGAGTAGCGCCACGATGGGCGTATCGAGCCCCTTCACAGCCCGCTACGATTGGGCAGCCGCTTTCATCCAGGACGATTGGAAGGTGACTCCTAAGCTGACGTTGAACATCGGGATGCGATGGGAAGTAGAAAAGCCGACCACGGAACGATACAACCGCATGGAAATCGGCTTCGACCCGAGCGCTGTACCGAGCTTTGCGGCAGCGGCCCAAAATGCTTACGCCGCGGCCGGTTATGCGGCGAATGCGTCCAGTATTGCGGCATCCGCGAATCTGAGCCCCGCGGCGACTGCCGCTCTGCAGAACGTGCTGGCGGCATTCCCTTCGTCTTACACGGTGAAGGGCGGATATCGGTACGCAAGTTCGAGCAACCGCGGCACTTGGAACACAGACTGGAAGGAGTTCCTGCCTCGATTCGGGCTGGCCTACCAGCTTGATAACAAGACTGTGATCCGGGGCGGTTTCGGAATCTTTTACGATTCGCTCGGTGTTGGCCGCAACTTTCTGCCGGTCCAGGACGGCTTCAGCCGCACCACAAGCCAATCATCCTCTCTGGACGGTGGCGCGACGTTCCTGAACAGTCTGGCCAATCCGTTCCCCAATGGCCTGCTGCAACCGGTAGGGAACTCGCTCGGCGCGGACCTGAGCGCCGGCAACTCGATTGACGTCGGCTATCTCGGCGCCAAAGAGCCGTATTCGATGCACTGGTCCCTGGGTGTGCAACGCGAGTTGCCGGGCAAGATCATCATCGACGCCAGCTACGTCGGAAGCAAGAGCGTGCATCAGCCTACAATTATCAATGGCTGCAACCAGGGCGTTCCCTGCACGGACCTGAACACAGTTCCGCGGAAGTACCTTTCGACGTCGCCCACATTCGACCAGACCAACATAGATATGCTGAGCGCTTTGGTTCCGAACCCTTACGCCGGGCTGTCGCAACTTCCCAACGCCAATGGCGCGACCACATCGGTCGCCCAGTTGCTGGAGCCTTACACCCAATTCGGGATGATTCGAGGCACCACGACGAACGGCTCAACGTGGTATCACTCGTTGCAAACCCGCGTCGAGCGGCGCTTTCACAATGGGTTCACGATCTCAGGCAATCTCACCTGGGACAAGAGCATGCAAGCGATTAATTATCTCAATGCCACCGACCCGAGTCCGGTTCATGAGATCGCCGCCGACCCGGGCTTGGTTTTCAACGCGATGACAGTCTATGAAGTGCCGTTCGGGAAGGGCCGGCGATTCGGCAGTTCCTGGCACGGTCCGCTGAATTGGATTCTGGGCGAGTGGCAGGTGTCGGGGACGTTCCGGACTCAACGGGGCTATCCGGCAGCGCTTACGGACCTGCTACTGGCGCCGGGGATGACACTGCGAGACATCAACGGCCAGCGCGACCCGAACAACTTCTTCAACGTCGCCGCGCTCAATACGGATAGTACCGTCCAGCCGGGCTGGGATCATCTCAGGACGCTCCCGACCGAGGTAAGTTACCTGCGTGGGCCGGGCTTCTGGGTGACGGACGGAGCGGTCAGCAAGAAGGTCACGATCCGCGAGAGAATCAAGGGCGAATTCCGCTTTGAATCTTACAACGCGGCCAACCACACGAACCTCTGGCCGTATATGGTGATCAGTTCCGCTAACCCTTACGGCACGCAGTACGATCGCTCGCCGAACGGACTTCCGCGCACTTTCGAGTTCAGCCTTCGGACAACCTTCTAGCTGGCTGAGTTCTGCATGGCGTACGAACGGCTCCGTTCCCCTGCGAGCGGAGCCGGTCGTGAGGGCCGGCACAAGTGGCAGATCACTAGCCCGGGCATACGCGCCATCCGTTCCTGGAACCCGGCGGGGCCGCGTCAAGAAGAACATAACAACGAACCCATGGGGCGTGAATTCAGGCGCGGGTTCCAGAGTGCGGAGCGGTACGTCCACAAGCAGCGTCCCGGTGCACACGTGCTTGTAGTACGGGGACAGAGCGCCTGCGTCCGCTTCGGCAAGCAACAGCTTGCCCCGTGTGGGGCGCTGCTTACCAGTTACTGAAGAGGGATCCATGTGCAAAGCAATTCTTGCCGCCGTGTTAACGCTCGGAACGGTTTTCGGAGCGCGACTTGCGCCCTACGCACTGGAGTGCGAGGCCCGCGCCAATCCGATAGCTATCGACGTGGAGCATCCCCGTCTTTCGTGGAAACTGAAATCGGATGAGCGGGGCCAGGCTCAAACGGCCTACCGGATCCTGGTTGCCAGCGCACCGGAGAGGCTTGCGGACGGCAGCCCCGATTTGTGGGATTCAGGCCGTGTGACCTCCGCCGAGACCACCTGGATTCGTTACACCGGAACCAGCCTGCGCGCCTTCCAGCGGTACTGGTGGAAAGTGGGCGTGTGGGGAACAACAGGAGATCAAGCCACCTGGAGCGAGCCTGCGGAATGGACCATGGCGGTGCTGGATCCGGATCAATGGACGGCGGCTTGGATCGCACATTCCGACGACAGGCTCCGTGCCGGTCCGATGCCGATCTTCCGGAAAGAATTCGCCATCGACCAGCCGCTCCGGCGCGCCCTTGTCTTTGTTTGCGGCGTTGGCTTTTACGAGCTTCGCCTTAACGGAGACAAAGTGGGTGATCATGTACTGGCCCCAGCCTGGACAAACTACCGCGAAACCCTCCTCTACGAATCCTTCGACGTTACTCGCCGCCTGAAATCCGGTCCTAACGCATTCGGTGTGCTGCTCGGCAACGGTTTCTTTAACGTGACCGGCGGCCGGTATGCGAAATTCACCGGGTCGTTTGGGCGGCCACGGCTGTTCTTACAATTGCACCTGGAATTTGAGGACGGCACGACCCGCGAAGTAAATAGCGATACTAGCTGGCGGGTTCACGACGGCCCGCTGACTTTCTCCTGCATTTACGGTGGAGAGGATTTCGACGCGCGGCTCGAACCGGAAGGCTGGGACAAGCCAGGCTTTGACGATTCGTCCTGGACACCGGTCTTGGAGGAGGCGGGAGGAGGCGTGCTGCATGCCCAATCCAGCCCGCCCGTCCGCGTGCACGAAACCTTCCAACCCATTCGGATCACCCATCCGAAGCCGGGTGTGTCCGTCTACGATCTGGGGCAGAATTTCTCCGGCTGGCCCAAGCTCACAGTCAGCGGGCCTGCCGGGTCCCAGGTCCGATTGACCCCAGGCGAGTTGCTCGACGCCTCGGGCATGGTGACACAACGATCCTCTGGTGGCCCGGTGTTCTTCAGCTACACGTTGCGCGGAGGGGATCGGGAAACCTGGACTCCGCGTTTCTCATACTCCGGCTTCCGCTATGTGCAAGTGGATGCCACGGCGCCGGAGCATGAAGCCCGCCTGCCGCTGGTTCACAACGTGGAAGGCGAATTCCTTTATCTCGATGCCGCCCGCGTCGGCCACTTCTCTTGCTCGAACGAACTGTTCAATCGCATCCATGCTCTGGTCGACGCGGCCATTCGCAGCAACCTGCAACATGTGGTAACGGATTGCCCGCACCGGGAGAAGCTGGGCTGGCTGGAAGTCCCCTACCTTATGGGGCCCTCGCTGCTGTACGGCTGGGACCTGCGCGCCTTCCTGCCGAAGATTGAACGCGACATCCGGGACACCCAGACTGTGGGTGGCCTGTTCCAGGATGTCGCGCCCATGTACGGAGCCTATCCCGGCGCGTTTCAGGACTCGCCGGAATGGGGCAGCGCGGGGGTGTTCGTCCCTTGGCTGGCCTGGGAATGGTATGGAGACCGGGAGCCCCTGGAGGACTCCTACCGGGCGATGACAGACTATGCGCATTACCTGGCTTCGAGGGCCAAAAACCACCTGATACTGTACGGACTCGGCGACTGGTATGACATCGGGCCAGGCGAACCGGGGCCCTCCAAACTAACCCCCAAGGGCCTGACTGCCACCGCCACCTATATCGAGGACCTGCGAGTACTCGAACACGCGGCCGAGATCCTGGACCACGACTCGGAGGCTCGCGGTTTCGCCGCGGAAGGCGGCCTGGCTCGCGCGGCGTTTCAGAAAGCCTATTACAGGTCGGAGCAACCCATCTATGCCGAGGGCAGCCAGACCGCTCTGGCGATGCCTCTCGCACTGGGCTTGGCGCCCCAGTCCGCCCGCACCGCCCTGGTGGAACGGCTAGTGGCCGAGGTACATCGTCGAGGGGATCATCCTACTTCGGGAGACATCGGATACCGCTACCTGCTCCGCGCGCTCCTGGACGCGGGGCACAGCGATGTCATTTTTGATATGACGAATCGGAACGACTCTCCCAGCTACGGGGCCCAACTGGCGGCGGGCGCAACGTCGCTCACCGAAGCCTGGGACGCCGATCCCGAGAGCTCCCAGAATCACTGCATGTTGGGGCACATCGAAGAATGGTTCTACGCGGGCTTGGCCGGTATCCGGCCCGACCTGGAGAGCCCCGGCTTGCGGCGTGTCGGCATACATCCTGAGTTTGTGGGGGATTTGAAGGCAGTGACTGCTTCTTGGGAGACCCTCCGGGGCACTGTCGGTGTCCGCTGGCGCATCGAAGGGGAATCTCTCGACGTAGCAGTGGACATCCCACCCGGCATCACGGCGGAGGTCTCCCTGCCGGCGCCGGCGGATCAAGCAATCACGGACGCCGGATTGCCTTGGGCGAAGGTTTCCGGCCTGCGAATGCTGCGGCGGGAGCAAGGACGCGTGGTATTCGAAGTCCAGTCGGGCTACTACGATTTTCAGGTTGCGGGCTTCCAGAGCCAGCAAAGGTAGCGCGGTCACTTTTTGATGAGAGCGCAATCTCTGGAGAACACAGTGGCTCTAGATTTCCCGCGACAACACATGGGCTCTTTAAGGATGGGTGGTTCCGGCTCCCTGACAAGTGCTTCATTTCTGGTCTGCCGCGCATCGGCGACAGACGTACGGCCCGGTGCACGAAGCACGCCTGTGCGGCTCGTGCCGGGAGGCGAACGCTCCGGCCAGGACAGTTTGATTTGGCTGACGCACACTAATGTTATTCGAACACTGGAGGCAATGCATTTATCATGAATTCAAAAAACACATCGACGCAGCAATTGGCCATTGACGGCGGGGTCCCGACGAGATCACAGCCGTTGCCGCTGGAGTTCCCCGGCGTGTATCGGATCGACGAGCAGGAGGTGGAAGCGGCGGCACGGGTTCTGCGTTCGCGCTCGCTGTTCCGGTACTACGGGATCGATCCACAAATGGAGGCGGAGTCTTTCGAGACCGAGTTCTCGGCGTTCATCGGAACAAACCACGCACTGGCAGTCAGCAGTGGTACGGGAGCTCTTTATACGGCTCTGTCGGCATTGGGCGTGGGCCCGGGCGACGAGGTGATCGTCCCGGCGTATCTGTGGGTATCGGTAATAGCCGCCGTGGTGAATCTGGGCGCGGTTCCTGTTTTGGCCGATATCGACGATACGTTCTGCCTCGATCCGGCGTCGGTGGAGCAGAAGATCACGCCGCGCACACGGGGCATCGTCCTGGTGCACATGAGCGGCGCGCCGGGCGACGCCGAGGCGGTCGCGCAGGTGGTGCGGACGCACGGGCTGTTTCTGCTGGAGGATTGCGCGCAATGCGCGGGCGGGAGCATTGCGGGACGCAAGGTGGGTACCTTCGGCGACATGGCGATCTTCAGCTTCCAGATGAACAAGAACATGACGGCCGGCGAAGGCGGTTGTGTGGTGACCAACAACCGGGGATTGTATCGCAAGGCGTTTGCGTGCCACGACCTGGGCTACGCGCGGGACGAGCAGGGACGGCTGGTGTTTGACGATGCGGACCTGACGCTATGGGGGCGGGGCTGCCGCATGGATGAGATCCGCGCGGCGGTGCTGCGGGTGCAATTGAAGAAGCTAGGGGCGACGACCGCGGCCATGAATCACAGCAAGTACCGTATCCGGGCGGCACTGGGGCGGTTCGAGGGAGTGCAACTGCGGCGGATTCTGGACCCGGCTGGCGACACGGGCTGCTTCCTGCTTACGACGTATCGGGATGGGGAGACGGCGCGGAGGGTGAACGTCGCCTTGAAGGCGGAAGGGATCCGGACCTTCCCGCAGGGGTTATCCAACGTGTTGATGACGGACTGGGGTTTGCACCTGTACTACAACAACGTGAGCTTGGTGCAGCGCCGCGGACTGAGCTGGAAGATCGCAGACAATGCGGGCCTGGAGCGGGACTACGGCAAGGGTGCCTGCCCGGTGGCCGACAGCCTGTTTGAACGTAGCATTGTGCTGCCGATTCCTTCGTGCCTCACGGAGAACGACGAAGACGAGATCATCCAGGCATTCGACAAGGTGCTGGAGGCGCTGCTGTAGCGGACGAAAGTTGCACAGCGGCAGTTTGAGGCCGCCGCGCTCAAGAGCCCAGGAGAGGAAACCTGCATGGTGAACAAGGTTGTCATGCTCAGTTTGGCCGGTGCGCTGCTTATTGCAGCGGCTGTTCCAGAGAAGGGGCGGCTGCGCGCCGGCGCTGCCCGCGTCGATATCACGCCAGCCCCGAATGCTGCGCTACCGCTGGACGGCTACGGAAAATTCGATCAGGGCAGTACCGGGATCCACGATCATCTATACGTACGCGCGATTGTCGTCGATGATGGCACAAGGCAGGGGGCCATCGTCAGTTGTGACCTCCTTTACGCCGAAGGGGAATTCTGGAACAAGATGATCCCGCGGCTGACCAAGGAAACGGGACTGCCGCCCGAATCCATCCTGATGGTCGGCACGCATACTCATGGCGCGCCCGTCGTGGTCGGCCCCATCCACGACGAGTTCAAACAGCGTTGGACTGAGTGGCGCACCCAACTGGAAGATCGCGTCGTGGAAGCCGTACGCCAGGCGAAGGCCAATCTACAGCCGGCCAAAGCCGGTTTCGGCATTGGAAAGGCCTACGTCAATACGAACCGTCGGGCACATCTTGCCTCGGGTGGATGGGGATTAGGCGTGAACCCCGAGGGGCCCTCGGACAAGACAGTGAGCGTGGTCCGGTTCGAGTCTCTTGCCGGAGAGCCGATTGCCTTCCTGATCAACTACGCTGTGCACGGGACTTGTCTGGGGCCGGAGAACCACGAGATTACCGGGGACCTGCCTGGCGCAACGGAGCGGCTGGTCGAGCAACACTTCGGCGACAAGGTCGTAGCCGCATGGTCGAGCGCGGCCTCGGGAGACCAGAATCCGATCTACGGTCCAGGCATAGACTACAGCCCTGGCGGCGCATTCGGTCGGCTCTTGGCACTAGGACAGATTCTGTCCGAGGAGGTCATACGCATTGCCGGGAAGATCCAGACATCACCGAATGCGAAGATTCGCGCTGCGCAGAAAACCGTGACTTGCGCCGGGCAACGTCTCGCTCCTGGATCGGACGCCGACGACAACAGGGTGAGCTTCCTTGACGCGGATGCGGTGAACATCCGGGTCTCCCTCCTCATGGTGGACAATACTGCGCTTGTCGGCGTTTCTGGTGAGGTTCTAACCCTGATTGGGGAACGGCTGAAGCGCGAGTCGCCTTTCTCACACACGTTAATGTTGACGCATTGTAACGGATCGGTGGGCTATATACCGGACGACGCCGCATATGCCCAGGCGAGCTATGAAGTCGCCACTTCTCCGGTCAAATCGGGATGCGCGGAGAGCGCGATTGTCAACGCGGCCTTGCTGCTGATGGACGAATACTAGGATCTTTATGACTAACCAACGATTTATCTCCGTCATTTGGGCTATTGGCATCACAGCTTTATTCTCCCCATACGGCCATTCGGCGCAACCGGCGGAGAAGAAGCCGGCATACCTGGACGCTGCTCAGCCGATTGACAAGCGCGTCGAAGATCTGCTGGCTCGCATGACGCTGAGCGAAAAGATCGGGCAGATGAATATGCCCTGCGTCTACATCGACGAACTGGGCCACGACGCTGCGGCGAAGCGCGAAGGTTGCCGCAAATTTGCGTTGGGCAACGTCGTGCCCGGCGTCGGACCTGCCGGCGGCTTTTTCACTCTCGCCGACAACGCATTGCCCGAGGGTTCGCACCAGCAGGCGGAGTACTTCAATGCTTTGCAGAAGCAGGTGATCGAAACAACCCGCCTGAAAATCCCTTTAATCCAGAGCGAGGAGGGCACCCACGGCGTAATGTGCTCGGGCAAGACGGTCTTTCCGGAGGGCCTGGCGATTGGCAGCACCTGGAACATGGATCTGGTGCGGAAGATCTATGCGGCGGAGGGCCAGGAAGCGCGCGGGGTAGGCATTCATCAGCTCTACACGCTGGTCATCGAACCGAACCGCGATCCGAGAATGGGCCGGAACCAGGAAGGCTACAGCGAGGATCCTTACATGTGCTCGCGCATTGCGCAGTCGATCGTGCAGGGGGCGCAAGGCAAAGACGTTTCCGCTCCCGACAAAGTAGTATCGGGTCTGTGCCACTACCCCGGCCAGAGTCAACCGGTCAGCGGGTTTGAACGCGGCGCGATGGAGATCTCCGAACGCACATTGCGCGACGTCTTCCTGCCGTCCTGGGTGGCTGGCATCCAGACGGAGGGCGCTCTCGGCGTGATGGCCACCTACCCGGCGATTGACGGGGTTCCCACTCATAGTTCGGACAAGATCCTGACGAAGATCCTGCGCGACGAATTGGGATTCCGCGGCCTGGTGCTGAGCGAAGGCGGAGGCATCGGAACGCTGGTCACCGAGAAGATTGTGGCGAATCAGAAGGAGGCGGGAGCGATGGCGCTCCGGGCCGGCGTCGATGTTGGCATTTCGTATGAGCCGGGTTTCATGGATCTGCTGAGCGAGAACGTCAAAGAGGGCAAGGTGCCGATGGAACTGATCGATCGCGCGGTGCGGAGAATCCTGCGGCAGAAGATGGTGCTCGGGTTGTTCGAAAGGCCGTATGTCGACACATCGAAGGTCTCGGACGATGGGCACCGCGAACTCGCTCTCCAGGTTGCCCATGAGGGCATCGTGTTGTTGAAGAATGACCGGAACACGCTGCCTCTGGAGAGCGAGTTCCTGAAATCGATAGCGGTGATCGGACCCAACGCCGACGATGTCGCGGCTCAATTGGGGGACTATGTACCGAGGAAAATCACGCTACCCATCGTGACGGTCCTTGAGGGCATCAAACGCAAAGTCGGCGCGAAGACGCAGGTTTTCTACGTTCGGGGATGCAGCGCGACCGAAGATCGGGAAGCAGTCGATCCAAGCGAGGCGGCCAAACTGTTCGAGGAAGCCAAGGCAACCGCGCGCAAAGCCAAAGTGGCTATAGTCGTCGTAGGCGAGGATGCGAAAGGCAACGGAGAAGGCCGAGACGTCGCCAGCCTGGACCTGCCTGGGTTCCAAGAAGACTTGATCAAGGCCGTGCAATCGACAGGCACTCCGACCATTGTGGTTCTGATAAATGGGCGGCCGCTCTCGGTTCGTTGGACCGCCGCGCACGTGCCGGCAATCGTCGAAGCCTGGCGCCCTGGCGAGGAAGGCGGGACTGCCGTTGCCGACGTCTTGTTCGGAGACTATAACCCCAGCGGGCGCCTGCCCGTCACCGTGCCGCGCCACGTGGGGCAGTTGCCCATGTATTACAACTACAGCTCTTCCAAAGCCAGTTGGAAGTCCGAGCAAGGTTACGTGGATATGGATGCGTCGCCGCTATGGGAGTTCGGATATGGCCTGAGCTACACGAGTTTCGAGTACAGCGATTTAAGCGTTCAGCCTGCGGAGATTCGGCCCACCGATAGCGTGCACGTTCGAGTACGGGTGAAGAACACCGGCGAGATTCAGGGCCAGGAAGTCGTGCAACTGTACTTACACGATGAGTTGGCAAGCGTCACGCGGCCCGTGAAGGCGTTGAAAGGATTCCAGAAGATCTCGCTCGAACAAGGTGAGAGCAAGGACGCGGAGTTCGTAATAGCGCCCGAGGACATGTCGCTTCTCGATCGCAGTTTGAAGCGCGTTGTCGAGCCCGGTCGATTCACAGTGATGGTGGGGAGTTCATCTGAGGACATCCACGCGCGCGGTCACTTTGATGTTAAGTAGGGGGCCATTTCCACGGCGCACTCCGCGATTTCTTCGTCGCTCGCGCCCTGGTAACACAGCTCACAGGCGCCGACCGCGCCACCCTCGACGCGTACAGCCGGCCCGAACAGCCGGCAGGTCATCGGCCGGAATGAATAAAGATCGCAGGCTTGCGTCTCGGGACGCAGCTTTCCAGACGGACGGCAACGTCGTAGCCACGACCGACAGCTTAGCGGATTGGCGTGGCTGCGTCGAAGGCCCGTCCCCAGGGCACCAGGCGAGCTCCCAATGAATACCGCCTCGGGAGGGGTGCCTCCCGCGTAGAATGACTCTCTCCACAAGGATTCCATGATGCGAACTCTTCTCCCGTTCCTTTTCCTCGCTGCCTCTCTGGCGCCTGCGCAATCCGTGCAGGTGACACGGGGCGCCGTCCCGTACCAGGTATTCCAGCGCGATGCGTCCAATCGCGCATCGATTCATCTCGAAGGCTCCTCGGATGGAAGGGCCACCGAAGCCCGGGTTGTTGCGGCCGGACGTACCGTCGCGGGCTTCGACTGGAGGCAACTAACCTCGGGCTCGCAGAAGAAATGGTCTGGCGATCTCAACGGCGTGCCCACGGGCGGGCCGTACCGGATCGAACTCCGGGCGCAGGGCGGCTCCGTAACGGCATCCGTGGACAACGTGCTCGTCGGCGACCTCTGGGTGCTGGCCGGGCAATCGAACATGGAGGGCGTCGGCAATCTGGAGAATACGCCGCTGCCGAGTGTCCTGGTGAACTCGTTCGATCAGACCGATGTGTGGGTGGCCGCTGCGGACCCTCTGCACCAATTGCCGGATGCGATCGACCCCGTGCATTGGGGCAAGAACGCCCAGGGACAAGTCGAGAGGCTCGCCGGACCGGCTCTGGACGAATGGATTGCCAATCGCAAGAAGGGCGCCGGCGTCGGGCTGCCGTTCGCTCTGGAAATGGTCAGGCGCACCGGCGTGCCGATCGGCCTGCTGCCCTGCGCCCACGGCGGCACCTCGATGGACCAGTGGAGCCCTGCATTGAAGGACAAGGGCGGCGACTCGCTGTACGGGGCGATGATCCGCCGTTTGAAGTTGGCGGGCGGGCATGTCGCGGGCTTGCTCTGGTACCAGGGCGAAGACGACGCGTCGCCCGACGCCGAGCCAAAATTCGCGCAAAAGTTCAAGGACCTGATCGCCGCCGTGCGCACCGACTTCGGCCGGCCGGATCTGCCGTTTTACTACGTTCAAATCGGACGTCACGTCACCAGCGAGGGCGCTGCCGAGTGGAATCAGGTCCAACAGGATCAACTCACTGTCGAAGCGCAAGTACCGCACGTGGGTATGGTCACCTGTGCCGACTGCTGTCTGGACGACGGGATTCACGTGAGCACGAAGGACCATGTCGTGCTCGGACGTCGGCTCGCCAATCTCGCCTGCCACGATCTGTTCCCCGACCAGGCGGGTTGCGGAACCCTGCAAAGCGGTCCACGCCCCGTCAGCGCCAGGATGGACGGCCGTCGCATCCTGGTCGAATTCAAAGGCGTAAACGGGCATCTGCGGAGCGCGGGGCGGCTGAACGGCTTCGCCATCGTGGACGCCTCCGGCAAGGTCGTACCGACGATTTACAGCCAGCGTGTCAGCGAGACGAATCCGAGCGTCGTCGAGTTGCTGTTCGGTGATGAGAAGCTGCCCGACACGCCGATGCTCGGCTATGGCATCGGCTTCGGACGCGACATGTACGTGAACCTGAGCGACGACGCCGGCATGGCCGCGCCAGTCTTCGGGCCTATGCCAATCCAGCGCTGACGGCGCGCTGGCTGAGACCACGGTCCAACACGCGGTGGGCGTGTTGAACAAGCCGCTCAAGCCCAGCGAATTGGCCGAGAATTGACGACAAGGAGTGATTGTGATGAACCTTTTTCTGCGACGTGACTTTCTGAAACGCGCGGGCGTGGCCGCGGGTGCGCCTCTCTTGATGACCAGTCCGTTTGCGCGGGCAGCCGGAGCGAACGATCGTATCCGCGCCGCTGTCATCGGCCTGGGTGGCCGCGGGCGGGATCACATGCTGTCATTGGCGAAGATACCTGGAGTCGAGGTGGCCACCTTCTGCGATCCGGACGAAAACCAGATGGCGAAGAAGGCCTTGGAGTTCGAAGGAGTTGCCGGCCGGAAGCCGAAGCTCGTCCCAGACCTGCGCGTCGTTTTGGAGGATCGCGACATTGACGTGGTCACCATCGCAGCCTGCAACCATTGGCACGCCTTGGCCACGGTGTGGGCCTGCCAGGCGGGGAAGCACGTCTATGTAGAGAAGCCGGTCTCCCACGACATCCTGGAAGGCCAGAGTATGGTGGAGGCATCGAGGAGATACAACCGCATCGTACAAGGCGGAACTCAAAGGCGCTCGTCAGACCGTTTTCAGAAGGCCATCGCCTTGCTTCACGCTGGCGCTATTGGCGAGTTGTACATGGGCCGGTGGTTGTTCACCGGTCCGCGGGATTCGATCGGATTCCGCGATCCGGAACAGCCGCCGTCGAACCTGCATTGGGATCTCTGGCTAGGTCCGGCTCCCGAGCAAGCCTTCCATCGCAACCTGGTTCACTACAACTGGCATTGGTTCTGGGACTTCGGCAACGCGGAGATGGGTAACAACGGGGTCCATATGATGGACATCCTTCGCTGGGGCCTCCGGAAGGGGTTGCCAAGCCGCATTCAGTCCCTCGGCGGCCGCTATGGTTACAAGGATCAGGCCCAGACACCCAACACTCAGACCGCCCAGTTCGAGTATGAGGATGGCACCAAGATCCTATGCGAGATCCGCGGCTTGTACTCGAACGAACAGAGCGGAATGCACTTCTACGGGTCCAAAGGCTCGATGCATCTCGATCTGGCGGGTGGCTTCGAGATTTTTCTGGGGCGCTCTACCAAGCCTGACCTGCAATCCAAAGACACGGGTAGCCCGGATGATATGGAGACCGGACACTTCAGCAACTTCCTCGATGCGGTGCGCGCAGGCGATCGCGGGAAGTTGAACTGCGACATCGAAGAAGCAGAGCAGTCCACAGCGCTCTGCCACCTTGCGAATATCTCGTACCGGCTGAAGCGAGAACTGAGTTTCGACCCAGCGTCACGGAGATTCCATGACGATGCAGAGGCCGACGCTCTTCTCAGCCGCGCCGGACGTGAGCCGTTCAGAATCGGGGGTAAGGTGTGACTCGGGCGGATTACGGGCGCACTAGGAAAGAGAGACTCTTCCTGGCGTGGCTGTTAGTTCGCTAACCAGCGCGCAAAAGCCTACGCGAGATAATTCGCAGAGTGACAGGAGAGAGCATAAAAAAGTGGGCGCTCAGGCGGCCTTCTTCGCGGGTACAAGTTCGGACGGCCGGAATCCGGGGTACCACTTCCGGAACGTCTCCTCCAGCCGCTCGTCGAGAACCCAGGTTCGTGTTTG
>Ga0302319_10005677_pt1 | contig 24956 bp, 19 predicted proteins | sample Bog_T0_2_FD_203319 | JGI IMG/M metagenome (GOLD analysis project Ga0302319, IMG submission 203319) | Peat permafrost microbial communities from Stordalen Mire near Abisko, Sweden - Bog_T0_2 | ecosystem: Environmental > Terrestrial > Soil > Wetlands > Peat | place: Sweden: Abisko, Stordalen Mire...
AGTGAGCCATGGCAATGGGCGAAGCAATGGCAACGGCCATTAATCTCCACCATTGATGAACACGTCCGATCAACCGCTTCAGCGGATTGCTGCTGATGTGAAGCTGGGCCGGAATGTACGTATTTATAGTTTCACGAACCTCTACGGGTGTGAAATTGGTGACGACGTGAAAATTGGAACGTTTGTTGAGATTCAGAAAGGGGTAAAAATCGGCAATTTCTGCAAGATTTCCAGTCATAGCTTTATTTGCGAGGGCGTCACCCTGGAGGACGGTGTCTTTATCGGGCACAACGTGGTTTTTACGAATGACCGCTATCCGCGCTCAACGAATGAAGTCGGCCAACTACAATCCGAAGCGGATTGGGTGTGCACGCCGACCTTGGTTAAACGCGGAGCCTCGATCGGCTCCGGAGCGGTGTTGCTTTGCGGGATTACCATTGGTGAGAAGGCGATGGTCGGTGCGGGTAGTGTGGTCACGAAGGACGTGCCTCCAGGGAGCACGGTGGCGGGAAATCCGGCGCGAATTGTCAAACCGCGTCCCGCCAAGAGCTAAGAACCTGCAGGTAGACGCCATTGACCGCAGCAGACGATTGCCAGGAATCACGTGCAAATAATGACGCCCTGGTCTGCGCCTGGCTGGGATGGCTGGGTGGCCAATCATCCTCAAACTGGATTTTTTCATACGGCGGCGTGGGCTAAAACGCTATTCGATACGTATGGGTACACGCCAGTTTATCTGGCGAAAGGGAGTCCAGGGAAATGGACGACGGTGTTTCCCCTGATGGAGGTCAGCAGCTGGCTGACGGGCCGCCGCGGGATTTCCCTGCCATTTACGGACGAATGTGCGCCGATCACGGAAGATGACGCCGCCGCCGGAGAGCTTTTTCAGGAAGCACTCGAACTGGCGCGGGAGCGACGCTGGAAATATCTCGAATATCGGGGCGGCCGGGAGAAGTTCAAGGGGGCGACAGCCTCGTTAACATTTTACGGGCATCGGCTGGACTTGACCGCGGGTGAAACGAAGATTTTTGGTTCGTTGGAAGGTTCCCTTAGACGCGGAGTTCGGAAGGCGGAAAAGGACGCAGTCACCGTGGAGATTTCCCAAGCCGGCGAAGCCATGCACCGGTTTTACGACCTCCAATGCAAAACGCGGAGGAGACACGGCTTGCCGCCGCAGCCGTTCACCTTTTTTCTGAACATTTACCGGAATATTGTGTCGCAGGACAAGGGAATGGTGAGTATTGCGCGGCACCGCGGGAAGCCGATTGCCGCAGCGGTGTATTTTTATCTGGGCAGGCAGGCGGTTTATAAGTTTGGGGCCTCGGATTTCGCGTGGCAGCAGCTGCGTCCCAATAATCTGGTGATGTGGTCCGCCATTCAATGGTTGATCCAGCGCGGAATGACGAGCCTGAATTTTGGGCGGACTTCGTTGGCCAACGAAGGGCTGCGGCGCTTCAAACTGGCGTGGGGCACGCAGGAGGAAACGATCGAGTACGTGAAATATGATATGAAGCAAGGCGGCTTTACCACGAGTGCAGATGAGGTGTCTGGCTGGCATAACCGGGTTTTTCGGGTCCTGCCCGGCAGCCTGTCGCGCGTCGCTGGCCGGATCTTGTACAAGCATTGGGCATAATTTTGATGATTTTTTTTGATGAATCGCACTAGAATGGGAAATGAATGAATAATGAATAACAGCCGCCATGCCGAATCTCCGGTTGGGATCAGCCCGGCCGACATTTATTTTGTGATTTTCCGCCACAAATGGAAAATCCTCATCCTTTCTCTTTTGGGATTTGCCGCGGCGGCCGCTTATTACTACACGAAGCAGCCGCCCTACCAGTCGGAGGCGGCGCTGCTGATCCGGTATGTGGCGGATACGCGGAATGTCAATCCCAGTGAAAACAGTTCCCGCGTCACTTCCCTGATCGATCTGGCGGACAGCGTCATGAATTCGGAAATGGAGATCCTGAGCACGTTTGATTTAGCGGCCCAAGTGGCCACCAACGTCGGGCCGGCCCGCATTCTGGCCAAAGTGGGCGGAGGCAGCGACCCCATGCAGGCGGCGGGAGTGGTGCGCAGTGGCATTAAAATCTTGCCGGCGCACGGCAGCAGCGTCATTCACATTATTTTCCGCCATCCCGACCCGACGATTGTCCAGCCGGTTCTGGCCGAGATCATCAACCAGTATCTCGAAGAGCATGTGTCCATTCACAATTCGGTCGGTTTCTCCGACGATTTATTGACGGAAGAAACCGTTCAGTTGCGGGCGCAAATCAGCCAGACGGAGGACGAATTGCGTATCGCCAAGACGAACGCAGGAATCATTTCGGTGCCCGAGGAAGAAAAGGCCTATTCCGACGAGAACGCGCGCATTCGCGAGGAATTGTTCAAGGCGGAGGCGGAACTCGCCGAGCGCCAGGTGGCGTATGCGCAGCTTTCTGGTCAACCGATTGTCCGCCCCGTTTCGGCGGGCAGCAATACTGTGGCGCTGACGCCCGCTCAAACCAATGTTCCGCCAGCGGATCTGGATAAATATAAGAGCGCCTGCATGCGGCTTAAATTCCTGGAAAACCGACAGGAAGATTATCTTTCCAACCAGGGCTATACGGAGGACAACAAACTCGTGAAGGAAAACCAGGAGCAGATTTCGGAAATCACGAATGTAAAAACAAATCTCGAGAGCAAATACCCCGGGCTGGTGCCGCTTGACACGGCTACGGTGGCTGCCACTTCCCCCGCCACCCCGGCCAGCGCAACCCAAACCGCTGATCCGGTGGCCCTGCTCACATTATCTACGCGCATCCGGACCTTGCACGATCAGTTGACTCAAGTGCAGGCCGACGCGGCGGCCCTGGACAGCGCCCAGGCGAAAATCTCCGATTTGGAGCGAAAGAAGCAGATTCAAGAGGGCAACTACCAGTATTATGCGAATAATCTGGAGCAAAAACACATCGACAGCGATCTCGGCCCGGGAAAAATTTCCAACATAAAAACGATTCAGCAGCCGTCACCGCCTTCCAAGGATTACGGAAAATTTTACAAGAACGTCGGTTCGATGGCGGTGGGCGGCGTGGTCATGGGATTGGGGCTGGCGTTTCTGATCGAATTTTTCCTGGACCGGACGATCAAGCGTCCGGTGGATATCCAGAATAAATTGAAAATCCCTTTTTTCCTGTCGATTCCGGACTTGGGCAGGCGCCGGGGCAGCCTCGTGGCATCCGGACGAAAGGAGCTGGCGTACCGCAATTCCCAAAACGGGGGAAGTGCCAGCCATGCGGTCACCCTGCCTAATAATGCTTCGCGCGCGGAGGTGACCTCCTGGGAAATCAACCGCAAGCTGGAGTCCTATTATGACGCCTTGCGGGACCGCCTCGTGATATATTTTGAATCCATCAACCTGACGCGCACACCCAAATTGGTGGCAGTGACCAGCACCGACAAAGGTGCGGGAGTCAGCACGATTGCCGCCGGTCTGGCCGCATCCCTATCGGAAACCGGCGATGGCCGCGTTTTACTGGTGGATATGAACGCGGAGAACGGTGCAGCGCAACAGTTTTTCCTGGGCCAGCCGGGTTGCAAGCTGGATGATGCCTTGGAATCCGAAAAACGGGACACGGCCAAGGTGCAGGACAATCTGTATTTGGTCAGCGAGGGTTCGCTCACCGAAAAATTACCGCGCGCCCTGCCCAAGCGGTTTGCTTCGCTGATTCCCAAACTGAAGGCCAGCGATTACGATTATATTATTTTCGACATGCCACCGGTTTCCCCGACCAGCATCACCACGCGTCTGGCTGGCTTCATGGATTCCGTTTTGTTGGTCGTGGAATCGGAAAAGACCGATCTCCAAATCGTAAAACAAGCGTCGGACCTGCTGGCGCAATCCAAAGCCAATGTGACGGCGGTGCTCAACAAGACCCACCAATACGTGCCCGAACGATTGCATCGCGATTTCTTGGCTGACGTCAAATAGAACCGGTTTGCCAAAATCAATCGGTCCCGCTAAGATCGCAGCCATTCAAAATCACGCGTGCTGAATCAAATTTATTATCGGTTCAAGCCACTCCTGCCCTGGCACTTGCGAATCAAGTTGCGGCGTATTCTCGCCCGCCATAGACGAAAAACCTGTCAGGCCGTCTGGCCGATCAATGAGGGGGCGGGGTCGGTTCCGAATGGCTGGCCGGGCTGGCCGGAAGGAAAAAAATTCGCGTTGGTTTTGACGCACGATGTTGAGGGTGCGTCCGGTCTGGAAAAATGCCGCCAGTTAATGGAACTGGAGAAGGGGCTGGGGTTTCACTCCTCATTTAATTTTATTCCGGAGGGTGAATACGAGGCATCGGGGGAACTACGCGAGGAACTGGTGCGGAATGATTTCGAAGTGGGGGTTCATGATCTGCGGCACGATGGAAAGCTCTTCTGGCATCGCAAAAACTTTTCCGTCAACGCGAATAGCATCAACGGCTATTTACGGAAATGGGGGGCGGGCGGGTTTCGGGCGGGTTTTATGCTTCATGATCTGGAGTGCCTGAACGAGCTGGAAATTGAATATGACGCCTCGACGTTTGACACCGATCCGTTTGAACCGCAACCGGAGGGCGCCCATACGATTTTCCCGTTTTGGGTGGCGAAGCCCGCAGGCGGGGGCTACGTGGAACTTCCCTACACCCTCCCCCAGGACTCGACCCTGTTTTTGGTATTGCAGGAGAAATCTCCCGATATCTGGAAGAAGAAACTGGATTGGATCGTCGGGCGCGGCGGCATGGCCCTGGTTAACGTCCACCCGGACTATGTGGGTTTCCACGGCGGTAAGCGGAAATCCTCGGAATATCCGGTGGCATTTTACGAAGATTTTCTTCAATACGCGGTTGAAAAATATGGGGGGCAATACTGGCAGCCGCTGCCGCGGCGGCTGAGCCAGTGGTTCCGCGAGGCCGGTGTGCCCTCCGCGGCTCGCACGGCGACCGGCTCCAGTTCAGCCGGCGGCCCCGGGCCGGATGCGCGCCGGATCTTTCAGGGATACTCCACCGCGGTCATTTTATATTCCTATTATGCAACCGATCCGCGACCGAAGCGGGAAGCGGAGGCTCTGGCGCGCGCCGGCATGGATGTGGATGTCCTTTGCCTGCGCCAAAACGGGTCCGAGCCCTGGCGCGAAGTCATCAACGGAGTGAATGTTTTTCACGCGCCGTTGAAACGCCGCCGCGCCGGCAAGCTGGTCTATATGGCGCAATACGGCTGGTTTTTATTCTGCGCCTTTGTCTTTCTGGCGCTACGGAGTTTCCCGAAGCGGTACCGGCTCGTCCATGTTCACAACATGCCGGACTTTCTGGTGTTTAGTTCGCTGGTCCCGAAATTATACGGCGCGAAAGTCATTTTGGATTTGCACGACCCGATGCCGGAATTATTTCGCAGCATCTATGGTTTGCCGGAACAGCACTTCGTGGTGCGCTGGCTGAAGAAGATGGAACGCCGCAGCATTGGCTTCGCCCACCAGGTCATCACGCCAAACCTCGCGTTCAAGAATCTATTCCTCGCGCGCAGTTGCCCGGCAGGAAACATTGAGACCGTGATGAACTCGCCGCAGACCACCATTTTCGATCCAACAAAATATCCCTCCGTGGACCGGGGCGCGGCGCCTGACCGGCCGTTCATCTTGATGTATCACGGTCTGCTGGTGGAGCGGCACGGCCTGGACATTGCCATCCGGGCGGTGGCGCAGCTCGAAACGAAAATACCCGGCCTGCAACTGCACCTGTACGGCGAACCGACGGATTATTCCCGGACCATCGACGCGCTGGTGCGCGAGCTCAAGCTGGAGGGGCGGGTGGTCTCCCACGGTTTTAAGACGCTGGAACAAATTGCGGCCTGCATTTCCACCATTGACGTGGGCGTCATTCCGAATCGTTTCAGCTCGTTCACCCAGATCAATTTTCCCACGCGCATTTTTGAATACCTGGCGATGTACAAGCCGGTGATTGTTCCGCCCACCCCGGGGATCACCGACTATTTTAAGGAGGGGGAAATTCTCTTTTTCAAGGCGGGTGATGTGGACGATCTGGCGGCCGTTATCGAGTGGTCTTTTCGACATCCGGCCGAATTGCGCGACGTCATGAACCGCGGAAGGGAAATTTATGTGCGAAATAACTGGGAAGCCGAGCAGAAACGGCTGCTCAATCTGGTCGGGGGCCTGATCGGGCAACCATCGCAGGGGCACTGAGCGTCATGATGATTTCATAATGCTTTTTAATTCGATCCATTATCTCATATTCCTGCCGATCGTGGTTGGGTTGTATTATCTTCTGCCGCACCGCTGGCGCTGGCTGTTGTTATTAATCGCCAGTTACTATTTTTACATGTGTTGGAAGGCTTCGTACGCGTTGCTGTTGCTGTTGTCCACGGGAGCCGCATACGGAACCGGCTTGGGCATCGACCGGACGGACGATCCGGTCCGGAAAAAAAGGCTGCTGTGGGGTTGCGTCAGCCTGCTTTTGGCGATCCTCTTCACCTTCAAGTATTACAACTTTGCCAACGCCAGTTTGCGGGGTCTGTTTGCGATGTTAAAGATTCCGGTGGAGATACCGTACTCCAACCTGTTGCTGCCAATTGGCATCTCTTTTTATACCTTTCAAAAGATCAGCTACGTGGTGGATGTCTATTATGGCCGGGTGAAGGCGGAGCGGCATTTTGGAATTTTCGCCGTCTATTCCTGTTTTTTTCCGCAGCTGGTGGCTGGCCCGATCGAGCGCGCCCAACATTTGCTCCGGCAGTTCTACGAAAAACACGAGTTTTCCTACGACCGGGCGACCTCGGGGCTGGCGCTGATGCTCTGGGGATTTTTCAAAAAAGTGGTGGTGGCGGATCGCCTGGCCATCCTGGTGAAAGCCGTTTATGGCGATCCTCACAGCTTTAGCGGGGCGCCGTTGTTGGTGGCCACCGTCCTCTTTGCCTTCCAGATCTATTGTGATTTTTCCGGTTACACGGACATTGCGATCGGTTCCGCCCGGCTGTTGGGTTTTGATTTGATGATGAATTTCCGGCAGCCGTACTTTTCGCAGTCCATTCCGGAATTTTGGCGCCGCTGGCATATTTCGCTTTCCACCTGGTTCAAGGATTACGTGTACATTCCGCTGGGCGGAAACCGGGTGGTCAAGTGGCGCTGGTATTACAACCTTTTCATTACCTTTTTTATCAGCGGACTGTGGCACGGCGCCAACTGGACTTTTGCCGCGTGGGGTGCTCTCCACGGGGCCTACATGGTGGTGGATTCCTTCGTGAGCCCGGAGCGCGAGCGGCTGCGGTCCGGCTTGTCCGCCACGCCGGCCCGGCTGGCTTTCGCCGGGTTGAATGTGGCGATAACCTTCGGGCTGGTGGTCATCGCCTGGATTCCCTTTCGGGCCGCCAATTTTGGTGATGCGTGGTATATTTTTACGCACTTGTTTTCCGGTATGGGAAACTGGTTGAATCTGACGGCGGTGGCGATTCAATTTCGCGGTCTCGGTTTAAACACCGTGGAAATGTCGTATTGCGGTCTATTCGTGGGTATTGTGATAATCTATGACCTGATCGATAGTCACCGGAACGTTTGGGAGCTGTTGCGAGCGGGCCCGCGACCGGTTCGGTGGGCGGTGATGTATGTGCTGCTGATTTTGGTCCTGTTTTTTGGGCCCTACAATCAGGCGCAAAACTTCATCTATTTTCAATTTTGACGCATGGAATTCAGGCGATTTTTCAAACGCGGGCTGCTGTTCGCCACACCGTTGCTGGTGTGGGTGGCATTAATCGTGGTGGTGGACCCGTTCAATTACTTCGCCGTTTCGCACGCCTTCCGCGATTCGGTCAAGACCGCCAATGCCGCCGCCTTGAACACGCTGGTCTTCAACATGCTGAAGGAAGTCCATGACCCGTGCGAAAACCTGATCATTGGCGATTCCCGCGCCGAGTCCCTGCCGTTGCAGCGGATTGAGCAGATCACGGGCCGCCGATATTTCCTCCTTTCGGCCAATGCGCTCAAGCTGAATGAGAGCATTGACTTGTTTTATTTTGCCAATCGCATCCAGCCGGTGAAGCGGGCGGTCTTCACGCTCAACTTCAACGAATACAACGAGTATGCCTACGCCGACCGGGTTAGCAGCGTGGAGGCCATCATTCACAATCCGTTCATCTATTTGTTCGACCGGAGCGTGGCGCAGGCGGCCTATTGCGTGGTACGAGCCTCGTTCACCGGTCAAAACGTGGTTAATTCCGTGCCGCCCATGACCCAGGATCAATTCTGGAATTATATCGTGACCGTGCGCGGGCGGGAACATTACGAGCGATTCCGCCATCCCGACGCGCTGTTAAAGCAATTGCAAGACCTGGCCGATTTCGCCCGGGCGCGGAAGATCGAAGTGACCTTCATCATTGTGCCGCACGAGCAAGACTTTCAGCGCCGGGTGCGGGAGTTTGGACTTATTCCGGAATACTTGCGGTTCAAGCGCGAGATGAGCCAGCTCGGCGTGCGCGTCATTGATTTTGATTATTTGAATGACGTCACCTCCGACCGCTCCAATTTTCGGGATCCGCTCCACTACAATGACGCTTTTGGCAATGAGATTGCCGACGAGGTGTTCCGCGGGCCACTGGTGAAGGGCCGGTTGCTGGACGAAACCTGGGCAAAGGATTGCCGGGATTTCCTTTTTTAACTTTTAACGGCTTTAATCGTCCATGCCTCCCACAGTCGCTTGCTTAATCGCCCTCCTGCTGGTCGCCTATTTGTTCCAGCGGGATATTCGTGAGCGACCCAACATCACGTTGGCGCTGTGGCTGCCCTTTTTTTGGATCACCCTCAGCGGGACCCGGTTTCTTTCCCAATGGCTGGAGATTTTTGGCATCAATTTGGGGGGCACCTCGGTGCAGGATGGCAGTCCACTGGACGGGATGTCATTTTTGGCCATGATTGTCCTCGGTCTGATGGTGCTCCGCCGGCGGCAGGTAAACTGGCCGGACTTTATGCGTCGCAACCGTTGGATTACCATTTACCTGATTTACTGTCTGGTGGCGGTCCTCTGGTCGGATTTCCCGTTTGTTGCGGTAAAACGCTGGATAAAATTGTTTGGCCAGCCGGTGATGGTCCTGGTGCTGCTCACCGAGCCCGACCCGATGGAATCATTCCGCCGCCTGATGAAGCGGTTTGCGTATGTGCTGGTACCGCTGTCCATTTTATTCATCAAATATTATCCGCCGCTGGGGCGCTCCTTTGATGAATGGAGCGGTCTGCCGATGAATACGGGAATCACGACCAACAAGAACGTGCTCGGCTGCGATTGTTTTATCGTGGGACTTTTTTTCTTCTGGCATTTTCACCAGACGCGACAGCGCGAGCCGGGGCCGGCCCGACGGAAGGAGTTTTTGCTGTGCCTGTTTTTTTTCCTGATGCTGGCGTGGCTGATGCATTCCGCCAACAGCTCGACCTCGCTGGGCGTGCTCATCCTGGCTTCGGCGATCATCCTTTTTCTGGGGCTGCGTTTCGTGGATCTGCATCGGATCACTGCCTATCTAATGTTTGGGCTGCTGGTATTGCTGCCGTTGGATTTGTTTTTTGGGTTGCATGACATGATCATCCAACTCTTGGGGCGCAATCCCACGCTTACCGGGCGAACCGATATTTGGGGCATTTTGCTGCACTGGAATCTCAATCCGATCATCGGCGTGGGATTTGAGAGCTTCTGGCTCGGTGATACGGTGGACCAAATCGCGGCGATGGAACCGGGGTTGGTCATCAACGAGGCGCATAACGGCTATTTGGAAACGTACATTAACCTCGGAGTGATGGGCATTGCGCTGACGCTGGCCATGGTGGTCGCCGCCTATCGCAAAGGCTGCCAGGCGCTGTGGGCGGATTTCGAGTTTGGCCGTTTTCGGCTGGCCTATCTCGCTGCTTTCCTCGTCTACAACTGGACCGAGGCGGCATTCCGAACTCATTGTTTCCCCTTTTTCGTTTTCTTTTTGATCGCCATTGATTACCGCCGGGACCCGGCCTCCGCTGCCGATTCGATTCCGGCCCACGAGCCGGAGCCGAACTGGGAAGTCGTTGCTCCGGTAATTCCTGCGCCTAAAGGTTGAGTCCCATGAAGTTAAGACGTTTGGCGAGAGTACAGCGATTCGGTGTCTTTGCTTGGGACACGGTTGACTATATTTCTTTGGCAACGGGGCCAAACGGGGGAGGGGGCGGCAACATTGCTTGCGTCGCCGTCGCATGGCTCATATCCTGCTTATAGATCACTAATTTTATGACCAGATCTTTGCTTCTTTTATTGGCCGCCGTCGCGCTTTTGTTCGATGCCGACCTCAGCCGGGCCAACGTTATCACCGCCAATAGCGGTTCCTATGCGGACGTGAGCGTTGCGGTCGCTTCTGCCTCACCCGGGGACACAGTTCTAATTCCGGCCGGAACCAACACTTGGACGCAAACTTTGGGCCTTTATGGAATCACGCTGCAGGGCGCGGGGACGAATAATACGGTGATCATCGATGAAACGCCGATTGTCGGCAGCGGGCTGCCCATCATCAATCTCACCACGGCGCCGACGCTTTCCCGGATTTCCCAATTGACCATTGTGGGAGGGATGACCAATTGTTATAAAGCCGTTTCGGTCCAGGCTGGCAATAGCGCTGCCGGGGTTCGCGGCAATATCAATGTTTATGGCACCAACGCCTTTCGGATTGATCACTGTGTGTTTCATTATCTCACCGGGAAGCCGATTCACATTACCAGCATGAACTTCGGCTTGGTTGACCATTGCAGTTTTCAAATGTATGGCGGCGCGAATGCCATCGAGGTGAACGGGGGTGTGGGGGCGGACGGCGGTCTGGGTGATCTCTCCTGGGCTACTCCCTATTCCTATGGCTCCAGCAATGCGCTGTTCATCGAAGACAATTACATTTCATCCGCGTTCAATTTCACGGCCATCGACATTTTTGAAGGTGGCCGGGCAGTGATTCGAAATAATTTCTTCGCCGGTTCCTTTGTCTACACCCACGGCTCGGAATCCGGCCAGCGCTACCGGAGCGCCCGGGTAGTCGAGGTCTACAGCAATATCTTCAGCTACAGCCCGACGATCTTCAACAACGGATCTTCGGCCATCACCATCCGCGGCGGCACCGCGTTGATCTTCAACAATTCCGTCACCAACTTTTACAACGTCACCTCTTTGCAAGATTATCGCACGACGGACAACTCGCCTTATTTCACGCCGTGGTATGGCGCCACCGGCTTGAGCGGGTATGATTCCAATTCGGCAACCCTGTGGTCAGGCGTTGCTGCCAGCACGACCAATTGTCTGGTGGCCGCCAATCCGGGTTGGATACCCAATCAGTTTTACGGTTGCACGGTTTATAATCCGAGAAATAATCTATGCGGCATTGTCAACACGAATAACGCCAATACCATGTGGTTTTTGAGCTCGGCCTCGCCGCAATATCAAATCACTTTCAACGCCGGCGACCCCGTGGTGGTGCACATGGTCTACCCCCAGTTCGACCAGCCGGGTCGGGGTTACGGTGATTTGCTGAGCGGGGACACTCCCGCGGCGAATTGGCCTCACCAGGTGAGCGAACCCATGTACTTTTGGAACAACACGTTGAATTATAATTATCTGCCGACCGCCGCGGGTGGCCTGGGATACAGCCCTTATCCGGACATTGCCCCCGGGCGTGATTTTTTTAATTCGCCGAAGCCCGGCTATATTCCATTCACGTACCCGCACCCGCTGACCCAGCTGACCAATTTAGTGGTGGCGCTGCCGCCACCCGTGACTGTCCCGCCTCCCACCGGTCTAAATGTTCAGGGCGGTCGTTAGAGAATTTTTTTCCGGGGAATTCCCGGTCCAAGTTCAAAATGTGCGACTTGATACATAAAATAAAAAACAAGGTTCGGCCGCCGGCTTGGTTGTTCAAATCCTTGCACCGGGGCGAGCCGGAGTTTGAATGCCCCGTTTGCCATTATCAGGGCCCCTTCCGGGAGCTGAATGGATTTGCCGGGCGCCGGCTCCATGTCGAGTGTCCCCAGTGTGGCACGCTGGAGCGCCATCGGGTGCAATACCTGGTCGTGACGGAGATATTAAACGGCCTGGATGTTTCCAAAATGAGGATGCTTCATTTTGCGCCCGAGCCCTTTTTCCGGAAATTTTTTTCCAGCCGCTTTGGCCATTACGAAACCGCGGATCTCTGCATGAAAGGCGTGGATCATCACGTCGATCTCCAGCAGCTGCCCTTTCCGGATGCGACCTATGATTTCATTTTCGCCTCGCATGTATTGGAGCATGTTCCGGACGACCGGAAGGCCATCCGCGAAATCCGCCGGGTGTTGAAGACGGGCGGCATTGCGATACTGCCGGTGCCGATCGTGGGGGAGAAAACCGTCGAATATCCCGAGGCCAATCCGCATGAGGCTTACCATATGCGCGCTCCGGGATTTGATTACCACGAAAAGTTCAAACCCTATTTTTCTTTAGTGGAAACGCGCACCTCGGAGTCGCTGCCAGAAAAGTACCAGCCCTTCATCTACGAAGACCGGAGCGGTTGGCCCACGCCGGAAATGCCTTTGCGCCCGGCCATGGCGGGCCGGCGGCATATCGATATTGTTCCCATCTGCCGGGCGTGACTTTTTGCCGGGCAGAATATATTCTGCTTCTTGGAGCAGGGGGGAGGATGCGATCAACTGGTTTCCGACCGGTCACCATTTAATTATAAAGCAACCTGAGTTCATGCAGGAATTCAACCTCCGGTTGAGAGCCGTTTCCGGAGACACGGTCTGGGCACGTCGCTTGCAAATGTATGCCATAAACGGTGTTGCTAAGATCTTCCCGGGGCCGTCCAGTTACTGTAAAGGCAATGTTTTAGCCTGGTTTTACCCGGTGGGTTGACCGGGGCTCGGATTTTAAGGTTTCAATGACGGGAAATTTGGCCCAAACTAATCGAACTCTAAAGAATAACTTAAGCAAAAGTGATCCCGCCCAGAATAAAATATGTCCTGATCACCTCGGCCCGCAACGAACAGGCGTATATCCAAAAGACGCTTGAGTCGGTGGTTGCCCAGGCGCATTTGCCGGAACGGTGGGTGGTCATCGACGACGGTTCCAGCGATCGCACGGCGGAGATGGTGGGGGAATTTGCCCGGAAATTCGGATGGATCACGCTCATTTCGCGACCAAAACGGGAGGGCCGTAATTTCGCCGCCAAGGCCGAAGCGGTGAACCTGGCGCTCACGGAGCTGGAGGCGGTCGAATTTGAGGTGTTGGGCAACCTGGATGCGGATGTTTCCTTTGACCCGGATTACATGGCGTTCTTGATGCAAAAATTCTCCGAAGATCCCCGGTTGGGGGTGGCCGGCACCCCCTTTACGCAGGCGGGCGGCTACGATTCCACGAAGGACAGCTTTGAAGGGGAGACTTTCGTGGCCGGCCCCATCCAGATGTTTCGTCGCGCGTGTTTTCGCGAGGTGGGTGGCTATGTGGCCAGTCCGGCGGGGGGCGTGGATTGGATCGCAGTCACAACCGCGCGCATGAAGGGTTGGAACACGCGGTCTTTCGCCGAGAAGCGTTTCCATCATTATCGTTCGATGGGTACGGCGGAGAAGGGCCCGGTCGCGGCGCTCTTTTCGTACGGGCAAAAGGATTATTACCTGGGCGGGTCGCCCATCTGGCAGCTGTTCCGGGTCAGCTACCGGCTGGCGAAAAAGCCTTATGTCACCGGGGGGCTGGCGCTGCTGGCGGGATATGTTTGGGCGGCAGTTCGTCGCGTCCAGCGGCCGGTTTCGCCGGAGTTGGTGCGCTTCAACCGGGCCAACCAGATGGCCCGCCTGAAGGGAATACTCGCCGCGTTATTTCGGCTCAAAAAGGTGGATAACTTCCGCGTCACCGGCGGATCGGCCAAAATCAACTAGATGAACCTGACGAATCCCAACCCGACCCTGCCGGAAAAAACCGCCGCGGCGCTTACGCGGTTCACGCGTTGGCTGGATGATTACGGTGAGGTTTCGTGGGATCATCAATCGTTCTTTGCGGGTCCGATTGGCCGGCGCGCCAAGGCCCTCTATTACCGCCAAAAGCTGGTCGGCACGGCCGCCGTGGCCCCGATGATTTTTTGCGAGGCCTTTTTGCCGGCGGCCCGCCGTTTATTTCATCACCCCATCCGGCTGCCGATCGCCGACGCCCACTTTGCGATGGGCTACGCGTTCCTGTACGCTGCCAACGGCGACAGTGCGAATTTGGGGAAGGCCAGCCAGTTTCTTGAAGCGTTGAAGAAAACCCGCTGCGAGTCGTTCGCGGATTATGGCTGGGGTTATCCCTTTGATTGGATCACGCGCAATGGCGTGATCACGGCTGGCACGCCGCTGATCACCACCACGCCATACGCGTTTGAGGCTTTCCTGCAAGTGCAGCAATTGCAGCCGCGCAACGACTTGAAGGCTATTCTGGAGTCCATCGTCCGCCATGTGAGCAACGACATCAAGGACTACAAATATTCCGCGACGGCCGACACCTGTTCCTATACGCCTTATGACACCGGCAAGGTGGTGAACGCCTCGGCTTACCGTGCGTTCACCCTGACCAGCGCCGGAAAATTTTTTGGCCGGAACGAACTGCTGACGCTCGCCGAAAGAAATATTAATTTCGTCCTCGAAACCCAGAAGCCCGACGGCGCCTGGCCCTACGCCGTGGACGGGGTGCGCGACTTCGTGGATCATTTTCACACCTGTTTCGTGATGAAAGCGCTGGCCAAAATTTATTTGCTCACCGGCAATGAGCGCATCCGCGCCGCGCTCGCGCGCGGGCTTGATTATTATCTTAAGAATTTATTTTCGGCGAACGGGATGCCGCGCCCGTTTTCCAAGGCGCCCCGGTTGACCGTCTATCAATGCGAATTGTATGACTGCGCCGAGTGTATCAACCTTTGCCTGTTGCTCCGCCGGGATTTTCCGCAGCTGGAAACGACCCTGACCACGGTCATCACCGGCATTTTGGACAACTGGGTCAAGCCGGACGGTTCGTTCCGCTCCCGCAAGCTGATTCTTGGCTGGGACAATGTTCCCATGCATCGCTGGGCGCAATCCCAGATGTTTCGTTCCCTCGCATTTTATGTGAGCCAGACGAAAAAAAATGGTCAATCATAACCCAACGGAACCCCATGTGCGGTATTTGCGGCCAAATCAAAGTTGACGGTCAGGCGAAGGTGGATGAAGAAGCCATTCGCCGGATGTCCCGGACTATGTTTCATCGCGGGCCGGATGATGAGGGCTATTATTTCTCCGGGCCCGTCGGGTTCGGCTTCCGGCGCCTCTCCATCATTGATCTTGCGGGCGGACATCAGCCCATGTGCGATGCGGAGCAATCCGTCTGGCTGGTTTTCAACGGTGAAATTTACAATTATCCGGAGCTGCGCAAGGAACTTGAAAAGTTCGGGCACGTCTTCCGGACCAGTTCGGATACGGAGGTCATCATTCATGGCTATAAGCAGTGGGGCACGGACGTTTTCAACCATTTGAACGGCATGTTTGGGGTGGGGTTATGGGATGTGAAGCGCCGCCGCTTGGTCCTGGCCCGGGATGCGATGGGTATCAAGTTGATTTATTACAAGCTCTCGGCGGGCACGTTGAGTTTTGGCTCGGAAATCCGGCCCGTCCTGGCGGCGGATAGTTCCCATCCGACGGTCGATGCCGGCGCGCTGAACCTATTCCTCCGTTTTCGCTACACCCCCTCGCCGCTGACTATTTTTGAGGGAGTCCGCAAGCTGGCGCCGGGCACGCTATTGATCGTGGAAGACGGGCGGATTCAGGAAGAGCGCTGGTACCAGTTCAAACCGGAACCGTTTGAACCAGGCCTTTCGGATGTGGCCGCCCGGGAAGAACTAACCTCCCTCTATCGCGGTGCGGTAAAGCGTCATCTGCTCAGTGACGTGCCGGTGGGCATCCTTTTAAGCGGCGGCCTGGACTCCGGTCTGCTGCTGGCCATGATGAATGATCATGGGCGCGAATGGCCGGCCTATACCGTGGGGTATGGCAACACGTATCAGGATGATGAACTGGTGGATGCGGCGGAGACCGCTTCGCTGCTTTGCGCCCGCCACACCCAGGTAAGGCTGGATCAGGAAGAGTTCGAAAAGGCCCTGCCCAGGATCGTCGACTTTCTGGAAGAGCCTGTGGCAAGTTCCTCCATCGTGCCGATGTACTTTGTGTGTCAACGGGCGCGGCAGGATGTGAAGGTGGCGCTGGTCGGGCAGGGGCCCGACGAGTTGTTCGGTGGTTACACGCGGCACCTTGGCGTGCACTACGGCAATTACTGGCGGGGGCTGCCGCAGGGAATCCAAAATACCGCCGCCGCGATCATCGCCAAGCTGCCCCGCAACGAAACCTTGAAACGCGGCATCCATTCCCTGGGCGGAAAGGACCGCCTGACGCGCTATCAGGATGTGTTTTCCTTGGTGCAGGCGGAAACGGTGAACGGTTTGTTCCGGCATGACACCGGCCCGTTTCCGACGCTGGTCGATTACCTGCGTCCGCTCGAGCCGCAAATGGAAAGACTGGACGAACTGGGCGGTTTTCAGTTGCTGGAAATCCGCTCCTCGCTGCCGGATGAATTGCTGATGTATGCGGACAAGCTTTCCATGGCGCACAGCCTCGAGGCGCGCGTGCCTTATCTGGATCGCACGGTGGTGGAATTTGCCCAGCGCCTGAACTCGACTTTCAAGGTCCGCGCGGGCGAGCGCAAGTGGCTGCACCGCCGCGTCTGTGAAAAATTTCTGCCGCGCGCGATTTTAAAACGCAAGAAGCGCGGCTTCGCGGTCAACGTCGTGGATGCGTGGTTTCAATCCTCGGTCAAGGGCAAATTCGCCGAGGTGTTGCTGGATGAAAAATCGCTGATGTTTTCGCTGCTGAACCCCAAGCCGGTGAAACGATTGCTGGAGGACCACCAATCCCGACGGCAGGACAATCACAAACTGCTCTTCAGCCTGGTGATGTTTGAACAATGGCTGCGCGGGGTGCGTTCAGCCGGTTGATCCTTGCGGAATTTTATGCCGATAAAACAGATTGAAATCACCTCCTGCGGGAAACGGTTGCTGGTTCCTTCCGCCGAAGTGGAAGGCCGGACGGTGATTGTGACCGGCCGGTCCGTCAAAATCGCCTCCATCCGCGATGCCATTGTTGCCGAAGGCGAACTGGTCAAAAATCCGGAAACCTTCGTTCCGGCGTTGAAACAAAGCGGATTAAAAGCCGATGTGCTGGCTTTTTTCCAAAGGCCGCCCGATGTGGCGCCGAAGTTCCCACATCATTTTGAATGGGACAATTATGCGGCCGTGGACTGCGGGAATTTTGACGCCTGGTGGGAGAAGCTCCCGCAGGAAGCGCGCAAAAACACCCGCCGCTCCGCCAAGCGCGGTGTGATCGTCAAGGTGGCGGCGTTCGACGACGCGCTGGCGCATGAGATTCACAAGCTTTGTGACGAGTCACCCCTGCGGCAGGGCAAGCCGTTCTGGCATTACGGAAAGGATTTTGAAACGGTAAAGCGCGAACATTCCACTTATCTGGAGCGCAGCGAGTTCATCGGGGCCTATTTTGAAAATCAATTGATCGGTTTCATCAAGGTGGTGTACGTGGACCGGATCGCCTTTATTTTCCACATTTTGGCGTTCAACGCCCATTATGACAAGCGCCCGCTCAATGCGCTCATCACCGAGACGGTGAAAATCTGCTCCCAAAAGGGCGTCAAATATCTTGTCTATGACAAATATGTGTACGGGAACAAGAAGGACAGCTCGCTGGTTGAATTCAAGCGGCGGAACGGTTTTGAGCAGATTGACTTCCCCGCCTATTACCTCCCCCTCACGGCGAAGGGTAAAATATTTGTGGCGCTGCGGCTCTATCGCGGCGCCGTCGGGCTGCTGCCCGCGCCGGTGCTGAATCTCGGTTTGAAATTGCGGGACAAGTTTTATCGCTCCCGGCAGAAGCCGGCGGAAACCAAGGAAGATTGATCTCATGCAAATGAAAAAACTGATCAAAAGCGCACTGGTCGAGCATCTGCCCCCGAACTGGCAGTTGTGGTTTTACCGGAATTATTTTTACCGGTGCAAAGGCGATTACGTCAAACCGGAGATCGACCTTTTCAAAAAACTATCCGATCCCGCCCGGACGACGCTCGACATCGGAGCCAATGATGGCACCTACGCGATGTATCTCTGCCGGTTTGCCGCCCAGCTTTATTGTTTTGAACCGCTGCCGTGGCTGGCCGACGGAATGAAAAAGAAATTCCGCGACGCCGGGAACGTCCTCGTCGAAAATTGCGCGCTCGGCTCCACCACCGAAACCGCCACGATCCGCATCCCGATTACCAAGGCCCGGCGGTACGACACCCGCAGCAGCCTGGCCGGGAATTTTGAGGAGCAGTTGATCGATGGTGAAAAGGTTCTGGAAACCAAGAATCTGAACGTGGCGGTGAAAAGGCTCGACGATTTTCAATTGAACAACATCGGTTTCATAAAGATGGATGTCGAGGGCTTCGAGCTGGAGGCCATCAAGGGGGGGCGCGAAACGATCCTGCGCAACCGCCCCGCGCTGTTCATCGAGATTGAGCAGAAGCACCACGCCGACCGGCCGATTGCCGATATCTTCACCTATATTATGAAGCTGGGGTACTCCGGGTTTTTCCCCATGGAAAACCGGTTCCTGCCCATCGAGGATTTTAACCCCTCCCGGCATCAGCCCACCGCGCCGGGCGCGGCGAAAGGGTCTTATTGCGGCAATTTCATTTTCCTGCCCGCGGACATAACCGAAAAAAGGAAGGTGGAAATTGTCGGCAGAATTTGAAAGCGCAGGCTTTACCTTTGCCAGGAAATGATTAGATTTGTGACCCATTCGCCGGTGTAGTTCAACGTTAGAGCGGCCAAATTGTATTTGGCAGATGGAGTGTTCAATTCCTCCCGCCGGCTCCAATTCTCAGAATCAAACCCCCATGCCCGGAATCGCTGGAATCATCAGCCGCAAACCGGCCGCCGAGTGCGAACGTGAGGTGAAAATCATGACCGCGATGATGCGGCGTGAAAAATTCCACGTCAGCGGCACGTTTGCGGCGCCCGAACTCGGTGTCTTTGCCGGGTGGGTGGCGCATGAGCATTCTTTTGCGGACGGCCAGGTTTTTCAAAATGAGACGAAGGACCTCGCGCTCCTGTTTTCCGGTGAGTGTTTCGTCGCCGACGAAATCAAAGCCTCGCTCCGGCGGGGCGGTCACACATTTGGCGGCGGGGCGGACTGCCTGGTGCACCTCTATGAGGAGCAGGGAGAAAGGCTCTTTGCGGAATTGAACGGCCTCTTCAGCGGACTGCTGATCGACTGGCGGCAAAAAAAGATCTTCCTGTTCAATGACCGCTACCCGATGGAGCGGATTTATTGGCACGAAACCCCCGACGCGTTTTATTTTGCGAGCGAGGCGAAGGCATTGCTCCGGATCCTTCCCCAGCTGCGCGAGTTGGATCCGGACGGGGTTGCCGATTTGGTCGCGGTCAACTGCGTGTTGGGCGTGCGGACGTTGTTCCGCGGCATCGCGCGGTTGCCCGGCGGCGCCTGCTGGACCTTTGCCGGGGGCGGTTGCCGGCGCGCGAACTATTTTTCTCCCTCGGCGTGGGAGGCGCTGCCGAAACTGCCGCCGGAGATTTACGAAGCGAAATTGCGCGAGACGTTTTTGAGCATTGCGCCGCGCTACTTTGGAGGCGAAGCAAAAGTGGGCGTGGCTTTGACCGGCGGCCTGGACACGCGCATGATCATGGCGGCGCGCCCGCCAGGAAATCACAACCAGGTTTGTTACACCTTCACCGGTCCGCGGGGTAGAACCCTGGATGATCGCGTGGCGGTCCGCGTGGCGGCCGCCTGCGGGCTGGAACATCATTTGTTGCGGTTGAACCCGGATTTCTACGCCACCTTCGCCGCGCAGGTGGATCAAACCGTCTATGTCACCGACGGCACTTTCGGACTTTATGGGGCGCACGAGATTTACTTTCACCGGCAGGCCCGGCTTTTGGCGCCCTTGCGGTTGACTGGAAATTATGGCAGCGAAATTCTTCGGGCGATCACCACGTTCAAGCCGCTTGGCCTGGCCCCGGAGATTTATGCCGCCGGTTTTTCGGGAAGTGTCGGCGCGGCCGTGGAACGCTGGGCGGCCGCAAGGGGCCACCCCGACACGTTTGCGGCTTTCAAGGAGGTTCCCTGGAATATTTTTGGCAGTGTTGCCGCCGGCCGTTCCCAGGTCAGCTTTCGCACGCCTTATCTGGATAATGAACTGGTCGCCTTATCCTATCAATGCCCGGCCAGCCTTAAGAAATCGTCGTTGCCGACCATGCGATTTGTGAAGTCTTGCAGTCCGGCGCTCGATCGCATCCCCACCGATCGCGGTTTTGTCAGCGATCGTTCCGGTCTGGATATCGCCTGCCGCCGAATCTTTGCCGAAGTGACTTTTAAGTTTGATTATCATTACAATGCCGGCCTGCCCCGGCGGCTGGCCGTTTTCAACCCGGTCTTGCGCTTGTTTGCCGCCCGGACCGGCATTGCCGGCTTGCACAAATTCCTGCAATACAGCCTTTGGCTGCAGCGCGATTTGGCGCCCTATTTGCGCGAACGGGCGGCGGCGGCGGGCGCCCAGGCGGGCCGCTTTTGGTCGGTTGATTTTCTCAAACAGATGGCGGAAAATCATATCAGCGGCCGCAAAAACTATTCGGCGGAAATCCATTCGGTGCTGACGCTCGAAGCGGTGGACCGCCTCTTGATCCGCGGTTTGCCGCGCGGTCTGGACCTGGACTGAACCTGGTGATGAGCGAGACGCCCATACAAATCAGTTTGCTGACGGCCGGCAAGGACCGCCCCTATGCCTTGGGGTTGGGCAGCGCTTTGGCGGAAGCGGACGTGGAATTGGATTTTATCGGCAGCGACGAAGTCAGCAGTCCGGAATTGCAGAAGCATCCCCGGGTCAATTTTCTGAATCTGCGCGGCGACCAGGCCACCCGCGCGCCGTTCCGCAAAAAGCTGGTGCGGGTGACGGTTTATTATGGCCGCTTGCTGGCCTATGCGGCCCGGGCGCGTCCCCGGCTGTTTCATATCTTGTGGAACAACAAGATCGAATATTTCGACCGGACGGCACTGATTTTATACTATAAATTGTTGGGCAAAAAAATCGTGTTCACGGCGCACAATGTCAACGTGGGCAAACGCGATGATCATGACACCTGGCTCAACCGGCTGACGTTGCGAATCCAATACCGGCTCTGTGATCATATTTTTGTCCACACGAACAAAATGCGGGACGAACTGATTTCTGATTTCTCCGTGCCGGCGGAAAAAATCAGCGTGATCCCCTTGGGGCTCAGCAGCTCCATTCCGAACACCGTGCTGACCACCGAAGCCGCGCGCGGGCGGTTGGGACTCAAGGCCGGCGAAAAGGCCGTTTTATTTTTCGGCCAGATCGCCGCTTACAAAGGGTTGGAGTATTTGATTGATGCTTTTTTCGCGCTGGCGCCCCGGGACAAATCCTATCGCCTGATCATTGTCGGACGGCCAAAGGGTAAAAAGGAATACTGGGAGGAACTGCAGCAGAAGATCGCCCGCAGCGAATTCCGCGATCGCGTCATCCAGGTGATCGATTTCGTTCCCGAGGCGGACATTGAGCTTTATTACAAGGCGGCGGATGTTTTGGTGTTGCCTTACACGCTTATATTTCAAAGTGGCGTACTCTTTGTGGGGTACAGTTTCGGACTGCCCGTCGTCGCGGCGGACGTCGGCTCGTTTCGCGAGGAAATTGTCGAGGGGCAAACCGGTTATATTTTTGCGCCGCGCGACACGGCGGGGCTGGTGCGCGCCTTGGAACAGTATTTTCAAAGCGATCTTTACGCAAATCTGCCGGCCCGTCGGCCCGAGATTCAGGCGTTCGTCCAGGATCGTTGCTCCTGGAACAAAGTCACGGCGATCACCCGGGCGGTATATGCCCGCCTTTTGAAAGCCGCATGAAGCCCCTCGTTTCCATCCTGATCCCGGCGTACAACGCCGAAAAATGGATCGCCTCAACCCTGAAATCGGTTCTGGCGCAAACCTGGTCCCGGCGGGAAATCATCATCGTGGACGACGGCTCCCGCGACGGGACGTTCGCGGCCGCCCAACAATTTGCCGCGCCCGATGTGCAGGTGGTGACCCAGAAGAATCAGGGCGCCTCGGCGGCGCGGAATCATGCGTACTCGCTAAGCCAGGGCGATTACATTCAATGGCTGGATGCGGACGATTTTCTGGAAACGGATAAGATTGCGCGTCAGATGGCGGTGGCAGAGACTTGCCCCGACAAGAAAATTCTCTTTTCCTCGGAATGGGCTCTTTTCATGTATCGATTAAACCGGCCGCAATCGCTCCCCTGCAGCCTTTATGCTGACCTGACACCGGCGGAGTGGATTTGCCGGAAACTGTCGCAAAATCAGTTTTTGCCGAATTTTTCCTGGCTCGCCAGCCGGGAGCTGACCGCCGCCGCGGGACCGTGGGATACCCGCCTTTCGCTCGATGACGACGGAGAATATTTCTGCCGCATGATCGCAGCCAGCCGCGGGGTTCGTTTCGTGCCCGGTGCCAAGGGGCTTTACCGTATTTCCGATGCCGGGAGCTTGAGCAAGGTGGACCGGTCGGATCGGAAGCTCGAATCCCTCTGGCTGTCCCTGCAACTGCATATCGGGTACCTGCGCTCGCTCGAAGACACGGAGCGGACCCGGAAAGCATGCGTTACTTATTTGGGCAATTGGTTAAACTACTTTTATCCCGCGCGACCTGATATAATCCTTCAGGCGCAGCAGCTGGCGCAAAAGCTGGGTGGCGCCATCGATCTGCCGCAGTTAAGCTGGAAATACCGGTGGATCGAAAAAACGGTGGGTCGTAAGGCGGCCAACCGGGTACAAGCCACCCTGCCGGCGGCCAAAATGTCGGTAGCCCGGTTTTGGGATAAAACCATGTACCGGTTGGGACGGTAAACGGATCGGCATTTCATTTTATGGCAATTCATCTCGTGATCGAGGCAGGCCGCACGGAACGCCAGTATTGGCGGGATTTGTGGCGTTACCGCGAACTGTTTTATTTTCTCGCCTGGCGCGATTTCCTCGTCCGCTACAAGCAGACGGCCGTAGGGGTCGCCTGGGCTCTCATCCGGCCCATTCTCACGATCCTGATTTTGAGCCTGGCTTGCAAAGCGGGGGGCACGTTGGATACGCCCAACCATGACGGACCGCCATTGCCGCTGGAACTGCTTTGCGCCATGCTGCCGTGGCTGTTTTTTTCCACGGCCATGTCGGAGAGCGGCAGCAGCCTCGTGAATAATTCCAACCTGGTTTCGAAAATTTATTTTCCGCGCGTCGTGGTGCCGGCCAGCAGTGTCATCATTAGTTTCGTGGATCTGCTGATCTCCGCTTCTCTGCTGGCGGTGCTGATGGCTTTTTACCGCTATCTGCCGCCGCTCCAGGTGTTTTGCGTTCCCTTTTTCGTCCTGCTGGTATTTTGTGCCGCGCTGGGGTCGGGTCTTTGGATCGCCGCTTTGATGGTTAAATACCGCGATTTTCGCTTTATTGTTCCGTTCATAGTGACGTTTGGCCTTTATGCCGCGCCCGTGATCATGCGCAGTTCCCGGTTGCCGGAAGTTTGGGAGCACTGGGGGATACAATGGCATCTGCGCCTCCTCTACTCGCTTAACCCCGTGGTCGGCATTATCGACGGATTTCGTTGGAGCATTTTAGGCGGCCAATATGATCTGATTTACGTACCCGGCCTGATGGCCTCCATCCTCGGCACCGTCCTTCTGTTGACCACCGGTTTGTGGTATTTTCGGAAAACCGAACGAACCTTTGCCGACATCCTTTAATCTGAATTATCATTTCAATTTGTGAGCGACGCCATTATTACCAGCGAAAACCTTTCGAAGTGCTATATCATCGGGCATTTGCAGCAACAAGGGGACGGCTTCCGGCACGTCTTGGATCGGGCATTGCGCAGCCCGTTTCAATGGTTGAAAGGCGGCCGAAAAAACAAGCAGGCTGCCAATGAGGAATTCTGGGCGCTGAAGGGTTTGGATTTTGAAATTAATCGCGGCGATGTCGTCGGCATCATCGGGCGCAATGGCGCGGGAAAATCGACATTGCTGAAGATCCTGAGCCGGATCACCGAGCCCACCACTGGTCGCATTACGATGAACGGGCGGGTGGCGAGCCTGCTGGAGGTTGGCACCGGTTTTCATCCGGAACTGACCGGCCGGGAGAATATCTTTCTTAACGGCGCCATCCTGGGAATGGCCCAGGCAGAAATTAGACGGAAATTCGATGAAATCGTTGCGTTTTCCGAGGTGGAGCGGTTTCTCGACACCCCCGTTAAGCGTTACTCCAGCGGTATGTACACTCGCCTCGCTTTTGCGGTGGCCGCCCATCTGGAGCCGGAGATCTTGATTGTCGACGAAGTGCTGGCCGTGGGTGACGCGGGGTTCCAGAAGAAATGCCTTGGCAAAATGCAGGAAGTCTCGCAGAGCCAGGGGCGCACGGTCCTTTTCGTGAGCCATAACATGGGTGCCGTAACCAATTTATGTAAAACGGCGTTATGGTTGCAGGGAGGTAAGATCAAGGCGGTGGGCGAGGCGCGCACCATTGTGCAAAATTATCTGACGGACACCACGGGCAACTCTGCCCAGTATCATGTGGTAAAGGACACCAATCGTCTGGGCGCCTATGGTGATAAGATGCGAATCCACGCGGTCGAATGGCTCACGGTCTATCCGATCCAGCATGGCACCACCGTTCGCGTGGCACTGCATTGCCATGCCACCGCCGATTGTGAGGAGGTTACCGCCGGCGTTGGCTTTTCCAATCTTGAAGGCGTCCGCCTGTTAACTTATGATACTGATCTCTTGGATATGACCCGCCACCAGATCAAA
>Ga0302319_10005680_pt1 | contig 24945 bp, 18 predicted proteins | sample Bog_T0_2_FD_203319 | JGI IMG/M metagenome (GOLD analysis project Ga0302319, IMG submission 203319) | Peat permafrost microbial communities from Stordalen Mire near Abisko, Sweden - Bog_T0_2 | ecosystem: Environmental > Terrestrial > Soil > Wetlands > Peat | place: Sweden: Abisko, Stordalen Mire...
GGGGAACCGGGCCGCTCACTTATATAGACGCAAGGATAGGGTATCAGGGATCACGGATTGGGACTAGAGAATAGGGATTCGGGACTGCGGATCAGGCGTTTGTGCGCTTCAGGAGGTAGTCGAAGCCGCCGACCCGGAACTGCCGATAGCCGCACGGTTCCATCAGAACGCCGTGACGGTGACCCTCGTCGGGGCGGCTATGTGCTGCACTCAAGAGGTGGATCAGCGTGAACGGCTCTTTGCTTTCTGTCGAGATCGAAAATCGGACTTCGCGCCGCTCAGCATTGAAATAAAGCACCATAGGACAGTATTGCCGCGCCAATCGTAACGGATCCCAAGCACTTCAGGGCTTCCGATGGCTACAAATGAATAGTCGCCCAGCCGATCTCGGACGCTGGAAACACTGCGCTGGAATCGGCACTCTTTGGCATCTTCTGTGACCCGACATACCAGGAGCTCACCACTTAGCAATTACGCCGAAAATGAATTCGTGGTTGCCGACTTATGATTTCCCCGCTCTAAATTCAAGGATTTTGAGCGCCACGGCTTATCATCTCTCGGGAGATGAGTATGCTCAGAATCTAACAGCAGAGAGATTATGGCAGGCGTAGACTGTTATGAGAAGGCTGTGTGAGTCTCTGCAAACATACTAGCAGGGCTAACCCCACAAGTGGGTGCCCAAGATGGTGTGGAACCGAGTCGAGGATTACGGCGGAGCTGATGGCGCCAGAATCGACGCTGGGATTATTACAGAGCAGATTCGTCTGCTCGTTCAAAAGCGCCTCGATTTACCCATCAATCTGCTCAACGCTGTCATTGTCAGTTACACGCTGTGGCGACTCTTTCCGGCTTGGCTGGTGGCGTCGTGGCTGGGCGTATTTACTGCCGTCATTCTGGCCCGGATTCTAATAAGGCATCTTTATCGACGGGCGGAACCAGGCCCGGAATCGGCGCGGCGCTGGGGAAGCATCTTCGCGGTCAACGCGCTCGCGACAGGTTGCATGTGGGGGCTCACCGGCTCAGTTATCTTCGTGACACCCAATCCCCTCTATCACCTGTTCATCATCTTTGTCCTCGGTGGCATGATGGCGGGCGGCATTGTCAGCAACGCCGCATATAAGCCGGCAATGCTCGCTTTCATGCTGCCGACTATTCTGCCTGCAATCGCAATCTTGGTTAGCCGCCGCGACCTTATTCACGGCGTGATGGGCATGCTGCTCGGAGCTTTCACGGCCGTGCTCTTAGTTACGGGCCGCAACATCAACCGATCGATTGTCGAGAACTTCCGCCTGCGCATCGCGCAAGATATCTTATTGGCCAAACTCGTGGTCAGCGAGGGGATGATGGCCGAGGCCCAGGAAATGGCCCATATTGGAAGCTGGGAGATCGACCTCGCTGCCAGGAGCTACGTCTGCTCAGTCGAGGCAAACCGCATTTTCGGCGTCGATCTGGCAGGTCCCAAGCCCTCGTACGACAAGATGCTGGCTCGGATTCACCCCGATGACCAGAGTGCCGTCGGCAATGATATCGCTGAGACGGTCGCAGTGCGGAAAGGGCGCGGCATCGATCATCGGCTCGTGATGGACGACGGCACGATCAAATATGTCCACGAGCTCGGCCAGGTCACCTGCGATGCTGAGGGTCGCCCTTTGCGCATGACTGGAACGGTGGAGGATATTACCAGTCGCAGAATTGAGGAGGATAAACTCAAGCTCGCCAACATCCTTCTGAAAACGGAAATGGAGGCATCTCCCGACGGCATTCTGGTGGTGGATGCGAATCGGAAGATCATCTCTTTCAACCAGAGATTTGCCGAAATCTGGAGTGTTCCCTTGAGCGACCTGTTGGCGGGAAATGACATCGTCGTGTTGACAAAGGTAGCCTCTTCAGTAAAGGAGCCTGAAGAATTCAAGGCGCGGGTGAATTATCTCTTTGCCCATCCGGGCGAAGGAAGTCACGATGAGTACGAAACCACGGACGGGCGATTTATCGATCGTTACAGCGCGACGCTGACCACGCCTGCCGGGGCGAATTTGGGGCGCGTCTGGTTTTTTCGCGATATCACTGAACGCAAGCTGGCCGCCAGCGAGTTGGCCTATCGCGACCGCTTGCTCCATGCGGCGACCGTCGGCACGGGCATCCTGATCAAGGCAGAATCGCTCGATCAGGGAATGGTTGAAGCTCTGCGAGTTGTGGGCGAAAGCATGCGCGTAGATCGCGTCATCGTAATGCAGGAAGGGCCGAATGGGATGCCACGTCCGGTGCTGCGCCACGTTTGGCAGATACCGGGCATTTCTTTACCTTTTAATCTCTCGACATTCTCCGCTTCAGACGCCGACATGGAAGCATTGAGCGCTTGGCGAGCACAGCTGAATGAAGGCAAGCCGCTGATCGCCCAGCTCGCGACCAGCGAGGGTCCGGTCCGCGCCATGCTCGAGTCGTTTCAAAACCAGTCCACGATTGTTGTGCCTATCTTCGTGCGAGGTAAATTGTGGGGAAGTCTTGCCATCGATTCCTGCCGGGTAGCAAGAGAATGGGCGACCAGCGAAATCGACCTGATGAAGACTTTCGGCGATATCGCCGGATCGCTGGTTGTTCACCATGCAACACGACTCTCGCTCGAGACGAGTGAGGAGCGATTCCGCGTGCTGGGTGCCACGGCGGCCGATGCCATCATCATGATCGACGGGACAGGCCACATCAGCTATTGGAATCAAGCAGCGGAACGCATCCTGGGATACGGTGCGGAAGAAGCGGTGGGCAAAATGATCCATGAGTTTATGGTTCCGGCGCGCTTCCAGCAGAATGCCTCCCAAGGCCTGAAGACCTTCCTCCTGACAGGCCAGGGAGCTGCGCTTGGCAAAACTACCGAATTGGCTGCGCTCAGAAAAGACGGGGCTGAGATTGCCGTCCAACTCTCGCTGAGCGGTGCGCGCATCGGCGGTGAATGGCAAGCAATCGGGATCCTCCGTGATATTACCAAGAGCAAGCAGGCCGCGGCGCACGCTCTCCGGATGGCGCACTTTGACGAACTGACCGGGCTCCCCAATCGCAGCGTTTTTGTAGATGCGCTGCAACACGCGATTGCAAGGGCAAAGCGCGGTGAAGTGGGTTTTGCCGTCCTTTATCTCGACCTTGACCGTTTCAAGGATGTGAACGATACGCTGGGCCACCCGGTGGGAGACACTCTTCTGCAGGAGGTTGCCGAGCGGTTGCAACTGAATACAAGAGAGGCCGATACCGTCGCCCGCTTCGGCGGAGACGAGTTTGCGGTGGTTGTAGCAGATGTTGCGGAACCGGCCGATGCGGCAATTCTTGCGGAAAAGCTGATCGGCGAACTTGCCAAACCCTATTCAATCCGGGGGAACAAAATTTATAGCGGCGCCAGTATGGGCATCGATCTCTACGGGCCTGACGCCTGCGACGCGGAGACTCTCTTGTCCCACGCCGACATCGCGTTGTACCGAGCCAAGTCGGAAGAAAGGGGCGGCTATCGATTCTTCACTGACGCCATGGATGCGGAAGTAAGGATTCAAGTCTCGTTGGGAACCGAGCTTCATCAAGCGCTAGATTTTGGCCAGTTCTATCTTGAATATCAACCCCAGGTAGCAATCGATGACGCGCGGGTTATCGGGGTTGAAGCGCTGGTCCGTTGGCGCCATCCTCAACGAGGTATTCTCGGCTCGGAGCGATTTGTTCCAGTGGCTGAAAAGAATGGAACCATTGTGAAGCTGGGTCATTGGGTCTTGTTGACGGCTTGCCGGCAAGGCAAGGCATGGCTCGACGCCGGCTTCACGCCAGGCAGGATTGCGGTGAATCTGTCGGCGGTGCAATTCCAATCGTCGATCGCTTTAGAAGCCGATATAGCCGGCGTCCTTGCGGAGACAGGGCTGCCGCCTCAACTGCTTGAACTGGAGCTCACCGAAACTGTCCTCATGAGTGCCTCGCGTGAACACGGCGACATTATTCTGCGCCTCCGCGAACTTGGGGTAACCATCGCCATCGATGATTTCGGAACCGGCTACTCTTCCCTTGACTATCTCCGGCGATTCCCAGCCGATCGCATCAAGATCGCTCAGAATTTCGTTCAGCACCTCGAAAGCATGCCAAGCGATGTGTCGATTGTGAGGGCGACCATAAGCCTGGCGCGCGAGCTGGGTATCAACGTTATCGCTGAAGGCGTTGAAACCCGGGAGCAGCTTGAGCTTCTGAAGGAATGGGGCTGCAAAGAGGCCCAGGGCTTTTACTACGCCAAACCGCTTGCTGAGAAAGATGCCACACTCTTACTGCGCAATGGGGGCATTCTCCAGCCAGGAACTGACTCAAGCCGGTGAAGAAGCGTGAATCATTCCTCTCCTCATCATTGGTCTTATGTCGACCGACCGAGAAAGCCGCGCGAGCCGCTCATTACTCATCAACCTTGCGCTTTAGCTCCCCGCAACGTGTCTTCTATACTCACCGATTGCCCAGATCATCTCATGGCGTGTTTCGCGGAAGAGTGAGCAATCAGGGACAGCCCGGCAGAAGAAAGCATGGATAAACTTCGAACTAAAGGTACTATCGGCCGCATATGTCTTCAGGGGGAAAAGGAAATTGCTCCAAACTCCGGAGGTATTTATGTCACTAACCGTTGTACTTGCTGTTTGCATGGATCCCTCCATACTCGCGATTCACAACTCCGTCTGGAAGTCTGCAGGGTTCATCGTCACATCAGTAGTATCGATAAGAGAGGCGATCGAGCGTTTTAAGGCCGGTGATTTCGATCTGGTGCTTCTGGGGCATTCCATACCTCAAGAAAACAGGGAGAGACTCACTTTCTTGATTCGAGCCTCTGGGTCTCATATTCCCGTGGCATCCATCGGTGAGTCCTTTGGCGATTGCGACAGCTTTGCCGATGCTACGTTCGGGAACGAGCCGACCGAATTGCTCCGGGGCTTGGGCGAATTGGTCACTAAGAGCGCGAAAATGCTTTCGATGCTGAAGACCCAGTATGGATTGCCGGCGTAACAGTTGAGTGGGGCGCTTGGGAAGAGGTGCACTATGCGGTCTCCTTCTCTTCGGAATCGACTACTAATGAGCGGATGCAGGGGGGCGGATTGTGGAATTTATCAGCGACCAGGTTGTGACAGAGTTTGAGTCCGACGACTACGAGATTAAATCTCCGGGCAGAGCAACCGAGGAGAGCCTTGCAGGGAACTCATATCGAACCGCGATGAAATTGGGTTCCCGAACAGACTGGAAAGATGCCGCCGCGCCTTGGAGAAGAGGAGAGTTCTACAGATACCTTCCGGCGGAGGCAATGAGCGAGTTTGAATCTTCGGGAGCGCAGTTCTGCTGCCCGGAGACTACCGTGCTGTTCACTGAAGAGCAACAGCCCTGCTGCGTATTGTTCCTGCTCGAGGGCAGAGTCAAACTCTCCATGAACTCGATCGGGGGCAGACGGCTCATACTCGGAATCTACCGGCCCGGAGATATCCTGGGACTTACTTCTGCGGTTTCCGGCCTCCCCTACGAGATGACGGCGGAAGCACAATACCCGTGCCGGCTCAAATCGCTTGAACGCCAGAGCTTCTTAGACTTCGTCCTGCGTTACCCTGTCGCATGTCAGAACGTGGCGCGAGAATTAAGCCTGGAGTATAAGCAAACCTACGCGCAGTTACGCCTGCTCGGCCTCACATCGAGCGCGCCAGGGAAGCTTGCGCGGCTATTGATCGAATGGTGCTCTTCGGGTCAGCAAACTGAGCACGGCATTCGTATCCAGTGCTCACTTACACACGGAGAGATAGGCGAGCATATTGGCGTTTCCCGCGAAACAATCTCTCGAACGTTAAACGACTTCAAGAACCATCGGTTTGTCGAGCAGCGCGGTTCGATCATGTACGTGTCCAACCTCCGGGGCTTGGAGGTCTACGCCGGTTCAGATTGTTGACGGCTTGGATTGCGCCCTGAGACTTTCTGCCATCTAGTTTCAAATAAAGGAAACGGCCTCCTTAAGATGAGAACAGGTAACCCGGCTTAAGCGCAGGAGCCTTCCCCATTGGGCAAGACATCCATATTGCCGTCGCCCGCAAACGGTCGAGAGTGTCTCTGGAATGGGTATTCCTGCAAACTCTTTCCGAGGGCAAGCAAACTGCGCTCAAGGAGCCGGAAGAGGTCACGAAAGACGACGTTCAGAACCTGCGCAACGCACGGAGACAATCTATGCCAGCAAGAAAAAATTAGTTGATTTCTATCCGGTTTCTCACGGATCGCCGCGTGCCCAAAAATCAGAAGTTGGCGAAACTGACTATGACCTCTCGTTGTTCGGCAATAGGTTGGCCCTTCTTGGTGGCTGGTAGAAACTTGTAACGCCAGACAGCGGCTTCCGCTTTCTTGTCCAGCCCAAACCCGAGACCGCGCTTCACCCTGACATCTTTCGGCAACCCGTCGACTCCCACCAACACCGTGACGACAGCAGCCTGCTCATAAGGGTGCGTGACGAACGGATCGACGAAGTCCGCATCGACCGTGTGAATCGGAATGGGTTCTGTATACGAAAGCGGGTTGCGATGCTTGTCTTCAAACTGTGCCTCATCTGGAGGCGGCAGATCTCTTTCCGTTATCAGAACTTGAGGTGTTGCCAGGGACCGGTTTGCGCGGAACACAACGCGCACGTCTATCCAGACAGGAACCGGCTTATCTCCCAGTCTTCCCGGCGCGAAGGTGGACTGTTTCACGGCGGCAATGGCCAGCCGATCGAACGCGTCTCCATGACTGTGCAGCACTTGGATCGGTGCTGGAATTCCGTCGGCTTGGATGATCATGGCCAACACTGTCATCCCTTGAACGCTCTTGCTGGAAAGGCCGTCAGGGTATGGCACGTATACAGTGCGAACCAGCCTGGGTGAAGTAACCTCTGGACCCACATAGTAGACGCCATCCTGGTCCGGCACCTGATGGACCTGCCAAAGCGGTGACGCAGCGCTGTGCGTCCAAGCCCCGATGGCCACCAACGCCGTGAGCGCGCATTTATCTCTAGCCTGCCGCAAGCACTCCTCCAATCCTGCGAATCGTCACGTCCTGAGTCTGTGCCAGGGGAATCCGGCTCCCTTGGTTCGAGCGCCGACCTGTCCTAAATTCGAGTACCATCAGTCGGAATACTAGCCCGAAGATCGTAAAGATTAAATCAAGGGATTTCAGGACTAAGTCTTCTATCCATGACAGGCGGCTAAGGATCGCGGTCCGACGCGATGATGCGCGGCGTTTCAATACCTATGACTTACTCATCGAAAACTTATGCAACGTTCATAACTTTCTTTAAGTTACATACGCAATCTTTACGCCCACACCATTATTGATTAAAACTGTCTCCGCTTCATGCGTCCATGGTGGAGTGGGAGATGCGGGGTGATGGGCTCTTGATTTCCCAATGTGCCGGCAAGAGTTTCGAGGATATTCACTATGCAATTTTGTGTGACTCTTCATGCGGCACTCATGCGTATCAATGAATACTCGGAGGATCGTTGGTCAATCTGAAACACAACTTGCCGCTTTCTCCGAGCGAGTAAGTGGCCCTAGGTGCACTTTACTCCGTGAGGCGCCATGCCCTGCGGCCCTATCGAAATCACTGCATTTTCCTTGCGGATCCTTTACACCGCTCGCATAAGACTTTGGATGAGGGAGCTGAATCGCTAGGCTAGTTATCCCTCAAAGAGAGCCACGTTGTTCTAGCCCGCCGACGCCAAGCGTCGTGGAGGTCAGATACCGATGACGAATCACATAAGGATGGCCATTTCGACAGGAATCATATTTTGCGGAATAACTGCGCAGGTTGCTTGTCAGGCTCAAAGCACGCCGGCGCCACCGGGTAAGGTCGACTTCGCTTCGCTTGCGAACTCGACGAAGAAGACGGGGGGCTCCGCGGAACTGATCGCCGCGGCGAAGGATGAGAACTCAGCGACCGCGCCTGCTCACACGGCAAATGTCACCTCCCCTGCCCCAGCTGCGACGTCCGCCTCGCCGGCAACGCCAGCTTCGGTGGCAGCGCCGTTCAATAACGAAGAGGTTATTGAAGAGCTTGCAGCGATGAAGGCTCGCATTGCTCAGCTTGAAGCCGAACTCAAGGCGCGCAGCGGCTCAGATGACGCCGCCAGTGCAGAGCGAGACGTAAATGCACTTCGCTCGGCGGAGGGGACAACCTCGGGGGTGCCAGAAATGCAGGCGGCGCCTCCGCCTCCTGCCGCCGCTGCTCCCGCCACACCCGAGATCGATGCGCAGGTCACGAAGAAGGGCGAACCATTCCCCGGTGACTGGACCTGGCTGAACAGCAATGGTCATGCCGTTGACAGCCCCATGAGCACTAAGTACTTCACGCCAGAGTTCCGCGCGGATGCGAATTACATTCTCGACTACAACCACCCTAAAGACGACACCATGGGCGGCGCGACGGAAAGCTTCCGCTCGGATGAATGGCAGCTGGAACAAATCAGCATTGGCGGGGATATTCGGATTCAGAATGTGCGCGGTCGCATCCTCACGATGAACGGATTGTTTGCCACGACCACACCACGTAACGACGCCAGCCCGAACCGCGGTGCATGGGATCTTGTCGGCGCCTACAAATATGTCTCAGAAGCCTGGGGCGGCTATCACTGGGATGTAGCCCATGGGCTAAATGTTGATGCCGGTATCTTTGTTTCCTACATCGGTCTGTTCAGCTACTATAACTTCGACAACTGGACGTATCAACCTTCGTTTGTTTCGTCGAACACTCCATGGTTCTTCAATGGCCTTCGAATCCAATATTTCCCATCCGCCAAGTTGAAGATCGAGCCTTGGATCATCAACGGCTGGCAGTCATATGCGCGCTACAACGGCAAGCCCGGCCTGGGCGGCCAGATCCTGTGGCGTCCAACGCCTTACCTTGACTTCGTGTGGAACAACTACGGCCTGGGCGAAGATGATGCCGGATTCCCCGGCCGATCGCGTATTCACGCTGACTACAGCGCGCAAGTCAAGTTTTACGACAAGCCCAAAAATCTGATTGACAAGATGGCCTTCACGCTTACCGGCGACGCGGGTTGCGAGTACGGCGGCGGTCCGGCAGTCGGTTATTACGATCCCCATGGATTGTCCCCGGAGATGGGCACGGCCGATTCCTATGCGGGCGGCGTAAACTGCCACAACAGCCACAACGGCAAGCCGAAGCAGATGTTCATTGGCACAATGGCTTATCTCCGCGTGTGGGCTAAGAAGGATCTCTACGCGGTCACGCTGGGCGGCGGCCTGATGAACAACCCGGGACGTTACCTGACGTTGCTGCCCCCCATCAATGGCGCCACGGCGATTACGGGCACTCCTTACTTTACAGAGAACGCCGGTGATCGCTCACAGATGCACGACGGCACCATCACCTTCGATTACATGCCGAGCCAGTTCATCACGTTCACATTGGAAGAGGGCTATCGCTATTCCGACGTGCCCTATTGGACTGGACGGGGCGGCATTACGCCTCCCGGAGGAATCAACGGAAACGCCGCACACTACCAATGCGCTAGCGGCGGCGATTCTGGCTTTGGCTATGGAAGCCTGACCTCGGCAGAGATCGCCTGCGGTGGCGAAGGTGCGACATCCAGTTCCATCTGGTGGCCTGACCTGCGCACGAATCAGACGAACACAACGCTGGCCATCAAGGTCAGGTTCTAGCTACGCAAAATCTCTCCACATGCAGCACCGGATGGCTAACCCTTCCGGTGCTGCTGGAGGGAACGGATGCGACCGGGGTCGCAACAGCCCTGTCCGTGCCGGCGGGTCGGAACGTCGCGCCCGGACTCAACTGGGAAACCAAGAACCATGCAGGATCTCCTATGAAGAACAAGGCATTTGGATTTGGTGTGCTGCTGATTGCCGTCACAGCAAGCCTGGACCTCACCGGTTGCAAGAGCGATAAAGTAAGTGCGGACTCTGAGGCGCCGCCGCCGGCCAAAGTGGTTTCCGGAGTGGATGTCTCCTTTTTCGCGGTCGAGCATCCACAGTTGTATCCGATCGTAGCTGCGACGGAGTACCAGGCCCCGTCGCAATTAGCCGTGACCGGCACTGTGTTTCCGGACATCGCTCGAACGGTTCCGGTGATCTCGCTTGCCTCCGGCCGCATCGTGGACATCCGCGCTCGCCTCGGCGACGCAGTGAAGAAGGGCCAGCTCTTGCTGAGGGTTCGCAGCGACGACATTTCGGGAGGCTTTGACGCCTACCGCAAGGCCATCTCCGATGAACTCCTTGCGCGCAAGCAATTGGATCGAGCGAAGCAGCTGTTCGAGCACGGGGCCATAGCGCTGGGAGACCTTGAGGTCGCGCAAGACAGCGAGGATGATGCCAAGACCACCCTCGACACCGCCACTGAGCATCTTCGCCTGCTCGGCAGCGATCCCGATAACCCGAAAGGAATTGTCGATATCCAAGCGCCGGTTTCCGGTGTGATCACCGATCAGGAAGTGACGAGCGGGGCAGCCGTGCAGGCCTACTCTGCGCCGAACCCATTCACTATTTCAGATCTAACCACCGTGTGGATCGTCTGTGACGTCTACGAAAGCGACATGGCCAGCGTGCGCGTCGGGCAATCCGCCGACATCAAGTTGAACGCCTATCCGAACAAAGTTCTCAAGGGCAAGATCAGCAACATCGGCTCGATACTCGATCCAAATATCCGCACAGCGAAGGTTCGCATTGAAGTGGCCAATCCGGGCGAGATGATGCGGCCAGGCATGTTCGCAACGGTCACTTTGTTCGGCAAGGAGAAGCAGACCTACACCGCCGTTCCGGCGTCCGCGATCGTACATCTGCACGACCGCGATTGGGTTTTCGTCCCTGTGCAAGAGAAGTTCAAGCGGATCCAGGTCGTCAGTGGCGAACAGTTGCCGAACGCGATGCAGGAGATTCTATCCGGGCTGCAGCCGGGTCAGCAGGTCGTGACCAACGCGATCAATCTCCAAAATGTGATCGACAATGAATGACGCCACGCCCCGGAGACCAAGGAAGAAACCATGATTCGCAATCTCGTAGATTTTGCCCTCAATAACCGGTATGTGGTGCTGGCGATTGGGGTGCTATTGCTGGCCTGGGGAGCGGTGTCGTTTCACAACATGCCCGTCGAGGTCTATCCGGACATCGCCGATAATTACGTGAACATCATCAGCCAGTGGCCCGGGCATTCCGCCGAAGAGATGGAACAGCAAGTATCGGTTCCAGTCGAAATTCAGGTGTTTGGTATTCCGCATCTGACGACGGTGCGGTCGGAATCGATTTTTGGTCTTTCCCTGATTACGTTGATCTTCGACGACCAATCGGTCGACGACTGGAACCGCGCGAAGGTGCTGGAAAGGCTCACGCAGGTGAGTGTGCCCGCGGGCGTGCAACCTCAAATCGGCACTGACTGGAGCATGACCGGCCAGATTTATTGGTACACGATCCGGAGCACGAATCCGGCGTATGACCTGATGAATTTGAGGAGCATCGAAGACTGGACCCTGTACAAGGAATTCAGGAAGGTCCCGAACGTCGTGGACGTGAGCGACTTCGGCGGTACCGCGCGCGAATATCAGATACGCGTCGACCCCAATAAGCTCATCTCCTACGGGTTGAGCATCAGCCAGGTGGAGAATCAATTAACCAACAACAATGTGAACGCCGGCGGCAGCTTCGTCGAAGAGGGCTTGCAGCAACTGAATGTCCGCGCACTCGGGCTTTACCGTAATGTGCAGGATATCGAGAACACGGTGCTGACGACCTCGAATGGGGCTCCCGTTCGCGTAAAGGACATCGCGGTCGTGGAGTGGGGCCCGAGAATTCGGCTGGGCCACATGGCCAGAGCCGATCATCGCCCCGACGGCACCATTGTAGATGAGCCCGACGTCATCCAGGGCGGCGTGCTGATGCGCAAGGGGGCCGAAGAAGGCCCCACGATCGAAGGGATTCACCAGAAGGTGGACGAGCTCAACAATCACATCCTGCCCGAGGGTGTGAAGGTCATCCCCATGCTCGACCGCAGCGATCTGCTTCACTACACGCTGCACACGGTGCTGCACAACCTCGTCGAGGGGATGATCCTGGTAACGATCATCCTCTTTCTCTTCCTCGGTAATGTTCGGGGAGCATTCATTGTGGCACTCACCATTCCGTTCTCCCTGCTCTTTGCATCCATCTTTCTCAACCTGAGCCATATCCCAGCAAACCTGATTTCACTGGGCGCGCTCGACTTCGGAATGGTTGTGGATGGCGCGGTCGTCATGATGGAGAACATCATGCGGCACCTGGGCCATCATGGCGAGAACGGTTCGCCGGAAGCGGGCCGTATCACGATGAGACTGAAAACACCGGTAGAGATGATCCGTGACGCTTCTCACGAGGTCCAACGGCCGGTTTTCTACGCAATCGCCATCATCATTACCGCCTACATGCCGATCTTCACGCTCCAGCGAGTCGAAGGGCGTTTGTTCCGGCCCATGGCCTGGACCGTCGCCTTCGCATTACTCGGCGCCATCGTATTCTCCATTTTCCTAGTGCCTGTGCTTGCTGCCCTGCTATTCCCGCATGGTGTCAAGGAATGGCGCAACCCGGTGATGGAGTTCCTGAAGGACCAGTACCGAAGTGCGGTGAAGTGGGCGATCGAGAATCGTTGGATCACCGTTGGCGCTGGCCTGGCTTCGTTGGCACTCGCTCTTTTCCTGACATTCAGTGGAATCATTGGCTCGGAGTTCCTGCCCCATCTGGACGAAGGCGCCATTTGGGCGCGCGGCGCGATGGCGAACAGCGTAGGCGAGACGGAAGGCACGCTCTTCGCCGAGCAAAACCGCTATATCTTTGCTTCTTTTCCCGAAGTCACCAAAGTCGTCTCGCAATCCGGGGCGCCCGACGACGGAACTGACACGGGAGGATTCGGCAACACGGAATACTTCATTGACTTGAAGCCCAAGGAGCAATGGCGGCCTATCTTTCATCAGAATAAGGAGGAGCTGATCGCCGCGATGGATCGCGAAGTGGAGAAAAACCCAGGGGCCTTCTGGAATTTCTCTCAGCCCATTGAGGACAACGTGGATGAAACGATGACTGGCACGAAAGGCGGACTGTGTGCCAAGTTATACGGGCCGGACTTGGACGTTCTCGAAGAAAAGGGCGAGCAAATCAAAGAAGTCATGTCCAATATCGACGGGGTCAAGGATCTGGGAATTCAACGCGATACAGGCCAGCCAAATATCGATCTCACCGTTGACCGTCTGGCGGCAGCGCGGTTCGGTATCAATGTTGCCGATGTACAAGATGCAATCCAGACCGCGGTCGGCGGTAATGCAGTCAGCCAGGTCCTGCAGGGAGAGGCAGTCTACAACGTGGTGGTGCGCTATCAGAAACAATATCGCGATACCAAGGAGGCCATCCAGAATATTCGACTGCTCTCTCCCTCGGGAGAACGCGTCTCGCTGGCTCAGGTGACCAAAGCCCAGGTGCGCGATGACGCCTACGACATTTACAGGGAAGACGGTTCCCGCTATGTGGCCATCCGCTTTGAGGTTCGCGGGCGCGACCTGGGCACCACCGTCAAGGAATCCATCGCCAAGATCGCCAAGAATGTGCAGCTTCCGCGTGGCTATCACCTGGAATGGTCGGGAGAATACGATAGCGAAAAACGAGCCGAAGCTAGGCTGCTTTTCATCCTGCCCCTGACAATCTTCTTGATCTTCCTCATTCTCTACACCATGTTTCGCTCCTTCAAATGGGCGCTGCTGATTATCCTCAACGTGGCTATGGCTCGCGTTGGAGGCTTGCTCGCTCTTTATGTGACCGGCACGTTTTTCAGCGTATCTTCCGGTGTCGGCTTCCTGGCGCTCTTTGGAGTTTCGGTTCAGACGGGCGTCATCATGCTTGAATACATCAATCAGCTTCGAGCCCGAGGTTACACTCCGGAAGGCGCTGCGATCGAAGGCGCGGTCCTGCGGCTTCGCCCCATCATGATGACCATGCTTGTGGCCACCCTGGGGCTGCTTCCCGCCGCCATGTCGCACGCTATTGGTTCCGACTCGCAGCGGCCTTTTGCCATCGTGATTGTAGGAGGATTGATGTCCGACCTCTTGTTGAGCATTTTCCTTCTGCCCACGTTGTATGTCTGGATTGCGCGAGAAGGGGACAAGCTCCCGAAACCGGAGGTGGCATTTGAAGGTTAGTCTGCAATATCGCTTAAAGCTGACCGTTGTCCGTTGTGTCTTGGCTCTCGCATTCCTTACGACTGTAGCAAGCGCGCAGCAGGCGCTGACTTGGGAGCAGGTGAAGGCAAAGTTTGAGGCGGTAAATCCGGTGTTGAAAGCGGATGCAGCCAACGTAGAGGAAATGAAGGCCGAGGAGATCACGGCTTTTCTTCGGCCAAATCCGCAGTTCACCATAACGGCAGATGGAACGCAGATCGCACCGCATAATGGGGTCTGGACTCCTTTCAAGGGCACAACCGAACAGCCCAATTTCAGTTACCTGCACGAACGGGAACACAAGCGGGAGCTACGCTTGGAAAGCGCCAAGGAAGGTACGCAGATTACCGAATCCCAACACGTTGATCTCGAACGCAATCTGATCTTTGGCTTGCGCTCGGCCTATGTGCAAACTCTCCAGGCAAAGGCGGTGCTCGAACTGGCGAAGGCCGATCTCGATTACTACGACAAAATCATCGATATAAGCCGGGTCCGCTTCAAAGCCGGCGATCTTGCAAAGATCGACTTGGCCCGAATCGAGCTTCAGCGCGTGCAATACGAATCTGAGATCGAGACCGCAATCGTCAATTTGCGCACGCAGAAAATTCAGCTCCTGCTGCTGCTCGACGATCGCACTCCGGTCGACCAGTTCGACGTGACTGGAACCTTCGAGCTGGGCCCGGAACTTCGGCCCCTGGGCGATTACCATCAGATTGCGCTGGACAACAGGCCGGACCTCCGGGCAGCCATCCAGACCATCGAGCAATCCCAAACAAATCATAAGCTCGCCATCTCCAATGGTTCCACCGATCCCACCTTCGGCGCGTGGTACACCTATAACTCTTCAACCAATAACCCGAACGGCAACCAGACACTCGGCCTGAGCGTCAGCATCCCACTTCGGATCTTCGACAAGAACCAGGGTGAGAAGAAGCGAACGCTGATTGACATCGACAGGAGCCAGCAGGCTGCTGAGGCAGCCAAGGGGCAGGTCTTCAGCGACGTGGACGATGCCTACGAATTGGTGCGCAGCAATATTGCTTTAATCAAGCCATACAAAGCCCAATATCTCGACCAATCCGTCTATGTGCGGGACACGGTGACTTTTGCCTATGAGCACGGCGGCGCATCGCTGATGGACTTTCTCAATGCGCAGAGCGACTACCGGGTGGTTCAACTGGCGTACTTGCAGTTGATCGGCGCGTATATGACGGCCGCCGGACAAATGAATCTTGCCGTTGGACACGAGGAGATTCAATGATCGCCGCTTCTGTTTTGACGAACAGGTGGCGGTTCTATCCGATTCACGGGTGCGAAGAGGCCAGTCGATGAAGAGACACGAAGTTAGAGCCCGCATTGAGGAGTCTGGCATTCTGCCATCGGTGCGTGTATCGTCCCGGGAGTTGGCGCGGTTTGCGGCAGAGACTGTGTACTCTGCCGGAATTCCAGTCGCCGAGATTACCATGACCGTGCCAGGCGCGCTTGATGTTATCAACGACCTGGCCACGCGGTACCCGGACATGGCCGTGGGCGCCGGTACAGTATTGGACGAGGAGACAGCGAAACACTGTGTCGAAGCAGGAGCGAGGTTTTTGACGAGCCCAGGGTTCGTCCCTGAGGTGGTGGCCTATGCAAACACAGTGAACGTTGTTGTTCTTCCAGGGGCGCTGACTCCAACGGAAGTGATAGCGGCTTGGAAGGCCGGCGCGGACCTTGTCAAGATATTCCCGACTGGGCACATAGGCGGAATCCAATATGTTCGTGCTCTAAAGGTTCCCTTGCCGCAGATTCCCCTGATCGCTACGGGCGGGGTGAATCAGACCACTGCCGGCGATTTCATTCTCGCTGGCGCAACCGCCATCGGTCTGGGAGGGGAATTGCTTCCAAAGGAGGCTCTCCATTTTCGCCAAGTCGATCGCATTCGTGAGTTGGCCGGAAGGTTCCTTACGATGGTTAAAGATGCGCGGGCCATGCGGGAAGTCTACTACTGAGGACTGGAACTAACCACCCGCCCCATGCTCAATCCCCAGTGCTAATCCGCAGGCCCTGTTGCCCATAACGGCCGCTGAAGTTGATAGGGCTGTTCTTCGTTGCTGGGCTATCAGAAGAGCCGCCGTCACTCCGGAATCAAGGTATTCCAGAAGACAATCAAACTTCATTCCTCACATTTTCCTTATATCCAGAGCGCAACCGCCGTAGATTCGCAATGAATCGGCCTCGACTTAATTAGTGTGCAAGTTTTATGTCGTTCGAATGGTTCTCTTCATGCGGCCATCATGTTTTTACTTCAATACTAAGCATGGGAGGAAAGAAACTCATGACCCGCAATCTGATAACGACCTGTCTTCTGTCAATCGCTTTCACCGGTGTTGGTTTCGCACAAGGAGCGATGTCTTCAGCTCGGACTGACGCCCATTACACTCAGGAGCAAGTCAAACAGTTGGCGCTCACCGCGCATGCCCCTGAGCAATTCAAGGCTCTTGCCGGCTACTATGGGCAGGAACAGAACCGGTATGCTCGGCTCGCTGCTGAAGAGAAAACAGAGTGGGATCGCCGGAGCAATCAGCCTATTGTGGGCATTCTGGCCAAGTACCCACGTCCCGTCGACTCAGCGCGCAACCTCTACGAGTACTACATGTACAAGGCTTCTGAGAACAGAGCGCTCGAAGCAAAGTATAGCCGGATGGCGGCCCAGGGCGCTTCCGTGAATGCAGAGTAACGCGCGCATACGGGCACGATGGCAATGTGTCGATTTGAAAAAATGTGAGGTAGGGAGCCAAACAGAATTACAGACTCCCTACAATCATCTGATATTAAATTGATTTATTCATTCTTTATAGATTCTTCACTTATTGCAAGATACGCTCTATTGAATGATCGTGGTAAACGCTATCGGGCAATCTGCAATTCAGATGAAAGACCTGACAGTCTCAAGATGGGATGCGCCGATGGCAAGACTTCGTATTCTAGGACAGTGGGTCGCTGGATTAGCCGGACTTGGGTTGCTAACCTTTTGCGGAATCGCCTTCCAGGTTCATCTGACGACGATGGCCTTTCTCTATCTGCTTGTGGTTGTGGCAGTGGCGACGTTATGTGGCTTCTGGCCGGCAACACTCACCTCTTTAGCGGCCATGGCCTGCCTGGATTATTACTTTACTCCGCCCATTTTCACTTTCAATATCGACGACCCACAGGACTGGGTGGCTCTGGGAACGTTTGTGGTGACGGCGCTCATCATCAGCAGGCTTTCCGCACGGGAGCGCAGAAGTGCTGGAGACGCGGCAGTTCAAAAATTGGAGATGGAAAAGCTCTACGAGTTGAGCCGAAACTCGCTTTTGTTGGATATGAGGCAGGAGCCCGGCCCGCAGTTGGTCGTCTTGATTCAAAGAATCTTTGGTGCGCAGGCTATCGCCGTGTTTGATATGGCTCTGGGTCGCCAGGACAGGGCAGGCGAGTGGAACGCGGGCGAGGAAGACATAGCCAAGGAATGCTATCTGCGCGGCGCCGCAAGCGATGACTCGCGATCGCACACTGCGGGGCGCGTGTTGCTTGCTGGATCAACGCCTGTGGGAGCGCTGGTGGTGCGCGGAAACCTCAGTTCACTGTTGATCGATGCGCTCGCTACCCTTGCCGCGATTGCCATCGATCGTCATCAATGGATCGAGAAAGAAGAAAGAGCTGAGAATGCCAGTAAAGGCGAACAGTTGCGTGGGGCGGTTATGGATGCACTGGCGCATGAACTGAAGACGCCTTTGACCGCGGTGCAGACGGCCAGTTCGGGATTGCTTGCTCTCGGAGAGTTGACGGATTCGCAACGAGATCTGGTGATGCTAATCGATGGCGAGGCTGTCCGCTTGAATAAGCTCTGCACGCGGTTGCTTCAGGCGGCAAGACTCGAAGCGAAAAAAACTGGGCTGAATACGGAAAGTGTGAATGTACAGAATCTGGTTCTCGATGTGCTGGCCGCGCATCCGGAGAAATCGGAAAGGGACAGGATTCAGGTGGTAATGGAAGAGCCTGGTTTGGCGGTCAATGTAGATCGCGCGTTGCTGGAGATGATCCTGGCCCAATACATCGATAACGCTCGAAAGTATTCGACGCCTAACACGCCCATTGAGATTGCAACACGGAAGAATCGTTCCGAGGTTCTCATCTCTGTCCATAACTTTGGGTCGACGATTCGGATTGAGGACAGGGAACGGATATTTGACCGCTTTTACCGTTCTCCTGACCTAAAGGATTCCGTTCCGGGCACAGGAATCGGGCTTTCTGTAGTTAGGAAGGCCGCGGAGGCGCACCACGGGCATGTTTGGGCCATTAGCGACGAAAAGGAAGGAACCACATTCTTTCTTTCCCTGCCGGCAGACGCAAGGAGGACGCTTTGAAAACCGAGCACTCGACTGAGGGAAAGGGCACGATTCTTGTGGTGGACGATGACAGTTCCACGCGCCGGGCATTGCGGGTGACCTTATCGGGAATGGGCTTCACAATCGTCGAAGCAGCCCGAGGCGAGGAGGCTCTCTCGCTTTGCCGAGTTAATTGGTTCGATGCCGTCCTATTGGATGTCGATATGCCGGGCATGGGGGGTGTCGAAGCTTGCCGATGCATCCGTCGCGCGGTGGCACGCCTACCCATCTTGATGTTGAGTGTTATGGACAGCGAGGACGACAAGGTCCTCGCGCTGGATGCCGGCGCGGACGATTACATTACGAAGCCATTTCAGGTGCGGGAGTTGACTGCGCGACTGCGTTCGGCCGTGCGAAGGCGAAGTGCCGAGGACGCAAGTCGCGATTCGCCAATTTGCCACGGCGAGCTGGAGCTTGACCCAGTGAAATACAGAGTACAGAAGCGCGGGCGTTCAATTCATCTGACACCAAAGGAATTTGAAGTCCTTCATTATCTGATGATGCATGCAGGTGAGCCCATTCCGCACGCGCGCTTATTAAAGTCCGTGTGGGGACCGGAATATGGAAACGAGCTTGAGTATCTGCGAACGTTTGTTCGCCAACTGCGCAAGAAGATAGAAGACGATCCGCGCAATCCGCAATACTTGATGACGGACGCTTACGTCGGCTACAGGTTTAGAGAGCAGATTCCGGAAGCTTAGTTTTTGCTTGTGGTGAGAGAGTTCTTCACCAGCTGTATGTGTAGCCAATGGAAGAAGTCGTGTACCAAGGGACTGTTACGACCTTGCTATAACTCTCCTGTAACCAGAGTGAGTTGTTGTTGTTGAAATGAAGGATCGCTCCCAGGGATACACCGCTGTCAAGCCTGTTGTGAACGTGGGTATTGCCGGTAAAACTTGTTATGCCGCTTTGTATCCATGTGTAGCCGGTCCAAGTTTTTGTCTTGGGTAACGAGAAGTTCTTCATAACTCCTGCGGACTCTGTGTGCTCTCCATATGCGGTGTGGAGGAACCCGTTGGGTCCGGCGTTCTCATAGGTATAACCGAAGGTCAACTCATCTCCAATCGGATCTCTTTTCAAGAAGTCAAAGGTGTGGCCAATGCCGATATTGTAGTTAGCGCGCGGGAGAAGCCCAGGGCGGTCGAAGTCAGAGCCAATCATTACGAAGAAATCTGTGCTTGTGCCTGCGGGTTCTTGTTCCAGGGTTGCTGGCTTGTCGACTGACGGAGCCGTCGTCTGCGAATGAAGGCATGGTGTTATAGAAGTCAGAACCAGGAACACTGCAAAGATGGAAGCCAAAAGAAGAGGCAATCCGCGACTTGTTGCAATAGCCCGTTTCTGTGCATATGCAGGTACTGGTTCATGTCTCATTCCGATCATGGGGTTCGATCTCCTGTGCGTTGGAGGTTTATCTGGGCTGCTGAGTCCAGAATGCAGGAACAGACACTCTCATTGCTGGCAACTTTCGGCCACTTAGGCATTGCAGATTCTCCTCATGGTCGCAACCTACGAGAACTATTTATGTATTCCTTGCGCGCATTCTTTTAGGATTTGTGAGATGAACTCAGAGGATTGGATAGGATCTCAACCGATGCGCGGCACCGAATTGATTCCCGATCTTCAGATGAAGCATCTCGGAGTGTCGGAGCTCGATCGGAATCCGATCCTCTATCGCCGCATCTGTCTGCAGGCTATTTACAGCAGAGATTCACGCTTCGACGGGCGGTTCTTTGCAGGAGCCACATCCACCGGACTCTACTGTAGAAATATATGTCCGGCTCCCTATAAGAATCCAGATAACATTCGCTTGTTCTCTTGTGTTATGAGCGCGGAATCCGCCGGGTTTCGTCCGTGCAAGAGGTGCCGGCCTCAGGCTGTTCCCGGCGTTGGAGCGTGGCTCGGGACATCCGCAGTAGTCTCACGGGCCATTCGGCTGATTCTGGAGGGTGCCTTGAACGGCGGTAGTGTCGGAGAATTGGCAGCAAGATTGGGGCTTGGTTCACGCCAATTGCGCCGTCTCTTCGTGCAGCACCTTGGTGCGTCCCCACTCAAGATCGCTGCGGCTCACCGGGTTCATCTCGCTGGAAAACTAATCGATGAATCGGGGCTCCCCATGACCCAGATTGCCTTTGGCTCGGGATTCAAGAGCATTCGGGAGTTCAATCACTCGATCCGTTTGTCGACGGGACGATCTCCCAGTGAACTGCGCCATGGCGCGGATGGATCACAACCTAAGGCATGTCCAGGCAGTCTGGAACTTCGCCTGCCATATAGAAAGCCCTTCGATTGGGCGAACTTGATTGCATTTCTAAAATCGAGGGCAATTCCCGGGGTTGAGCTTGTCACAGATGACTCGTACCAGCGAACGATCGAGGTCGGCGGAGTTCCGGGGATTCTAACTGTCAGGCCAGACCCAGCTAGATCCCGACTCATTGTTCACCTTCAAACGCCCAGCTTTGAAGGGTTGGCGCAGGCGGTCGAGCGGGTCCGCCGCATCTTCGACCTGGGTGCCGATCCGATTCAGATTGCAAGCCATTTATCCAGTGACCCGAAACTCCGCGCGCTTATCAAACTGCGTCCTGGACTCAGGGTGCCCGGGGTGTGGGACGGATTCGAAGCAACCGCGCTTGCCGTCCTCGGACAAAAGCTGACAACGAGTGGCCCGAGGCGGTTGGTGGCTCGGTTCGTCCGGATGTTCGGAACCCCCGTGGATACTCCGATTCGCGGTCTGAAATATCTATTCCCTCGACCAGATGTTCTTGCCCATGCCGATCTGTCAAAGGCTGGCATCAGCCAAGACTGCGCCAACACCATTCGCAAGCTCACCTCCTCCACCATTGGCAGAAATCTCAGCTTTGCCACGTCCTGGACCCAGGAACAAGTCGTTTCTAAACTGGGGGTGATCGGTGGCATCGATGAAAGCATTGCGAACTATATCGCAATGCGAGCTCTTGGAGAACCTGACGCGTTTCCATCGAATGAATTCGAGTTAAGGCGTTGTCTCTCCCGCTTGAGGCCAAACTTGTCTTGCGCAGAGGCGCTAGCCGAGGCTGAAAAGTGGCGCCCATGGCGGTCATACGCAGCAATGCACCTCGCCCAAAAAATTCAGGATCAACGTCCAAGGACAAGTCTAGCAAGGCCACTTTTACCTGGTGAAAAAGACGCCGACTAGGAATCAAGCGGCAAATTGATCGCTCGCCGTCTTGCTGAACTGATCTCTGTGTCCAAGATACTATCGGTGAACCATCAAGGCGGTTCGGGGCTTCTGATAAACCAAAAGGCCAAGGAAGAGAACACCGCTCCCCATGAGAAGCCATGAGGACGGCTCAGGGGTGGGCGTCAAATCGTAGCTTCCCAGTTGGCCATCCACCGTAAGGGTGCCCTGAAGACCGTAGTAGTACCCGACCGCTCCGTCATCTGTGCCCACGATGGTTGCATTGTTGGCTGTGCCGTTTATTCCAGACGCCTCGATTCCCAGAGTGAAGTCGCCGCCGTCCGCTGGATTCCCCGGCATCTGAAGAGCAACACCGAATTCAAAAGGCCAGGAAAGCAGGTTGACGCCCATTCCCAGAGGGTCGCTTAATACCCAACCGCCTTTGCTGTAACTCGTGTCCGAGTACCCGTTGAACTCTGGAATTTTGCCCTGGGCAGGATCGCCAGGCCACGGCGATGGAGTGAGATTGCTGGTGACAGTAACTGTCCCCGAGTCCACCATGAACAGATTCAGGTCAGTGGGGTCGGAGAAGTAGGTCATGGAGCCTGTAAGGGTTCCGGTGGCATCAATGTATGTTCCGGCAGAATCCGGAGCTGAGATAAACGTGAAGGTGACAGTATCGGCTTTTGCACTTCTCACCCCTCCGAAACCAGCGGCAAGTACGATGAACACGATCGCAAGCCTTTTCATGTGTGCTCCATTTGGCGGCAATTACCGTCAAAGCGTTGTGACAGTTGGTCGAATTGGAACGATGAACGAATAACAGCAACAGAAGGCGAAAACCGCGGCGTCAACTCCAGATAGTGCTGCTTGCAGCGGGACCGTTTCAACAAATACTTGTCCTACCTAGCTGAACAGTCGACCCGTCAGTTGCAAGTTTCCTTCCAATCTGTATTCCAAGTGATCACTTGAATTTGTAAGCAATGACCTGCATAAGGTCTATCGATTCGGTTTTTCGACGATCGATGGAGTGTTCCGGGCTCTTTGTCAGAAGTGAGACATGCAAGAAATTGCATAGTCATGAGCAATAAATTGCTCGCAAGCGACGGATGAAAGTCAACTGGATCGGGACGAGGTGGCTATCGTAGCCGAAGAAATATCGACATCGGCGGTCATGATCATGATCGCGCTCAAGCTGAAAGGGAAATGGCTGCACAACTCCGTCCTTGCAGGTGCGGCAGATAGGAGCAGCGACCTGAACTCTTAGCTGAGGTATATCGGCAAAGAGCCGCTAAATGTTTGGTCGCGGTCGCGGCGGCGAACTTGCAACACGCCTTGTCGGGAATTGGAGCGCACGCGGAACGTCGAGTGAGCGTTCTATGAGAATCATTCGGGTTCGATTAACACGAAGCATCCGCAGATCCAGAAGTCCGTTGCCTGACTCACTCGCCCTGTTCTGCGCGTCAACCTCTTGCAACAGCCTTTGGAAATCCCGGGCTTGCAACTGGCGGGGCTTGCGCGCCGGGTACCGCAGGCGCTGTTGGTGCTGCAGGTGTGGCGGGTGCAGTATGGGGTGCTTGCGCAGAGTGAGCTCCGGGCGACGCGGAAACCGGAACGGCTACAGAGGGGGTGATGCTGAGGTAGGAGTCGACTAACTGCACGCTGGTCCCCAGAGAAGCGGCAATCGAAGATACGCTCTGGCCTCCCTGGTGCATGGCTTCGGCCTGGGCCGAGGCGGAAAGCGTGACAGTATCTTCGTTGGACTCGGGAGCCGGTTCGGCGAGTGCCGGGCCGGTTCTGGCGGTAGCCGCCATCTGCGTAACGTTGGACGGGGTGAAAATGTTGAAGGCGATGGAAGACATAACGGCTCTCCTTATTCGGCCGGCCCGCTTCCACCCAAGTTGACCCGTAGGGTCTGCTGGAGCGGACATCAGGCCGGTACAATCCATGTATATCGGCCAAAACTGCGATAGAGGATAGAGGCAAATTCGGAACAATTGTGTCCGAGGGGGGCCGCGAGAACAGTTGCATTGCTCCTGATGACTGCTAATCCATGGGTAGCCCGTTTTTCGGGTTATGGACGGATTGACCACTGACCACTCCCTGAATTCCGAAATGGACGAAATTCACCTCGCCGCTCACATGTCGATGAGCGATTCGTTTAAAGTTCTTCGCCTGTCTCGATGCCGATGAAAAGACAGCCCTCCGCCACCTGCTCGCCAAGCTCGCGAGCCATCATCAGATTCGCGAAATTCCCGTTGAATGAGACACCAGATAACCATTCGCCCACAACCAAAGGAGAAGATCTCATGAGCAAGGCAATCGATAACCTAGTTACGGCGATGCAGAAAGCGGCAGCCATTCGCCCGAAGGTGGGAGGATTTCCCTACCTTGCCGAAAGTCTGCGACAGGCCGGAGTCACGCGCAATATTTGGTCACTCCCTGCGTGCCAAAGCTTATTCTTAACTGACCACGGGCCAGTTGTGATGCAAGGAGCACCTCTTGTATCGGGCGCAGCGGACGTACCAGCTTTCGACCGGGAGGCCCTGATTAAGGCTCTACGAATCGATCAGGCCGGCGATAGCACATTTCCTGAATTCCTTGCGGCTACCTGGCGCGCGGGAGTCGTGCGCTATGACGTGGACTTTGCTGCGCGCACGGTAGCCTACGCGGGCTGCAATGGTGAGGAGTATGTCGAAGCCTATCCGGCCGCCGAAATCGATTAGGTCACCCAGGATAGCTTTTGAACGGAACCTTGCTTCATTCCGGGGAGAGACTGTTTGTGATCTTTGAAGACTGCTATAGGGTCAACCACGCCGCGCGATTCGTGCCCATCCGGTCCGAGCAAACTTGGAATATGCCAGCGGACGTCCACCGATCGACGGCTGAAGGTGCTTGGGGATTTTGAGCAGTTGTCAGAAACCTTGAGACTTGCCGATAAGGCAAGAGTAGCTCTTTCCCGGTTGAGGTGTGGTTTGTCTTGGGCTAGTAGCACAATAAATCGAGATGGCCATATTAATGCCCCAGTGCACGCTGCTGAACGTATCAGCATACCTCTGGAAGAATTTAAGATCTTTGCGCTCAAATTTGCCGGAGACACGCCCCAACTCCAGTGAGAAGTGCGGCTACCAGCCTTGAATTCCCCCTGTGCATCCTGAGGTAATCTAGTACGCGCAAA
>Ga0302319_10005681_pt1 | contig 24945 bp, 21 predicted proteins | sample Bog_T0_2_FD_203319 | JGI IMG/M metagenome (GOLD analysis project Ga0302319, IMG submission 203319) | Peat permafrost microbial communities from Stordalen Mire near Abisko, Sweden - Bog_T0_2 | ecosystem: Environmental > Terrestrial > Soil > Wetlands > Peat | place: Sweden: Abisko, Stordalen Mire...
GCCGATGAGCAGGACGTTGTGATTGCCGGCGACGGCGACCTCGATGGCCCGCTTGACATTTTGCTGGCCGCGGACATCCGCGAAATCGACGTCGTAGCTCTGGTGGCGGGCGAAGAACTGGGTGACATCCTCCCGCGTGGGGGTGAGCTTTCGCGCGCCGGTCAGAAACTCATAGACCTCGCGCAGATTGCGCACCCCATAGACGTCGATGCCCTCCACCATGGCGGCTTCGCGCGCGTTTTCCTGGGGGACGATGACGGCTTTCCGTCCGCGCCGCCGGGCTTCGATGGCCACCGGCAGCACGCCGCGCACGGGGCGCACCTGGCCGGTGAGGGCGAGTTCGCCGACAAAGCAGTATTGCTCGACTTCCGTGAGTTCGACCTCGGCGCCCACGGCGATCATGGCCAGAGCGATGGGCAGATCGAAGCTGGGGCCTTCTTTTTTTACGTCCGCAGGGGCGAGATTGATCGTCGTGCGCCCTTTGGGCCAACGGTAGCCGCTGTTGGCGACGGCGGTGGTGACGCGGTCCTTGCTCTCCTTGACGGCGACATCCGGGAGGCCGACCACGACGATGACGGGGTTGCCGCGAGCGCCGTTGACCTCAATCTCAACTTCAAACGCGTCCACCCCGTAAACGGCTGCCGAGTAAACTTTTGCCAACACGCCGCGCACGCTCTCAAAAAGCCGCGGACTGGGGAAGAGAGAAATTAGAGACCGGAAAGTGGAACGCACTGCGCGGAAGCGAATGACCAAACGCGGAGCGCCAATGGCGTAGAGGCAGGAGCCTCAAACCGGAGACCGGAAAGCACGGAGCGCTAAAATACAAAAAACCCCAATTTTCGAACTCCCGGTGGGTGCTCCTAGTGGAGACTTGCCAGGCTGCAAGCCGTGATCGGGCTCCCGGTGGGATTTGACTGTGTCCGAGCGGGAAGCATCCAAAGCGGCCACGGCAACCGAGTCCAGCTTTGGGGAGACGCGGTGAAAGCGCGCGAATGCCCCCGAAAAAAAGAGCAGAAAGGATTGAACACTTAAACGTCGACAGAGTCTCAGAAATAATGCTTAACTGGGTTGATTACTCACAGCATGAGAGAATAACCGCGAGAATGGCGGCTCAGAACGCTCAATCGGCATCCGAAAAGCCGTTTGTAATTACAAAGCCATTACATCGCTGACACAAATTGAATATTTTTTGACTAAAGTGCGTCTGAGTTCCGTTCTCCATACGCATAGTAATTGCTCAACAGAAAGACCGAGGCACCCAAAATGAACTACAAGTCTGGCGAAGATTCCGATTCGGGAATCAAAATTTATCTACGCGAGATCGGACAGATCCCGCTCCTTACGCCTGATCAGGAGATCGAGCTGGCCGCCAAAATCAAACGTGGCGACAAAGCCGCCCGTTCTCTGATGATTCGCTCCAATCTGCGTCTTGTGGTCAAAATTGCCCACGATTACGCAAATCTCGGCCTTCCGCTCCTCGATCTGATTTCCGAGGGGAACATCGGCCTGATGAAGGCGGTTGAGCGTTTCGACCCGGCAAAAGGCGGAAAACTCTCCACCTACGCCGCGTGGTGGATCAAACAATCCATCAAGCGGGCTCTGGCGAATCAGTCGAAGACGATCCGGCTCCCTGTCCATCTCGTGGACAAAATCTCGAAAATGCGCCGGGTGGCTTTGCAGATGAGTGAAGAACTCGGCCGCGAGCCCACTGACGACGAACTGGCCGAGGAAGTCGGTCTTTCCGCCGGGAAAATCTCCCAGCTCAAGACGGTCTCCATCCGGCCGGCGTCCCTGGACGCTCCGATCAGCGACGACGATTCGACGGAATTCGGCGAAATCGTCGGCGATCTGGAGGCTCTGACGCCGTTTGAACGCCTGCGCGACAAAAATCTGCGCGACGAGGTGGGCGACCTGCTGGAAGTGCTCGATGAACGCGAGAAGAAGATCATCTTCTCCCGATTTGGGCTCGATGGCGGCAAAGCCAAAACCCTGGAAGAAGTCGGCAGAAAATTCGGAGTCACACGCGAACGCATCCGGCAGTTGCAGAACATCGCCCTGATGAAGCTGCGCCGGGCGTTGCAGAAGAAGGAAAAGCCGATTGAGCACCTTCTGCCGGCGCACGCCGGTGAATTCGAATACTGATCAGATCGAAGCGCAATAAATATCCAACAACCGCAAGTTTGCTCAAAAAGCTGAAGGTTTTCCTTTGGCCCCGGCAAACTTGGTCAACCGCCCGCCTGCGTTACGCAGGCGGGCGTTTTGCGCTTTCAAGGGGGCGCGCGGCTCGCTATGAGAGGTTTTTCCCCGCCGCCACTTTTCAGGGCCACGAACTCCCCTCCGGACTTCATCCTTCAACCTTTCAGCTCCATGCCACCGCTTACCATCCACGAACTCCCCGCGGAGGAGCGTCCCCGTGAGAAGCTGGCCGCGCACGGCCCCCACGCGCTGAGCGACAGTGAACTCATCGCCATTCTCCTGCGCACCGGAGTCCCCGGAGCCAACGCCATCGAGGTGGCGCGCCAGCTCCTTACGGAATACAAATCCCTGAGCGGCCTCGCCCGATGCAGCGTGGCCGAGCTGGCGAAGATCAAGGGGGTGGGACCTGCGAAGGCGGTGCAACTTGCGGCGGCTTTCGGATTGGCGACCCGGCTGGCCAGGGAGACGTTCAGCCGGCAGAAGATGGATTCGCCGGACCTCATTTACGGACTGCTCGGGCCGGAAATGAAGGCTCTCTCCAGGGAATCGCTCCGGGTGATCCTCCTCGATACCAAATACTACCTCCTCCGGGTGGAGGAAGTGTCCAACGGCAGCATGAATGAGAGTGTCGCCCACCCGAGAGAGATTTTTCGGCCGGCATTGATTTATTCCGCCTTTGCGGTCGTAGTGGTCCACAATCACCCTTCAGGCGATCCCGCGCCGAGCGATGCCGATTACAGGGTCACCCGCAAGATGGCGGAAGCGGCGGCGCTTTTGCAAATCCAGCTTCTCGATCACGTCATCATCGGCAGCGGAGACAATGGAAGGCGTCCGTATTTCAGCTTTCGGGAAGCGGGAATCCTCTGAACTTCAGGTATGGAGCCGGACGTCGGTTGTTCGCGGCTTGTGCAGGGAATCCGGGGTGAATATTTGGGATTTAGGATTTCTTCGAGGCTTACTAGGTTTGCGGGATGATTCATCCGACCGCGATTATCGACCCCGAGGCGAAACTTGGCTCTCAAGTGTCCGTTGGCCCCCATGTGGTGATCGAAGGTCCGGTGCAAATCGGAGACGAGTGCGAGATCCAGGCGCATGCCGTGATCACGGGGCATGTGATCATGGGAAACAGGAATGTGGTCGGTTATGGCGCGGTCATAGGCGGCGAGCCGCAGGATTTCGCTTTCCGGCCCGAGGTTTGCAGCGCCGTCCATATCGGAGACGGCAATCGGTTTCGCGAATACTCCACGATCCATCGGGGCTCCAAAGAGAACACTTCCACGGTGGTCGGGGATGGTTGTTATTTGATGGCGGGCGCGCACCTCGGGCACAACGTGCGGCTGGGCGATCGGGTTATCATCGCAAACAATGCCATGCTGGGTGGTTACGTACAGGTGGAGGACGGGGTGTTCATCGGGGGCGGCTGCGTATTTCATCAGTTCATCCGTGTGGGCCGGCTGGCGATTTGCCAGGGAGCGAGTGCGTTCAGCAAGGACGTCCCTCCCTACACGATGGCCGCCGAGCGCAATGGCGTGGCGGGATTGAATATCATCGGGTTGCGGCGGGCGGGGTTTACCCCGGAGCAGCGGGCGGAGATCAAAGAGGCATTCGCGCTTCTCTATCGCCGCGGATTGAATGTCACCCAGGCGCTGGCCGCCGCGCGGGAGCGCGCCTGGGGACCGGAGGCCCAGGCGTTTTTCGATTTTCTGGGAGAGGGAAAGAAGCGCGGATATTGCGCCTTTTTGGCGAGCCGGAAGAATAGAGGCGCCACCGTGGATGCGGACACTGAATCGTGATCGCGGAGGCGAAACGATGGGGACGCTCGCGCGCGGCGGACTTTCGGCGGGTGCTTTTTCCGCGCGTCGCATCCCCATTTACAGGGATGCCTGTGGGGTTTGCATCCTCCGGGCGCGTGAATTTTGGGCATTGCGGCAGAGGGATGTTTCTGGGTAAACAAAACAAGGAGCTCCCCCCATTTGGCTTCGATTTCTTTAACTCCTTCCACACCATGCGCATCCTTCTCCTGCTAATCGTCGCTGTTCTCATCACTGGCTGCGCATCGACGGAGAGGAAATCCAAAACTGCCGGCGCACGGGCCGGCGAGCATATAACGGTGCGCACCACTGCCTATACCCAGACCGAACCGGGTGGATCTCACAACGCCTGCGGCGGTCGGCTTCATTTTGGAGGGGACTCGTTTAGCGCGGCTTCGGATTGGTCGTGGCTGCCATTGGGCACGCGTTTCAAGATGCTGTGCAACGGGAGAAACTACGTGATCGAGGACTACGGATCGGCGCTCGTGGGCCGGCAGACGATCGATCTTTACATGCCCGACCGCCAAACGATGCGCGATTGGGGTGTGCGCAATGTGGAAATCGAAATCATCGAATGGGGTTCGAGCGCCATGAGCCTGAAAATGCTCGAGCCGAGGTGCCGGAATCATCATGTGGCTGTCATGGTGGCGGAATTGCGCAAGCAGGGGCCGTTGCCGTCGTCGTGAGGCGGGAAAATGGGGAGGATGGGGCGGGGGGGAATGACGAAATCAGAATGACGAATGACGAGAACGGAATTCCGCGGAGCATCGTCATTCGTGATTCTCGCCCCTTGCCTGGACCGCCGCCAGCACCTCTCCCGAAAGGCTCGCTGATTTCGTCATTCCGCGGCCGCGCGGTCATTTCCAGGATTGCCAGCGGGCCTGCTTCCCAGCTAAACCGGCCCAGTCATGAAAATCTTCGTCACCGGCGGGGCCGGATATATCGGGAGCGTCTGCGTAGAGCAGCTTTTGGATGCGGGCCACACGGTCACCGTTTTTGACAATCTCACCGAGGGTCATCGGCTGGCCATCGATCCGCGGGCCGAGTTTCTACAAGGCGATCTTCAGAAGGATTGCGACATCAGCGACGCCATGGAGCACGCCCGCCCGGATGCGGTCATGCACTTCGCCGCGAACGCCCTGGTGGGCGAATCGATGGAAAACCCGTCGAAATACTTTCGAAACAATGTCAGCGGCGGCCTGCATCTTCTCGACGCCATGATCGCGACCGGCGTGAAGCGATTTGTCTTCAGCTCGACTTGCGCGACTTTTGGTCCGCCCGATCGCGTCCCGATCGATGAGACGCTGCCGCAGCGCCCAATCAATCCGTACGGGGAATCAAAGCTCCTCTTTGAAAAAATCCTGCGCTGGTATCATGAAATCCACGGCCTGCAATTCGTGGCGCTGCGTTATTTCAATGCCGCCGGCGCATCGGGGCGCTATGGCGAGGATCATCGGATCGAGACGCACCTGATCCCCAATGTGCTCAAAGTCGCGCTGGGGCAGCGGGAGAATGTGCAGATCTTCGGGACGGACTATGAAACGCCCGATGGCACCTGCATTCGCGACTACATTCATATCGCCGATCTCGCGCAGGCGCATATGCTCGCCTTGGAGGCGGGCAAGAGCGATTATTACAATCTCGGCACGGGAGGCGGCACGAGCGTGCGGGAGGTGATCGCGGCCTGTGAACGGATTACCGGCAAGAAGATTGCCGTCGTCGAAAAACCGCGCCGCGCCGGCGATCCCGCCCGTCTCATTGCGGCGAGCGATAAGATCCAGCGGGAACTAGGGTGGAAGCCGAAGTTTCAATCCATCGGCACGATCATCGAGAGCGCGTGGGCCTGGCACGTAAAGAACCCGCACGGCTACGGGGATTGAACCCGAATGGCGCTGCTTAAGGATTCTTCAACCGCGAACGGACGCGAATAAACGCGAATTACAGAGGTTTGTTTTTATCCGCGCGTATCCGCGTTATCCGCGGTTTCTCTATTTAAGACACCCTTCAGCGCCATTCGAGATTGACCTTGCGCCTTACAGCTTCGAGCCGATGAAATGCTCGAGCTTGACGATGTCCGCGGCGAATTTGCGGATGCCTTCCGCCGTCTTCTCGGTGGCCATCGCGTCTTCGTTGAGCAGGAAGCGGAACGCCTGTTCGTCGAGCTGGATGCGCTCAATGTCGCTGGATTTCGCGGCCGCGGGATCGAGTTTCCGCGTGACCGGTTCGTCGCTTGCGGCGAGCTTGGCGAGCAAATCGGGGCTGATGGTGAGCAAGTCGCTCCCGGCCAGCTCCACGATCTGGCTCGTATTGCGGAAGCTGGCGCCCATGACTTCGGTCGCGTAGCCGAACTTCTTGTAGTAATTGAAGATGGTCGTCACGGATTGCACGCCGGGATCTTCCGCGCCGGTGTAATCGCGCTTTTGATTGGCCTTGAACCAATCGTAGATGCGCCCGACGAATGGCGAGATGAGCTGCACTTTGGCCTCCGCGCAGGCGATGGCCTGCGGGAGCGAGAAGAGCAGCGTCAGATTGCAGTGGATTCCCTCCTTTTGCAGAACTTCGGCGGCCCGGATGCCTTCCCACGTGGAGGCGATTTTGATCAGGATGCGGTCACGCGAGATGCCTGCCTTTTCGTAGATTCCGATGAGCTGGCGGCCCTTGGCGATGCTGCCTTCCGTGTCGAAAGAGAGGCGCGCATCGGTTTCGGTCGAAACCCGACCCGGGACGATTTGCAGGATCTCCATGCCGAAGGCCGTGAGGACGTGATCGATGACATCTTCGATTTGCGCATGGCCGGTGAGGCCCGAGCCTTTGCGGTCGGCGAGAACTTTGTCGAGGATATAGGAGTAGGCAGGTTTGGTCGCGGCCTGGAGAATCAGGCTGGGATTGGTCGTCGCATCCTGCGGCTTGAACTCCCGCATCGTTTCGAAATCGCCGGTATCCGCGACGACTTTCGTGAATTTCTTAAGCTGATCGAGCTCGCTCAACTTCGTGGCGGGCGCTTCGGCGATTGCGTTGCTCATAATGAATGTTTCCTGGTTTGTTTTTCTTTCGTCACATCCTAGCTGGGTGGATGGAAGGGGGCAAAAGGATATTTTTCGTAGTCCGCGAGAACGGGTTTTTATCCAGTGTGGCCGAAATCTTGCTGAGTTTTGGGTTGAAAGCTGGCTGCGGCTGCTTCCTTGAATTGATAAAACCTGCTTGATTGTCTCTACTGATCGACATTTTAATCCATTAAATTGCACAAGGGTGCATGCGGGTGAACGAAAGATTATTCCCCGCGGCATCGTGCATACGACCCTCCCCCATAACGTCCCATGATTCGCGGTTTTGAAAACTGGCTGCCGGCATTGCGCCGGAAGCAGCGACCGATTGAAAATGCTCTTGGCACGCGCCACGTCATGATCGCCGTCTGCAACCGGTTCGAGCCTTCCCAAAGAGCCGCGCTGGATGGAAAGCCGGCTCTGCTGGAGAACTGGCGCCGCGATTTGTCCAAGCTCGCGCACGAGTTTCACGATGCCCACGGCATCGCGCCCAAGCATAGTTTCTTTTTGCCCGCTGAGGAGGCGGAAGCTGCGTGGATTCCGGAGCTCGGCGAACTGTGCCGGACTACGGGCAATGAAATCGAACTGACCGCGCCGCGTCCGATCGAGTCAGCCGAGCGTTTGCGGGAGACGATCCAAAGAGGCAAAGACAGTCTCTCGCGGCATGGCTGGCTTTCATGCGACAAGACGGGCGCGGTTCGTTACGGATTCATTCAAGGGGCGAAGGCATCCAGCTCTTCGCGCCTGGTTTCTCACCGGGCAATCCTGAGGGAGACGGGCTGCTACGCGAATTTTCTCCCGCCGGAATTCGCGGACGGCGTCCCGCCGGAATTCGATAACAGCCTTTGCTACGCCTACGACCGCGATCAGAAAGGTCGGCCCAGCGGTTTACGCCGGGTTCGCGCCGAACGGGAGCCCCAATCCGATATCGACGACGGAGTGCTGTTGGTCCCGCCGCCGGTGACCCGCGATTGGAATCGAAAGAAATTCGGACTGCTTCCGCACCTTGAAACGAGCGAACTTTCCGCGGCGAAACCGCCTTCGCGGGATCGGCTGCGGCTTTGGCTGGATTGCCGGATCACCGTGGAAGCGCGTCCCAACTGGGTGTTCATCACGCTTCATACCAATGGATTGGAGCCTGAGAATTCGAGGATGCTCCTGGGCGAGCCCATGCGGGAATTCTACCGCACGCTCACGAAGGTGGCCGCTCGCGACGAGTCGCTGCGCTTTCATTGCGTCACGGCGCGTGAGTTTATCAATATCCTCCACGCTGCCGAAGCGGGGCATTCGGGAAACCCGTCGCAATTTAAGGAATTCCGCTATTCCGCGCCCGCCGCATTTTCGGATGGAACCGCGGATTGTGGAGAGATTCCCGTAGCGGAGAGGCGGTCCGATCCCGCCGAAGCAGCGAGCGAGAGTGCTTTAGAGGCGTCTTAGTTAATACATCTCCACGGGCGAACGCTTCCCGTCCTCCGGGCTGCGGCGCGCGGCGCCCTCCGCGCCGAGGGTGGCTACTCGCAGGTCCCACACTTCGGTGTCGCGTTTCCGGAATTCTTCCTCGCTCCACGGATCAGGCGCGACCATTTGCGATTTGAAACGCGCGACGTTCTCCAGCGCGCGATCGAGTTCGGCCCGGGGCACATTATTCAGGCAAGTGTGGGCTTCCTCCACGCACGCGATCCGATGGCAGATCATGGCGAGGTCGTTGCCCGCGGTGATGGCGAGGCGGATCGTCTCTTCGAGCCCGTAGTGGTTGAGGATGGCGCCCATGTCGAGATCGTCCGTCATCACCAATCCGGAAAAGCCCAGATCGCTTCGCAGCAGATCGGTGATCACGGTGCGGGAGAGGGAAGAGGGGGTTCGCCCGCTTTCGAGGCTTGGGTAGAAGCCGTGGCCGATCATCATGGAATCCACGCGGCTCGCGAAGTGGCGGAAGACGGCGAGTTCGTGGGCTTCGAGTTCGGCGCGGGAGAGGGGAATCTCCGGTAGTTCGTGGTGCGCATCGATCGCCGCCCGCGAGTAGCCGGGGAAATGCTTTCCGCACGTCAGCACGCCTTCCGCGCGCAGGGCGTCGTTGAAGACGCTGGCATTGCGAATCACCTGCGCCACGTCGTTTCCATAGCAGCGCCCGCGGAGCGAGTTGTCGGCTTCGTCGTCAAACGAGATGTCGAGGACGGGGCACAGATCCAGATTGAACCCGAAGATGCGGAGGAGCCGGCCGGTGATCGCGCCGTGGCGGCGGATCAATTCCGGATCGCCTTTGTCCCGGAGTTGATTCGCATTGGGCGGTTCCTGTCCAAGGAGTTTCAGGCGCGAAACCCGTCCGCCTTCCTGGTCGATGGTGACGATCGGTTCGACTTCGCTGAGTTCGCGAAGGTCATCGATCAGTTTGCGCAGTTGGCCGGGCGTTTGGATGTTGCGCCCGAAGAGAATAAAACCCCCGGGTTGAAGGCGGCGAAACGTGGCTGCCGTGTCGGAATCGAGTTCCGGGCCGGGCACGCCGGTGAGGAGAAGTTGACCAAGGGAAGAGCGTTCCATATCGCGCGCTCATCCTAGCGGGTTCTGCTGGCGTAATCCCACTTCTTTTCTCGGGTTGGAACGTGAAAATCCGAGCTTATTTGGCTGCGCACTCGATCGCGGTGACCGAGAAGGCCGGCAACACCACGGTGTCTTGCTCTGTTTTCAGCGGAGTCGTTCTTACGCGGTTGGAAGCGTTCCAATGATTCATCACATCGAGTTCCCGCGCGTCCCGAGTGTCGCGCAACGATTCTGCGCTCGTGATGTGGAGAGGCTTTTCAAAACCGCTGCCTCGAAGACTCCATTCCCGCGGCGCGTTTTTCGAGTTGACCAGGAAAACCGTCAGGGATTTCCCGTCCGCCGAAGCGCATGCGAAAATGTCCAGCCCGGCCGGCGCGTCATCCACCTTGAGCGGGATCGGCCGGGCGTGGCGGCGATACATCTCCATCAAGTAATGGCAGGGGCGTCTCAGCACGCCGCAGGGATTGGTTTCAATCGTCGCCCCGCAAAAGCTGTTCGCCATGTTGGAGCGGGTGGCGATTTCCACCTTGTCGCAATGGCGCAGAAAGACATTGAGGCAGCGGGCATTCAACAGCGCGGACTCCAGCGTCATCTGCTTTGCCCTCGCCATTCCCCAGTCTCCGCCGCTGATATTCCATTCCGTGACGGCGATTTTTAGGTTTTCGCACCCGGGCGTCCTGTCAATCATCTGCGAGGTATCGCGCAATTTCTCGTCGGACGCGGCGAAGTCGCGCGTATAGAGATGCGGGCAAACGAAGGCGAGATCCTTGCCGGCGAGATCGAGGAGTTTCTGCGCAGGGTATGAAGACAGCAGCGCCGCGTTCGGATCCGCGCGCTTCATGGCATGCAGAAAATCTTCAATCCGCGCCAGGTAGTTGGCGTCGTCGCCCCGGATTTCATTTCCGATTTGCCAATACTTTACGTGGTAAGGCGCGGGATGCCCGTTGGACGCGCGTCTGGCGCCCCATCCCGACTCCGTCCCGCCATTGCAATACTGCACCATATCGGCGGCGCTCTCCGGGCCGTCCGCGAAGCTGACGCAGATCAAAGGCTCGGCCCCTAGCGATTCGCAGAGCTGGCAGAACTCATCGATTCCCACATCGTTGGAGTCGATTCGCCCCCACGCGGTGTTTGGAAACGAGTTGCGCAGATCGCGATCTCCGATGCCGTTCTTCCAGCGGTAGCCTCCCGGATCAACGATGGAACCGCCCCATCGGATGATCGGCGGCGCAATCTCCTTCAGGACATCCACGACATCTCTGCGCCACCCGTTTTCAGTGTCCGCGGGCATGAGGGAAAGTTTGTCCGCCCACACGCAGCCTTCTCCTTCCATGCGCAATTCAAAAACCGCCTGGGCGCTCTGTCCGTTGGAGGTCATCGACGCGGAAAATTTCCGCCACTCCTGCGAAAAGCCTGACAATTCCGCGGACGCGAGCGTCATCCATTTGCCGTCCGGCAGCAGGGTCTTGAGCGAGAGCGCGGCTTTGAGGCCTGGGTTGTCCGCGCGAAAATAGCCGGAGAACCTATACTCCCTTCCCGATTTCGCGCACAGGCCGGATTGCGTGAGGCTGGCGGACGAACCGTGGGATGCCGTCAGTTTGGCGCTGCGCTCGCCCCGGAATGGATGAGCGGCATCCAATGTCCAGGTATCGTTGTGGTCCCATTCGCGGTCGCAGATGTCCGTCGATCCATCGAAATAAAGGCCGTTGCGCATTGGAACGACTCCTTCAAAAGATCGATCATTGAGCATTTCGGCCCACATGCCTGGCGCCACGTCATCGAGCAGTTCGACAAAGTTCCCAAATAACTTCGGGTTCACCTTCCCCTGGTTCAGCGGTTCGGCGTGAATCACTGTCGAAGAAACCGGCGCTTGCGCCGTGGAGCTCAAAGCAGAGATCAGAAACGCGGCGGCTGCCAGGGAGAGGCTGATCGGGGAGGAGGCCATCGGGGAATAGCTCGCCCAGAACCGGCTGGACGAGGCAAACCTTTTGTGAAGGAGGCGTGGAGATGTTCCTGCGGATTTTGACGCGGACGAGCACCTGAGGATGGGGCTGGCGGCGGAATGCGGAATGCCGGATAAAGTGTAAAGCGTGCAACCCGAACCCCGAAATCTGCAATCCGAATCCCGAAACCTGGAACTCCGCGACGCGGAGCCGGAGTCCGGAGCGGCCCCACTTCGCCTCGGATTGTACGGCGGCACGTTCGATCCCATTCATCACGGCCACCTGATCCTGGCGCGGGATGCGATCGAGAAACTGGGTCTCGACCGGATCATATTTCTGCCCGCAGCCATTTCGCCCCATAAACTGGCGCGGGCGCCCGCTCCCGCCGAATTGCGTCGCGCCATGGTGGCGGCCGCCATCGCCGGGGAACCGCGTTTCGGCCTGGACGACTCCGAACTTCGCCGGACCGGACCCAGTTTTACCATCGATAGCGTGGAGCAATTCCACGCGCGGCATCCGGAAGCGCATCTTTACTATCTGATCGGGGCCGACAACGCGCGTGAACTGCACACGTGGCGCCGGATCGACGATCTCCTCCGGCTGGTCCAGTTCGTGGTCTTCGGGCGCGGCATCGAGGATTCGGAGACTGCGCGTGATTTTCCCATCCTGTCGCGCCGGATCGATATCTCGGCCACGGAGATCCGCCAGCGGGTTGCATGCGGGGTCTCGATTCGCTATTTGGTTCCGGAACCCGTACGTTTGCTCATCGCATCCCACCACCTCTACCAGGAGCCGCCCCATCAAAGCTGAACCTCTCGCCCGTCTTTGCGCGGCCATTGCCGCCGATAAGAAAGCCGAAAACATCGTCGTCATCGATCTGCGCAGCATCGTGACCTTTACAGATTTCTTTGTGATTTGCTCCGGCACGTCCGAACCGCATTTGAAAGCAATTGCCGGAGAATTGACCGACCGCCTGAAGAGCGACCACGGCGTGAAGCCCATGGCGGTGGACGGATTTCCGGCGAGTCAGTGGATCGTGGCGGATTACTCGGATGTGGTGGTCCATATTTTCCACAACGAAAAGCGCGTCTTTTACAGTCTGGAAGATTTATGGAGCGATGCGCCCCGGCTGGTTTTGGAGGAATGAAGAATCTCCATGCGCCTCGAAGTCCTCAATACCGGGACCGAGCTTCTGCTCGGCAGTGTCGTCAATACCCATCTGCGATCCATCGCGCGGGCCGTATTTCCTCTCGGTCTTCGCGTGGAGCGGCAAACGACTGTTCCGGACGGGCCGGCAATTCGGGATGCGCTTCGCGAAACGTTTGGCCGGGCGGATATTGTCGTGGTCACGGGCGGGCTTGGTCCGACGACTGACGATATCACGCGGGACGTGACGGCCGAGTTGCTGGGGCTGGAACTGATCCACGACGAAGCGATCATGCAAGCGATCACGGAACGCCTGACCCGCCGCGGCTTTGCCGTCAGCGGCCGCACGCGATTTCAGGCGCAGCGCCCGCGCGAAGCCGTGGTCCTGCCGAACCGCCGCGGGACCGCCCCGGGGTTGTATCTCGCGCCGCGCCCGGCCGCCGATGGGATCTCCCCGCATCTTTTTCTGCTGCCGGGACCGCCCCGCGAATTGGAGCCGATGTTTGAAGAAAGCGTGCTACCGATCTTGAAAACGCTGCTTCCGCCGGGACCGGTGTCCGATATGCGCGTCTATCGCGTGGCGGGAATGGGAGAATCGATGGTCGAGGAGTTGGTGGGAGAGCCGCTCCTGGCGCTGGGGCTCGAACTCGGCTACTGCGCCCGCCCGGGCGAAGTGGATATCCGGACGATCGGGGATGCCGGGACGCTGGATCGGGCGGAGCGCATCATTTCCGAAAAGCTGGGGCCGCGCATTGTCTCCCGCGACCAGAGTGCGCTGGAGAAAGTGGTCGTCGATCAGCTCACCGCCCGGGGAGAAACGCTCGCTATCGCGGAATCCTGCACGGGCGGATATCTGGCGCACCGGATCACGAATGTGCCCGGCGCTTCCGCCGTGTTTTTACAAGGCTTTGTGACCTATTCCAACGAGGCGAAGACGGCTGCCCTCGGAGTGGATGCCGCGCTCATCCACGCGCACGGAGCGGTCAGCCACGAGGTCGCCGCCGCGATGGCGGACGGAGCGCGCCGCGTCGCGGGAGCCGACCATGCGCTCGCCACCACAGGCATCGCCGGTCCGGGAGGGGGAACCGCGGAAAAACCGGTGGGCCTGGTCTACATTGCGCTGGCGACGAAACTCGGGCCGGGCGTTATCGAGAGGCATCGCTTCCCGACGGACCGCGAGACCTTCAAGGATCTCGTTTCCCAGACGGCGCTCGATATTCTCCGCCGCCGGCTGGGCGCATGAATTCCGGCTGCGCGAAAATTTTTCCACGGATCGCCATCCGCTTGCTTCCGCTTTTCGTCCCCCTGGCGGCATCGTGGGTCCGAATACGCGAGAGGGCGATCCTCGCGGAGGGTGTTCCGCTCTCCGAAGAAGAACTGGCCGATGCGCTGGCCATCGGCGTTCGACGCCCGGAATGCGTCCGCCTGCAGTGCGTGAAACGCATTCTGACCTTTGAGCATTGGCTCCTGAAGCCGCTCGCGCTGGTGACGGACGGATTCTTCGCGCAAACCGCCGGCTTGACGCTGAACCATGCGATTTTCATTCAGAGCGATCATTGGCGGGACCGCTGGCTCGTCGCCCATGAACTGGTTCACGTGGCCCAATACGAGCGAATGGGCGGGATTCGGCGTTTTCTCAAAGCCTATTTTCGCGAATGCCTCGTCCCGGGATATCCGTTGGGCCCGCTGGAACAGGAAGCGATCCGGATTTCCGCGCGATTGCGCGGGGGATAAACCGGGCGCTCAGGGTTCGCTCAGGGTTCGCTCAGGGTTCAATGACGACCCTCGTCCCGACGCGGACTTTTTGATAGATCAGCGGCGCGATTTGTTCGGGAAGGCGCACGCAGCCATGAGAAGCCGGGTAGCCGGGCAGGATGCCCACATGCATGCCGACTCCTTCTCCGGTGAGGCGGCAAAACCATCTCATCGGCGCTCCCGCATAGTGCGTTCCGCTCGGGGCGGAATCCGACCGAATGCTGATTCCGGATCGCACTATGCGCCCGGAGCCATCGACAAAGTTTCCATAAAGGCTCGAGTGATGATTGGGATCCTTCTCCAGGACTTTGAGTTCGCCCGTTGGCGTCGTGTGCCCGCGTTTTCCCGAGGAAATCGGAGAATCGATATAGACCTGGTCGCCAGTCATCAGATAAACGCGTTGCTTCGAGAGCGAGATGACCACGTGCGAATTATCGGGGTTCACGGCTGCTTCGAGCGCCTTGTTGATCTTTGGCGGCTCCTGCTGCCGATTGATGAGATCGGCGGCCTTCGTCATCGGTCTGGGAGCGAAGCTGAATTGGGCCGACGCAGTCTGCCCCAGCGCGAAAGAGAAGAGGGAAATTGCGGCAAGCAGGATGTGAATATGGCCTACAATTCTCATGCGTCGGAAAAAGATGGTGTTTCATACGGGCAAGTCCCGTGCGGGAGCAATCACATAAATCCGGGCATTTTTGCGCGCGATGAGGAAAAGTTGGACGGCGGGCGGGGAGCGGAGCAATTTTACTGGGTCGTGACTCGCAAAATCTCGGGGCTGATTTCCCCCTTCATCGCCGTGGCTTTGGCTTTGGCTGCTTCCCCCCTGCTGGCGCTGAAATCGTCAGGGGCGGGAGGCGTTCCGCCGCCGCCCATGGAGGTGACGATCAAGGTGCAGCGCGGAGTCCGCGCCGAAATTCCCCTGCAAATTTACGGGCGCCGCAATGAATTGCTGCAATTCCTGATTCGCACCCCCCCGGAACATGGGCAAGTCACGGAGCCGCGGCAGACCGGGAAGGAGTCCGCCGCGGTCATTTATGACCCACCCGCCGATCTGCGGATCACCCACGATAAATTCTATTTTTCCGTGCAAAGTTCGGACGGCGTTTCGTCTCCCGTGGAGGTTTCGATTACGATCACCGATGCTCCTCCCGTTCTCGCGGTTCCCGGTTCCGTGGATTTCCCAAAGATCCTCGCGGGAACGACTTCCGCGAGATTCATAGAATTGACCAACCACGGTGGAGGTCTCGCTGTCGGAGAGATGATCGTGGACCCGCCGTGGCGAATTCTGGGGCCGGCCACCTACCGGATTGGAGCGGGAGAGGTGGCCGTCTTTAAGCTGGTCTTCGAGCCGAAGGAGGGCGGCGTGTTTGAGGGGGCGATTAGCTTCACCTCGAACCGCGAGCATAGCACGGTGTTGCGTGGCGAATCCTTTACGCCCCTCTCCATTTCGCCGGCCAAAGTCACGATGGAAAACAACATCGGCGACCCGGTTCGAACGGGCAGCTTTGAAATCTCCAACCAGACCAATGGAGAACGCACCATCCGAATTCGCGGCGGAGCCCGCCTTTTGGCGCCGGACAAGATCAGCGTTCCCGCGCACGGCAAGGTCACTGTTCCCGTCCAAACCCCGGCTTCGGATGTGGATCCGATCGACGCTGAAATTCGGATCGAATCGGAAGGGTTTTCTTTGGCTGCTCCGGTAAAATCGCCGGCCGTGGGGCCCATTTTCAGAATCAGCGCGGACCGCGTCCTGCTGGGAAAACAACCGGCGGCGAAGCCGGGAACGGGAAGTGTGACCATTGAGAACATCGGCGGCTTGCCGGGCGCCGTTACTTTTACCGTGGCCGCCCCTTTCGTCGCCAATCCCTCCGGAGCAGTGGTCAACGCAGGGGAAAAGAAATCCGTCGAGGTCTCGGTGACGCCGTCCGCCCCGGGGAAGTATCGCACGTGGATGGAAATAAAAGGGGGCCAGCAGGAATTTGAGGTGGACGCGGAAGCCGAACTTTATGCCAGGGCGGCGCGAACTCCGGTGGCGCCCGGCAGCACCCCGGCTGCCGCGGAGCCGGAAGAAACATCGCGCGCCGAGCCGGTCGCGCCCGAGGAGAGGAGGGCCCGGGATTTGAGCGCGGTCATTCCAACCGAATGGGGAATCGCCGCGGCCCCGGCGCCCAAGCTCAAATTGCTCCGAACCACGCCGGAAAGCGCGACCTTCGAATGGCCTGAGACCATGAGTTCGGCGGCGCGATTTCGGTTTGAAATGCGCCACTTCGGCCTGGACGCCTCCCACAACTTGATGGTCTTTTGGATGGAGCACCATCCAGTGACTTTGCAAAAAAAGAATGGCTTCTACACCGCCACGTTGGGCGATCTGCGTCCGGGCGAGGTTTTTGCCGTCCAGGTAGTGCCCCTGAGCGACACCGGCGTGCCCGGGCCGCGTCTTTTCAACCTCGAGTTTAACACTCCGCCGGCTCCTCCCTCCGCAGCCCACATCTCATTGCTGCAAGGGCTGCTCCTTATCCTGGTCGCCTGCCTGGGCTTTTGGGCCTGGCACACTTTTCGCCGCACTCCGACAAACTATCTCTAAGAGGGGGCCTGAAAGTATGGACGACCTTTTGGCGCAAATCCGGGCGGGCTCCGGGCCTATCGCCGAGTCAGGTCAGCGGAAGCCCGCTTGCGAGGAGCAAGGTTTCCTGAACCGCAAGGTCGTGTTCGGTCGAAAAACCGAATTCCTTTTCTCCCCGGATGGCCCGCGCCAGATCGGCAAAATCCCCATCGTAGCGACCGCTCGCGGACGCGAACTTCACATCCTGGTAGCCTTTCCGATAATCTCCGCGGGGCCGGTCGAGCGCCAGTCGGGCCTGGGGAGGCTCGAGCGGGCGGATATCGAATGTTCCGCCCGTTCCGCAGACCACGAACTGCCGCCGTGCGCCGCCTTCGATTTCCACCAGGGCGCTTCGGACGGTGACGGCTGCCCCCGGGTAATCGAGGACCGCCAATTGATTATCCGCAAATCCATCGTGGAGAGGGGACGAACTGCGAATGTGAGCCGTCACCTTGGAAGGCCGCCCGAGAATGCTCACCACGGCGTCGATGATATGGCCGCCAAGCTCGAACATGGATCCGCCGCGATACGGAGCGAGTTTGCGCCGCTCGTCCGCGCCGATGGCTTTGCTCATCGTCGTATCGATCGAAAAAACCTCCCCCAGCGAGCCGTCGCGCACGAGCTGGAAGCAAAGCTGGAATGCGGGGTTGTAGCGGAACATGTATCCCATCTGGACGATGAGTTTTCGACGGGTTGCATCTTCGAGCAGCGCGCGGAATGCAGGGAATGACTCGCCGCCCGGCTTGTCGAGATGGAGGTGTTTGCCGGCCGCCACGCAACGGGCTGCGGTGGGGACGAGATTCTTCACTTCGGTTTCCACGGCCACCGCCTGGAGCCCTTCGGTGTTCAGCAGTTGCTCTTCCGTAAGCCACGCGAGCCCCTGGTAGACCGGGCTTTTCTCAGCCGCGGCCCGGCGCTCGGGGTCGGGCTCCACGAGGCCGGCCACTTCGAAATCCTGGGAAGCGCGCAGCGCGGCGATCTTTCCCGCGGCGTGCGCATGGCCAACGCCGATCTGCCCGATGCGAATGCGCGGTTTCGTGGCGGATTGCGCGTGGGCGCCGGGCCATGTGGAAAGTGCGCCCGCCGCCAGGCTGGCGCCCGCGGCGCCGAGGAAGTCCCGTCTGGAAAAGGTCATTCCCCTGGTTTCGTCATTCCTCCAGGTTTGGCGATGAATTTGCTGCGGCCCTGATCCAGGATCCTTCGTTCCGAGCGGTTGAGGCTGCGCATGCCTTCGCGGGCGATTTTTTCCAGGATCGGGTCGATCTCCATTTTCATGAACTGCTCGGGGGTCATGCGCTCGAGACGCGCCGCGCGCTGCCGGCGTTCGAAGATGTAGCGCTGGATGGGAAGCGGATTTCCGAAGCCGAGCTGCTTGATGTAAGCCCAGGCAAAGACGCTGGCCGCCAGCATGCCCGCCGGCCCGATGACCGCTGTCTCCACGTGTCCCATAAAGAAGAGCAGCGCGCAGGATCCCACCAGCCCCATCGCCAGGTGTTTCGCCCGAAGGCGGAGGGGGACCACGTAAAACAAGTTCATCGTGACCTCCAACTCCGGGAGGATGGTGGTGAACGCCACGATCACCGCCGCGACGCCGGCCGAAACGCCGACCACCGTCGTCAGCGGCGCCGCGAGCCAATCCGCCACGCCGCCGATCACATTTCCCACCGCGAAAATCACGAAGAAATGGGCCTTTCCGATGATCGGCTCCACTTCGCGTCCTCCCAGGTAGAGCAGCAGCATATTGGCTACGATATGAACCGGCCAGATCCCGGCGCCGGCATGAAGAAAGCCGAAGGTGAAAAATTTCCAGTATTGCCCCGCGCTGATGCCCGGGCCATCGAGCGCCAGCAGTTTTTTCCAGAGCATCCACTTCGGCTCCTGATCCGCGAGCATCCATTCCACGATGCACTGGGCGGCAAACGCTCCGGCGCAGAGGGCCACCAGCAGTACCGTCACCGAAGGATAGCCCGCCGTCCAACGCCGGATGAAGGGCGGTGATTGGCGACGGGAGGGACGCATACGTCGAAAGTTAGGCTACCGTACGGCGGTTGTAAAATTCGAAAAAGGAAAGGCGTGTTTCTTTCATTGGGACATTCTTCTTTCGCTGATTTTACGGTGCAAAACTGTGGTTGAACAAGAAGAGCGTCGTTGTGCAGCGAATGGCATTTCCGTAAGCAAGAGACAGTCCCCGATGCCCCTGAATTTCCGAAGGCCGCGCCACGCGGCGCTTCCCAACGCGCGGCGCCATGGGCTAAAGTGTTCTGCCGCGCTGGCGCAAACACCCCGCCACCGGTCCCCAATCTTATGAAACTCGAAGGAAAAGTTGCTCTTGTCACCGGCAGCGCCCAAGGCATCGGACAGGCGATCGCCGTCCGTCTTGCCCAGGAGGGCGCGGATATTGTGATCGACGACCGCAAGGCGGACGGCGCCCAGGAGACGCTCAAACAGGTGGAGGCCACAGGCCGCAAGGGGTTCGTCGTCCAGGGCGATTTGGGCAACCTGGCGGACGACCGCCGCATGGTCACCGAAGGCGTCGCGCATTTCGGGAAGATCGATATTTTGGTGAATAACGCCGGCGTCGAAAAAGGCGCCCCGTTTTGGGAAGTGACCGAGCAGGACTATGATTTCGTCCTGGATATCAATTTGAAGGGCACTTTTTTTGCCACCCAGGCATTTGTGCGCCACTTGATGGATACGAAACGTCCAGGCCGGGTGATCAATATCAGTTCAGTGCATGAAGAGTTGCCGTTCCCGCATTTCGCGCCTTATTGCGCCAGCAAAGGAGGGTTGCGGATGTTGATGCGGGATCTGGCGATCGAATTGGCCCCGTTTGGAATCACCGTCAACAACATCGCGCCCGGCGCCATTGCGACCCCCATCAACACCAAGCTTTTGAATAGCCCGGATTTGTTGAAGGCCTTGCTTTCGAACATTCCGCTCAACCGCCTTGGCACCCCGCAGGATGTCTCCGGCGCGGTCGCCTTCCTGGCCTCGCCGGATGCCGACTACATCACCGGCGCCACGCTGGTGGTGGACGGCGGCCTGCTCTGGAATTATTCGGAACAATGAGAGGAGATGAGCTCCTGTTTATTCATTGGCGGCAAGTGGGTCGCCACGGCGGATACGATGCCGGTGGTGAATCCGTATAGCGGTGAAGAACTGGCGCGCGCCGCGCTGGGTGGAGCCGCCGAAATCGAGGCGGCCATCGTGGCCGCGGTCACGGCCTTTCCCGAGGCGCGTTCGACTTCGGCGCATCGGCGCGCGGAACTGCTGCTCGCCGTGGCCCGCGGAATCGAGGCGCGCAAGGACGAATTCGCGCGGACCATCGTCAGCGAGGCGGGGAAACCGATCGTTTTCGCGGAGGGGGAAACCGCGCGCGCCGTGATGACATTCACCGCGGCGGCGGAAGAGGCCAGGCGGCAACAGGGCGAACTCCTGGACCTGGACGCGTTCTCCAGCGGGCAGGGGCATATCGGAATCGCCCGGCGCTTTCCCATCGGTGTCATCGCCGGGATTACGCCTTTCAATTTTCCGCTCAATCTTGTGGCCCACAAGGTGGCCCCATGCATGGCCTCGGGGAATACGATGGTGGTGAAGCTGGCCCCCAAGACTCCGCTCTCCGGGCTGCTCCTGGCGCGCGTGCTGGAGGAGGCGGGCGCGCCGGCCGGGCAGGTGAATTTTGTGACGTGTCCAAATGAAGACGTGGCGCGGCTGGTGACGGACGACCGGGTGAAGATGGTCAGCTTCACCGGCAGTCCGGCGGTGGGATGGAAACTCAAGGAGGCTTCGGGAAGGAAGCGCGTGACCCTGGAACTGGGCGGAAACGCCGGCGTCATTCTGCATCAGGATGCGGACCTGGAAGCGGCGATTCCCATGGTGGCGAGCGGCGGATTCGCGTCCGCGGGGCAATCCTGCATCAGCGTGCAGCGGGTCTTCATTCAGGAGTCGCGCTATGAGGAGGCGAAAACCCGGCTCATCGCCCACATCCGCGAAACAATCCGGACCGGGGATCCCGCCGACCGCTCCACGGTGGTGGGCCCGATGATCAATGCCGCCGCTCTGGAACAGATTCGCGGGCGCATCGATGCCGCGCTGGCGGCGGGCGCCGTGATCGCGCACGGCGGGCGCACGATCGGCCGCTGCCTGGAAGCGACGGTGCTGGAAAACGTGGGGCCGGATCTCGATTTGTGCGCGAAAGAGGCGTTCGCGCCGATCGTGACGCTGCACCGCTATCGCGAATTTGACGATGCGCTTGCGATGGTCAACGCCTCCGAATTCGGGCTCCAGGCGGGAGTCTTTACCCGGGACCTGCAACTCGCCCTGCGCGCCTTCGAGACCCTGGACACAGGCGGCGTCCTGATCAATCAAACGCCCACGTTTCGCGTCGAAAACATGCCCTACGGAGGAATCAAAATGAGCGGCTTTGGCCGCGAGGGAGTGCGATATGCCATGGAGGAAATGACGGAAATCAAGGCGTTGATCATCCGGCGCTCGTGACCGGATGCGCATTCGCGTGCGCCGTTCTTTGCGAGTTCGCGATTTTCAGGCATGCTTGGCGGCGCGGCGACAATGTTGCCGCGATGCCCCTTTGCGAATGCTTCACCCTTATCGCAGTATTTTCACCGTGATCCTGGCCGGAGGCGCCTGGGGGCTGGCCACCGGGGAATGCAGCCTGCCGCCCCGCGAGAGTCTGCCCGGGATTCGGCAGGGGCTTTCGCCGGGCGGACACAATGACGCCTTGCCCGCCAGGCGCTGGCTCTTTGGGATCGGAGTCGGCTTTGAGCATGAGGGGACGACATTGGGCGTGGCGCTCCGCCGCGTCCTTCCGGGCTCCCCCGCGGAACGGGCGGGCCTTGCCGTCGGCGCCATCATTTCGGAGATCAATGGCATGAGCACGGTGGGCCGGACGGACGAAGAATGCGTGCGCATGGTCACGGAAGCCGGCCCATCCGTGAAACTCAAATTCTACGACCCGGCCACTCTCGTGCCGCGAACCCTGACGGTGAAAAAAGAGTCGATCGCCCTGCCAAACTGAGAGAACAGGAGGAATAGCCGCAAAAGAACACAAAGAAAGGGGAGACTCGAGTATTCCGCTTCTTTTGTGCTCTTTGCGTTCTTTCGTGGCTAAACTGCCTTTGAAGAAAGTGGCGCAGGTGGAATCGGGTGGTCCGCTCTTTTTTATCCTTTTGCGCCTTTTTGCGGCTAAACTGCCTTTCCGAAACCCTCATTGAATACTCCATGAACACGATATTTCTCGATAAAGACGACGCGGGCGCCGGCGGCATTCCCTCCCGGAGCGAGGCGCGGCTCGAAGACACTTGGGATCTCACGCTGCTCTACGCCACGCCCGCGGCGTGGCAGGCGGCGTTTGAGCAGCTCCAGGCGAGCTATGAGAAGATCGCGCAATGGAAAGGCCGGGTCGGGGAGTCGGCGCAGGTCTTGCGCGATGTCCTGGAATTCGACAAGGAACTCAGCCTGCTCATCGAGCGGCTCGGCCACTACGCGAGCCTCGAGACCTCGGGCGACAGCTCGAATGCCGGGAACCTCAAACGCGAGGGGCTGTTTGAAAACCTCCTCACCCGCATCGGAGAGGCCACGGCGTTCGTTTCTCCCGAGATTCAGGCTTTGGATGACGCCACCTTCGAGCGCTACCTGGCGGATGAAGCGCTCGCGCCCTGGAGGATTTCGTTGCGCAAACAGCGGCGCTTCAAGCCGCACACCCTCAGCGCCAATGAGGAACGGCTGCTCGCCCTCGGGCACAGCGCCTTGCGCGGACACGGCGAGACCTTCTCGCAACTGACGAATGTGGATATGAAGTTCGGCGTGGTCAAAGACGAGAAAGGCGAGGATCGCGAGCTGAGCCAGAGCAGCTTTTCCTCGTTCCTGAACAAGCGCGATCCCGAGGTGCGCCGGAACGCTTTCAAGCGCTTCTACGCGGAGTTCGACGACCACAAATTCACCGTGGCCTCCACGCTCGCCAATTCAATCAAGGCGGATGTCTTCCATGCGCGCGCCCGCAATTACCCGAGCGCCCGGGAAGCCGCGCTTTTCTCCGACGACATGCCGGTCAGCGTCTATGACAATCTGATCGCCACGGTGCGCGCCAACCTCCCGGCGCTGCATCGCTATTACGACGTGCGCCGCCGCTTGCTCGGGCTCGGCGAGATCCATCACTACGACACCTATGTCCCCGTGGTGGACAAGATGGAGACGGACATTCCCTGGGATGACGCGACCGGCAAAGTCCTCGCCGCCCTGGCGCCCCTCGGCGCCGAATACGTGGAGACGCTCGGCGCGGGCCTGCGCGGACGGTGGTGCGACCGCTACGAAAACAAAGGCAAGCGCAGCGGCGCGTTCAGCTCGTCCAGCTATCAAAATCCGCCGTTCATCATGATGAACTACAAGCGCGACGTCTTTTCCGATGTCTATACCCTCGCGCACGAAGCCGGCCACTCCATGCACACCTGGCATGCGCAGCGGGAGCAGAGTTACCAGGATTACCACTACCCGATTTTCCTCGCGGAAGTCGCGAGCACCTTCAACGAAGAACTCCTCACGCACCACTTACTGGCCTCCACCACCGACCGCCGGATGCGCGCCTATCTGATCAATCGCCAGATTGATGACATCCGCGGCACGGTTTTCCGGCAGACCATGTTTGCCGAGTTCGAGAAGCTCACGCACGCCATGGAGGAAGCGGGCGAGCCGCTGACCCTGGACAGCTTCCGCGCGAAGTATCGCACCCTGCTCGACGCCTATTTCGGGCCGAATTTTGCCATCGATACCGAGTTGGAGCTCGAGTGCCTCCGCATCCCGCATTTTTACAGCGCCTTCTACGTCTATAAGTATGCCACCGGCCTGAGCGCCGCCGTGGCGCTCGCCAGCCAGGTGCTCGAATCCGGCGACGCCACGCGTTACCTGGGCTTCCTGAAATCCGGCGGTTCAAAAATGCCGCTGCCGACGCTCGCGGACGCCGGCGTGGATATGTCCACCCCGGAACCCATCGAGCGCACGCTGAGTCTCTTCGCGAAGCGGGTGGACGAACTCGAAGCGCTGCTCGCCGAGTAAGAGCGTGTCATGCGCTTTTGCGCCCTCGTTCCCAAGTTCTACTTGGTAACGCACTTAGGAGCGAGGCTATCGGGGAAGGTGCTGGCGGAAGGCAAGGAAAGAGCCGAGTTGCTCCCGCTTCGCACGGAGGGGGTGTCTGCGGGTCCGCTGCCTTCGGTGAACCCAGCCAGAAAGTGCATGACACGCCTAAGCGGCGCCCGCCGAAACGAAACCCTTACTTTCCCCCGGGGCCGTATCCCGGCGCGGGCGTTCCATCGTCATTGAGATGTCCGGTCGCCCAAAGCAGGCCGCGCGTGACCAGGTCAAGATAGCGCGGGTCGGCCACGGTCTCATTGTTGTGGCCGATCGTCGTGCTAAAGACGCGCGTCTTCCCATGGTAGATGTTTGTCCAGACGTCCACCCAGGTATCCGTGCGGTCTCCTGTCACTGTGGTCGTGCCATCGGGATTCTTTTGCTTCACATGCACGGTCTGAACGCCCCGGGCGAGAGGATGCGCGGTATCGAAGAGCTTGATGTTGTTATAGTGCTCTTCCTTGATGGTCGTCCAATCGCCCAGCCCTTTGACAATCGGGCTGTCTTTGTCCGTATAAGTCACCGCGATCGGCTCCTGCGCGTCGTGCATGCTGGATTGCAGCCCGAGATACTCGAACCAGAGCGAATGCGGCGCGCCCGGCTCCGTGGCGGGCAGGTTCGGATTGCCGATGCGGTAGGCATGCACTCCGCAGTGCAGGTTCACCCCCGGAATGCCGTCTTCGCGATGCGGCTTGAGCACGCCCCTGACCACCGCCTCGTCACAATTTCCCGACGTGCATTCGTCATGGATGATGCAGTCGTAGCCCCTGGCA
>Ga0302319_10005682_pt1 | contig 24941 bp, 19 predicted proteins | sample Bog_T0_2_FD_203319 | JGI IMG/M metagenome (GOLD analysis project Ga0302319, IMG submission 203319) | Peat permafrost microbial communities from Stordalen Mire near Abisko, Sweden - Bog_T0_2 | ecosystem: Environmental > Terrestrial > Soil > Wetlands > Peat | place: Sweden: Abisko, Stordalen Mire...
ATGCCCGTGGCTTCCGCTCCTTCCAACACTACCGCACTCGAATCCTCTTCTTCTGTGGAAAACTCAACCTTTACCCATTATAAAACCGGAAGAACCTAAAAAGAATCCTGATACGACTTCGTTCACCCTTGGAGCGACTACGGGTTCCTTCCAGCGCCCTACGAAAGGCTATCAAGGGAGACAAGGATGCCATCGACCAAATGTTCCACACGTTTCTGCCCGAAGGGGAGAACATTACGGAAAGATGCTATCTCGGAAAACGCAGCATTGTCGGTTTTGTCGCCGTCTTCATTTTTGCGCTCGTTGAAACGAAACGCTTGCTCATCCAGATACCGGAACAAGTGGAAAGGCTCAACATTAACGTATGTGCCTTTGATGGAGCGTTTGAGCAACGACCAGAAATTTTCCATGCCGTTCGTGTGAACATGCCCGTTGACGTAGCTCACGGCGTGATCAATCACATTGTGCGTATACCGTCTACCTTAGTTTATGGATCACTAGCCGCTATCTCAAACGGGGCTTCGAATGCCGGGGAGACCACACGAAATTCGAAGTCTTTTGTGATCTGAACAACACAGAGCAAAATATGCGGTTGTTGCATTCGATTTTTGAATTGCGGGAGAAGCGTTTCAAGCTGATCGGCCAAAGATAACACAAAAATTATGATCTTCCGCCGATATTTCACTCTTACGCTCGTGCTTTGGGCGCTAGTTTACTGCATTTTCTGTTATCTTAAAACAGATAGTCTTTTTTGGCCATGGCAAAAACTATCAGCTAATCATTCTGACTCGCGATTGCCAGCCAGTCCATCATCTGATTCCGGAGATGGCCCCTCAAAAGTGCCTAACACCCTCTTGGCCGTAACAATTCAGTTGGAAAAGAGCCACCGTTTGGCCCCTAATCAACGTTGGCGACAAAACGTCTCCGAAAAACGGGCAAGTGTTTATTCAATATTCAGGCTTATGGGGGAGCCCGAGTCGAGTGCATTCAATTATTAGCATCCCATTGCTGGCGGGTGACATTCAGCAAAAGATTAACAGGTTGTTTGCAGCTTTATATCCAATTAACAGTGGTTACTGGGGCCCTGCTTTTAATGAAACTGAGAAAACCCCTGAGGATTTCATCACGGCTTGGGGACATGATGCTGCTGATCCAACCAGCACGATTGAAGGGACGCCGGAAAATCGCCCCACGTTGCGGCTTCCGTAATCGCTAAATTCATAGGGACGCGAACAGCTTGCCTTTTTGTTCTTTGCATTCGCAAGTTCAAGGAATGGCTGCAAGGCTGACAATATATGAAAGAGGCCTCGCGCCGGGGCGGCCGGTTTATTTAGCGGAGGGTTTTTTGAGGCGTTTGAAGAATCTTGCGATTTCGCGGAAGGGGGCTAGTACGGCGCGGCCTAGTTTGAAGTCGAGGGAGTTTTTCAGGAAGCGGGTGTTGCTTTCCTGGAGGAGGACGCTGCCGAAGAGGGTGCCGAGGTTGTCCTCGTAGAGTTTGCGGTGGCGGCGGAAGAGGATGTTGGTGAGTGCGCTGGCGCGGTCTTTGTCCAGGGCGGTGATCATGCTGCTTTCGTGCTGGCGGTAGTAGAAGAGGACTTCGGGGATGCAATGGACTTCGCGGCCCATTTCGATGAGTGAAAGCCAGAAGTCGTAGTCTTCCCAGCCGTGGATCATTTCGGAGGAATAACCGCCGACTTTTTCCCAGTCGGTTTTTCGGAAAAGGGCGGTGCAATGAATCCGGGGGGAGAGGAGGATGTCGGGGAATTTATAGTCCGGCAAATCCCATGGGCCGGATCTGGTGCCGAACATCCAGGCTTTGCAGTACACGATGCCGACGGCGGGTTGGGTGGTGATGACGGAGAGCGCTTTTTCGAGATAGGTGGGGGCGATTTTGTCATCGGCGTCGAGGGGGAGGATGAATTCGCCGGAGGCGTTTTGGATGCCGAGGTTTCGCGCGCCGGGGAGGCCCAGGTTTGGGGTGTGGACGACCTTGGTTTTTGGATAGTTGAGCGCGTTGAGCGTTGTGATTGTGGCGGGGTCTGTGGAGCCGTCGTTTACGACGAAGATTTCGAAGTCCTGATAAGTCTGGGCCAAGACCGATGCGATCGCTTCATCGACATACGCGCCCTGGTTGTAGCATGGGATGATGACGGAGATGCGCGGCATATCGTTATCCGTCAGGTGTTTCGGGAGATTGGGCCGCCCTTACAGGGCTAAAGGGACTTTTGGGCGCTTTCCCGGGGCGTTGCCCCAGGCTGACTTGATTCACCCCTTTGGGGCTGGGGAATAATACGTCGTCAAAGCGCATGGCGTGCCCTAGATGAATTTGATTTTGCGGGCGGCGAATACGAGCATGGCGAGGAGGATGCTGCCGTGCCTCCAGCGGTGGATATTTGTCTCGCCGTAGGTGCGCTCGCGGTAGCGGATGGGGATTTCCACGATTTTAAGGCCGAGGCGGGCTGCGCCGAAAATGAGGTCGAAATCGCCGAACGGGTCGAACTCGCCGAAGAAGGAGCGGTTTGCGGCGAGCCTGCGGTAGTGCTCGCGGGACAGGACCTTGGTGCCGCAGAGCGTGTCCTTGAATTTCTGTGCGAGCACGAAGGAAAATGCGATGGAGAAGAATTTGTTGCCGAGAATATTGAAGAAGCGCATGGCTTCCTTTTCCATGGGATAGACGAGGCGGCTGCCGTTGATGAACTCGCCCTTGCCCGAGGCGATGGCGTCGTAGAATTTCGGAAGATCCTCAGGAGGCACGGTGAGATCGGCATCGAGGATCATCAAGATATCCTTCGTCGCGATGGAAAAGCCCTTGCGCACGGCGTCGCCCTTGCCCTTGCCATCCTGTTGGCAGGTGAGGATCTTCAACGGGCCGGTGTATGTTTTGACCAGTTCGCCGATTTTTTCCCAGGTGTCGTCCGTCGAGTTGCCCTCCACGAAGATCAATTCATCATCGGGGCCCATCTTCGGGCAGCGGTCGAGGATGTTCTGGATATTGCCGGATTCGTTGCGCGCGGCCACCACCACGGAGACGGAAGGGCGCGGGGAGGCCCCGTCTTTTGGCAATGGGCGCGCCACCAGGACGTTGACCATGGTGAGCCACTGGAAGACCGGGAGCGGCGCGAGGTAACGGTTGGCAAGGGTGCTGAGGAGGGGGATGTAAACGGGGCAAAGGATCTTGCTCTCCCGACGCACGACCTCGAAATCCGCGAGGTAGAGGAGATTGGTGACATCCTCATGCGAGATCCAGTTTTCCTCGGGCTGTTTGTTGCGCAGGCCGAGCATGGTGGCGAGGGTGACGAGGGGTTTCCACAACTGGCTGTAGTAAACGATCACCACGCGGCCGGCATCGGAAACCAGCGGGCGCAGCCTTTCGAACAAGCCCTGGATATCCGGCTCGTAATGCAGGCAGCCGTTCAGGACGTAGTAATTGCCGCCACCGTCCGCGGGCTCCGGTTTTGGAGCGGACGTTGCCGTGACTTCTTCGGGATGGAGTGTTTCGTAGTTCTTAAAGAACGGCTTGAGATTGGCGGAGATCGGGTTCACCTCGACCATGTGGTCCTCGGGCCGGATATAAAGTGAGAGATAATGGGCGATCAGGCCATAAAAGAACTCCGCCATCCCCGATTGTTTTCGGTCAGCGGAAGAGCGGGCTGCGCCGGGTTGAGAAGCGATGGGTTCCATAGTGTTACAAAGGCCGGATCAAGGGCGCGCAGGATAGAGCAGGCAAAACGGGGCTTCAAGCATCAAAGTTGGCAGCCGGGGCGACGAATCGAAACAGAGTTCAGAGTCCGAGAAAGAGGAAACTCATGATCCGGCTCCGGCGGATGAAGAATATGGAAATCGCAAGGGAGAAGGCGATCGTCCAGACCAACCTGACGAGAATCACGAAGGGATCGTGAGGATCGGTCGTCATGGTCAAGAAAGGGAGGCGGAGCACGCAAAAATGGATGACGTAAATGTCCAGGGTATAACGGCCTAACCATATGAGCCAATTCCCGGCTTTGCCGTCCCCAAACGCCTTTGCGATCTGAGCGACGCTTCCGATTCCCAATAGGGCCACCACAAAAGGAAACGCATGTATCAAAAAGACCGCGTGTTTTGGAAAATGCTTCCTGAAAAATGGATCGACAGGCATGGGGTCAGTGCGATTCCAGTACGGAACCAGAAGCAAAAAGCCGACGATGCAGATCTCCGGCCACCACTTTGTCAAAACGCCAGGGAGATGCTTTTGCCAATAGCGAAGAAAATAACCTGCGCCGAAATAGAAGTAGTAGCTCTTTAACAATCCGATGCCGTAATGGCCGGTCGGCAGGGACCAGATCGTCGAGAACGACAGGGCTGAAAGCAGAAGAAGGGCGGGATGCCATACCCGATGGGATTTCTGTTGCATCCAAACCAAAGGCAAAAAGGTCAGGAAACAAAGAAATAGCACCCACAGAAACCAGAGACCGTAGTCTGGCGAGAGCACAAACCGATAGATGTAGTCGTGAAGAGTGAGACCCGGTGGAATGCCATTCCAGATGCCGAAGATCAAGTACCACGAAAGAAAAGGGACCACGAGGGCGCGCGCCTTTTTTGTGATGAATGGGCCGGGAGAAACATTTTTGGAAGCGAGTCCGAGTTGCAGCACATAACCGCTGATGAAAAAGAACAGCGGCATGTGGAAAGCATAGATCAGGCGATAGGCAAAATTCTCATCGAAGTCCGATCCCACCTGCAAGAGATGGCCGAGAACCACGAGGATGATTCCGAGCCCCTTCATCTTGTCGAAGAGGGTGTCCCTTTGGAGCGCCGGTTTTCCCGACGGTGGAGAAAAGGAAGATTCCGTCCCGGTTGCGGCGATGGAAGAGTCCGTTCCCATATCCCTAGTTTGAGAAGGAAACAGGCGCGACCGCGTGGCGGCGGAAAACGAGGATGCCCAATTTTGAATCGAACGGTTCCATGGTGAATGTGCGGTCCTCGCGGACGCGCTTCAAGACCGAGGAGGAGACCATGTTGAAGATGTCCGGGCCGGGCTGGGCTGATTCCCGCAAGGAGATGAAATAGACGACATGCAGTGATTCCAAGCGGCTCCAAGCCTTGCCGGCATCGCCCTCGGCGTACCCGAGAGAGGTGTATTCACAGCGCCGGCGGCTGACGAGCTGCTTCTTGGCCGCATAGAAGGCGAGGGAGTTTGCATTGAGCCAGGGAAGCTCCACGCCCACGATATTGTAACGCGAGGCGGTTTGCGCATTGGAGGTGAGATCCACGAGGCGCGTGACCTCCTTTTCCGCTGCTTCGTTGTGGTCGTACGGCTTAACCCAGTAGGAAATGCCGGGATTTTGCGAAATGAAGCCGAGCGCCTGGGAGAAAGTGAAGAGCCATTGATAACCGAACAAGACAACGAACCCGGCGATGATTGTGGGCCGTCTGATCCGCGCGAGGACCCAAACGGTGACTGTGGCGACAGCCGGGGTGAGCGGAAGCAGGTACCGGTTTTCCTCGTTGATGTTCAACGAAAAAAGAGCGAGTACGCCAGCGATGTGAAGCGCGGAAAAAGCCGCAAGCAGATTCAGCGATCCGCGCCGGTCGGATTTCGCAACCTTCTTTCGTGTGCGGCACGAAAGAAAGACTGCCACTGCGATCGCGATAAGAACCAATCCGCCGACGATCACCTCCGGCATGAGAAAACTGATCTGCGCGGCATGCAGCCAGAAGTACAACTTTGGCAGGAAAGCGGCTCGGCTCCCGTAAGCCAGGGCGACATCGCCCGAGGAGGAGAGTTTCACGAAATTACGCAGCGTTTGAAAATTGACCGCGTACCACGCCGCACAACCCGCCGTAAGGATCACGGCGACGATCAACAATCCAAGGGCGCTGCCCTTCAGCCGGAAGCGTTTATTCTCCGGGTTTTCCCGTTTTTGGAAAAGACTCCATGCCGCCATGGCGCCGGGAAGCAGGCAGTAGATGGGCGAGGTGACTTTTGCCAGCAAGGCGATGGAGGTGGCGATGAGGAGATTCGCCAGCAATTTTTCCCGTTTCATGCCCGGGGCCTTCATCGCGAGGAAATAGAACCAGGCGACGCCGAATGTCTGTAATCCCTCCACGAAATACTGGTGCGACATCGCAATGAAAAGCGGTGCGGAGGCCGCCGCGAGCATTCCTCCAAATGAAATAAGACTCCGGCCGCGTCCGTATACTTTTCCGATGCTGTAGATGAAAGCGAGCGTGCCCGCCTGTACGAGAAGGACGGAGCAGAGCAGCCCTTTCTCGATGGAGCCCATCAACAGGCCGAGCGGAACAAAAAACTGCCCCAGCCACGCGACACCCGGCGCCTTGGTGCCGAATGCGTGGACCATGGCAGGGAGCCATTTGGAAAGATGATGCGTAAACTGGAACCAAAGGCCGACGCTGACCTCGCCATACCATGCCTGATCCCACGGCCACACGTGTTCGTCGCGCACAATCCAGAAAATGGTCGGCAGCAACAGCCCCAGCAATGCAGGGAGCATCCATGCATCGAGGGATTTTTCACGTTCGTTTTCATTCCGCTTGTAAACAAGAAACCCGAAGCGCGGCCTGCCCAGCGGGAATTTAAAGCGCCGTTTGCGCGGGGGTGTCGCAGCTTTTGCGTATGCTGTTGAGGAATATCCGGGATCCAATGCTCCGGATGAGCCCTCCTGTTCCGACTGCGGGGGATCAACCAGCAACGCAGCGGAAATCTGCTCCGTCTTTTCCCGACCAAGGTCATTCGTGAAATGCTCGACCAACTGCCGCGCCTCGTCCTTCCACCCCAGGGCGAGCAGTTCGTTCATCGTGTCGCGGAGGACATTGCTCAGGAATTCCTCCTTGTCCTGCTGTTGATGCATCTCCTTTGCGATGCGCTCGACCTCCGGCCAGGGTTTGCCGGGATTCCGCGCCGAAGCCTGGGCGAGGAAGACGTAATAGAGCTGCTCCCATTTCCGGCTGAGCGTCATTCCCGTGACGGTGAAATGATACCGCAACAAAGGGACCGGGATGTTCATCAAATCGTGTTCCGTGCTCAAGCGGAGCCAGAGATCGTAGTCCTCCGAATTATTGAATTCCGGCCTGTAGCCGCCGGCCTTGAGCGCCATTTCGCGGTTCAGGATCACCGAGGGGTGGTAGAGGCAATTGTAGCTTTGCAGGGCCTGTTTCACGTCCGCCGCCTCATGAGGCAGGCGAACGAGCCTGTCTTTTTCCGGCGAGGTCCCCATGTGGCAGGCGAAACTTCCCGCGGCGGCCACATGCGGCCTGCTTTTCAAGAACACATATTGCGTGCGCAGGCGCGAGGGGAGCGACTCGTCGTCCTGATCCATCCGCACGACATAGGGAGTGGAGGCCATGCGGAGGCCCTCGTTCAGCGTCTCTGCGAGGCCCATGTTTTTCTCGTGCATCACCGCCTTGATGCGGGGATCGCGCGCGGCGGCGCGGAGGATCACGCTTGCGGAATCGTCTTTCGAGCAATCGTTGATGATGATGAACTCGAAATCCGTGAAATCCTGGCTGAGGATCGAATCAATCGCGCGCTCAAGGAGATCGCCCGCATTGTACACCGGGAGTAAAACCGATAACTTCATGAAACGGAGCGGTTGTATAAATCCTGCACCCCATCCACGAGCGGAGTTTCGGGCTTCCAGCCGAGTTCGCGCGCGGCTTTTTCCACGGAGAGGACGATCCACGGCACCAGGTGCTTTTCGCTCTCAGGGTAATAGGAAATTTCGCGGACGATTTTTCTTTCCGTGACCTTTTCCATGATGTCGAGAATGCCGTTCACCGAGTGGCCCTCGCCGCTGCTGAGGTTGTAAACGCGGAAACCGTGCGGCTCCTTCACGATTTTTTCAAAGAAGCGGCACACGTCATCGAGATGGACATAGTCCCTGACATTTTCCGGGTTGCCGAAGATCCTCACCGGGAGGCCGCGCAGGTGCCTCTGCAATGCGACGCCGATGAAACCCTGCATTCGTTCCGCCGGGAGCAGCACGCCGTAGGGATTCCCGATGCGGAGGGCGGTGGCTTGGAGCCAGCCTTCGTGGGCGGCTACGCGAAGGTAGGATTCAAAAGCGAGCTTCTGGATGCCGTATGCGGTGACGGGGAGGCAGGGATCGGTCTCCCTGATCGGCTGGCGGTGGGAGGAATCCGCGGTGCCGTAAATCGCCCCGCCGCTGCTGGAGTAGATCACGTGGACTGGACGCCCGAGGGTTTTCACGGCCTGCAGGAGGGTGAGTGACGGGATCAAATTCGCCTGCGCGTCGCCGACGACATCGCGGTTCGAAGTGAGCGGCGTGTTGGTATGGGCGAGATGGATAATCGCGTCCAGGCCCTCCGCAAAATCTGCGCAATCCGCGGATGAATTCAGGTCTCCCTTCAGCCATGTCACGCGACCGCCGAATGTATCCACATCGTGCGAGAGGGTGCGTGTAATCGCCTTGATGCTGAGCGAGCCATCCCTGGCCAGCCATGGCAGGAGATAGGAGCCGATGAAACCCGTCGCGCCGGTGATGCCTGCATTCATACGATTGCCGCCTCCAGCGGTTGTTTTGAAGCAGGACGCGTTTCCATGATCCCACGAAACGCGCCATCGAACGCGGAGACCGCGGTATTGATATCAAAATGTTGTTCCGCGCAGGTACGGGCGCGGGCTTTCAGGTCATTCAACAGGTTTTCGTCGCGGGAGAGCAGCGTGATCTTTTCCGCAAACTGCGCGATATTCCCCGGCTCGCATAGGAAACCGGATTCGTTATCCGACACCATCTCCGCCATGCCGCCGACATTCGATGCGATCACGGGGACGCCCATGGCCATCGCCTCCATGACGACATTGGGCCGGCCATCCTGTCTCGACGGCACCACAAGGACATCGCAAAAAGGAACGTGCGTGTGCGCGGGGACGAGTCCCAGGAACTTCACCGAGCCGCCCAGCCCCTGCTCCTCGATCTGTTTCCTCACCAGCGGCTCCATGCCGCCGACCCCGGCCATGATGAACAGGAGATCCGCATCGTTTTTAAACTGAGCGGCGATATCAACAAAAAGATCGGGCCCCTTTTCCTCCGACATCCTTCCAAAATATCCCACCACAAACCGGCGCCCGCCGGTGTCGAACGGCACCGCCTCGGGCCCGCGTGGTTGGAAAAGGGAGAGGTCCACGCCATTCGGGATCACGCGCACACGGTCGTCGCTTTCGCCATGGGAGAGGAGCCACGATTTCATGGACTGGGTCTCGGTGATGTTCAGGTCGATGAGGTAATCGAATTTCCTATTGCGAACGGTGTGCCCGACTTCGTTGAAAAGGATATCGGCAACTCTCAGGCCTGGGAACTGCGTCTTCAATTCCGGTAACAGATCGTACACATAGGCCGAGCCCACGAGCCATAGCATGTCCACGCCGTGCCGCCTGATGAGGGAGGTGATGAAGTCCGTCCAATTTTTCACTTCCAGCAGGCCGGGCAGGTGATAAATATCCGATGCGAATGGCTCGAACCATGCATGGGAATCCCCCTGCGAAGCATGCTTCAACTCCGTGGTGATGATGGTAAAATGAAAGCCGCGCTGCCGGAGTTTGCCACAGATCTGGCTGATGATTTTTTCCGCGCCGCCCATGGTCATGTATGGCAGACAGAGGAGGATGCGCGGCTTGCCGGTGCGACCGGGAAGGCGCTCCAGCAGGTTCACCCATTTGTCCCGGATTTCTCCCACGGCGGGCCTTATCGCCTTGCGCCAGCGGAATTTTGCGCGGATTTTTGAAACGATCTTTGCGTGCTTCTCGAGGGTGGAATCGATCATCGACCGGCCGTGCTTCCTGTAAAGGAAAAGCGGCTCGGGAATGACCGTCCCCCGCGCGCCCAGGGAGGCGAGGCGAATCCAGAACTCCCAGTCCTCGTAGCCATCGGTCATGCTGATGTCGAAGCCTCCTGCGGATTCCCAGAGCTGACGGCGGAACATGGCGCAATTCACCATGTGGTTCGATCTCAGGAGATTCTTGAAAGTGAATCTGCCGGGCTCCAGGATTTTATCCTCGGTGCCGAAATTCCACTGCCAGCTTCCGCACACGTCGTAGCCATCGATCTCCAGGCGCAGCAGGCATTTCTCGATGTAGGTAGGGGCCAGGTTGTCGTCGGCGTCGAGACAGCAGATGTATTTGCCGCGCGCGGCTTCGATTCCGGTGTTCCTCGCAGCCGGGAGTTTTAGGTTTTGCTGGTGGATCACCCGGGTGCGGGGCCTGTTGAGGTTGTCGAGCGTGCGGATGGTATCAGGATCAGTGGAGCCATCGTTCACCACGATCACTTCCAGGTCCTGCCACGTCTGGGCCAGCACGGAATCGACTGCTTCGCCGAGGAATTTGCCGTAATTATGGCAGGGGATCACCACGGAGACCAGGGGGCGCTCGCGCGGCCACTTTTCCTGGATGGTGGGCGGGGCGCAGGGCCTGATCTTTGAGGCTAGGACGACGCGGCGGGCGAAAGTGATCCATTTTTCACCGTTGAGATATTGCAGCGCGACACTGTTGCACCTGGCGGTAAGCGGGGTATGGATGAGGAAACCGCTTTTTTCGACATTCCTGCCTCCGGGGAATCGCACGGCCATATCCGGCCGGAATTGAATTTCCGAGGTAAAAGTCCTGTGGCCTTTGAAACTGCGGATGCTCACGCGCATGCGGGTCGCGGAGTGGGTTTCCCGCAAGAGCACCCAGCCGCGAAGAAACAGGATATTTCCCGGCAGCACGGATTCCTCCTCGATGCCGTAGAGGCACCTGCCACGGGAGCGCTGGAGTTTGCCGAGCGCTGCCTCGAGAGCGGCGGTCTGCTCATCGATTTTTTTGTTCAAGGAGACAAGCTGGCCCGAATGCCATGCATTTGATCGCAACATGTTTTGCTTGAGGTCGGCGATCATTTTGCCGGATTCGCGGGTCTGGAGCTCACTCTGCTGCCGCACGTTTCTCCCCAGCGCCTCGACCCAGGGCACTGCTGGATCGCTGCCCGCGGCATCAAGGAGTTGCAGGCCACCCAGCGTGGATTGCAAAGCTTCTGCCGATAATTTCGCGGGCTCGATCGAGCAATGGAATGTGTGCGTTTTTCCGGTTTCTCTGCCGCTGGTTTTCGCGATTTGCAGCGAGGCTTCCACCTTATCCCAGTTCAGCCGTGGGGGCAGAAAGTCAAAAGGCACCTCTTCTTGGCAACTGCCGGGCGTGAATTGCGAAAACGCCTCCACATCCACCCGGTACCCCATGTCGTACCGGTCCAGAAGTGATTTTACGGACAGCGAAGCTTCAGTCCCGGCGCGGTTGGCATAGCTCGTTTGCACGACGTTGAGCGGATTGCAAAAGGCAACGGAGTGCTCGAAGCAGAGGGAATCCGGCAGGGTATCTTGCAAACGCAATTTCCCGGCGTCGATCCGGGCCTCCAGGTCATTTGGATGGTGGATGCGCTCTCCCCCGCGGATCAGCGGCAGGACATCGCTCACGCGGAAAAGTGAGCTCGACACCTCGAGTGGGTAGCCGAAATCGTATTCCGCCCCGACCCAGCGGTAGCACAGGACGCCGGGGCGAGGCTGGGTGGTTTCCGGCATGCGCTGTGGGGCGTCATCATTGGGATACGAGCGGGTGATGTTCCTGCCGATGCGCAGCGAAAAGCCGATGGCTGATCTTTCGGTGTCCAGCGTTTCCACTATTTCACCGATACGAAAGGGGCGGATGCAGAGGTTGTCATCCACCATGAAAAGTACATGGCTCATCCCGGCGAGCGCGGCCTCGAGGTCGGCTTGAAAATCGGATTCCGTGATGAATTCCGCACCGGGGTGTTCGCTTCGCAGCGTCTCGTATTGTTTTTCGTGGCGCGCGTTTGAGTATTTGCAAATGACGCGCTTGCGGAAACTCTCATGGTCGCCGCAGTGCAACGTGAGCGATCGCAGGCAGGCATCCAACTGCGTAGCCCTGTCCTTGCTGAAGATAATGATCACGATGGAAGCCGGATTAATTGGATAAAAGCGGATGCGTTTTTACGCAGGTTTTACTGCTTCCACATGGTAGCCCACGGTGAACTGGTCAATAAAGCATTTCTCCTCAAGGGCAAAAAGGTATCGTGGTAAAATCTCACCGAAAAGTGTGCCGACTGCTTCCTCGTCGGTGCCGTGCAAATGTGCATGCTTCGGCATTGTCCAGGCGACTCGAGCGCATTCCTGTGCAAGAAACTTGAAGAATCCACCGTTGGGCGATACTTCAGCTACTTGTAACCCGAATTTTTCACAGAAGTGCCGGTACCAAAAAGGCGTGTAACCGCTGTAAAAATGGTAGGGGAGTTGGTGCAGCCCTGACATTGCTGGCGCCGTCAACAAAAGCCTTCCACCGGGCTTGAGAATGCGTGCCATTTCGCGAAGCGCGGCGATCGGTTCGGGCACATGCTCCAGTACCTCTGTGCAGAGGATTACATCAAACGAAGCATCCGGTACAGGAATTGAATTGATGTCAGACACATAATCGATTTTGCCGTAAAGCCCTTCGTTATTGGTGAGATAGCCGTCGTATTGCTTGAAGTCGTGCGCCTTATAGACGCAATGGGCAAAATTTTTCTGGTATAAGCAGGTCCCCGCTCCGACATCAAGTACGCTTGATTGAGCGGCAACCGTTGCAGCTTTTGCGGCCACCCATAAGTCGCGATCTCCTTGGTTAAATTTTAACAGCTCTCCGATGGGTTTCGATCTGTCTGCCGTGACGAGTTTTTCAATAAAACGGGATATGTGATCTGGTATTTGGGATTTTGGATCAGCCACTTAGAAACCATGAAGATATGAAATCGCAAAAACAAGTGATTTTTCCGGGGCGATCGTTCGCGCGGCATCCTTATAAGCAAAGTATGTAATCGATCAACGGGCACTATTCCGATGATGTTGACGTAATTCCCATAGGCGCCACCAGAAATTGATGGCGGCGAGTGTTGCGCGTCCCCTTGGCAGCGACCTGTAAAGTAATTTCGTCGTTGCTTTCAGGAACGGCTTATATTTCAGAACCGAGCCGTCGAACGATGTTCGTTTTACTGCTGCTTCGCTACGAACGCCCGCTCGATACAGGTCACGCTGCACGATTTCGAGCATGCCCCGCAAGGCAAAAACCAGCGTTACAAATACGTCCCAGAAGTCGAATCCCAAATCATGGTCACGCAGCACTTCTTTGATGTCCAAGCTCCGAAACACACCGTAAAACGAACACACCGCCATATCCGTGGATCTGATGATGACGTTAAGCGACGGATCGTAAGAGAGGCTGGGGACATAGCGGGTCGTCTCCCCGAACTCACCGTTAAAGTGGTAGTAAACCCGGAAATGCGTGAACGCGCAGCGTGCCGCAGGATTGCGATCGAGCGCCTCAACGCAGGCCACAAGGTATTCCGGCTCCCACCAATCGTCATCGGCTAGCCACACGAAAAGCTCGGTCTCTACCGACAAGGCAAGATCGATGAAGTTTGAGTATCCACTGGCCTTTACCGGTCTCTGGTTTATCTGCACATAGTCTTTGCCTGCTGCAAATTCGGCTAAGATGGAGGGGGTTTCGTCGGTCGAGGCATTGTCGGCTATGACAATGCGGAAATCCCGGAAAGTCTGGCTCTCAATCGACGCCAGGGCCCGACGGATCGTCGTCGCACCGTTGTAAACCGGCATACCGATGGTCAGCCTCGGTTTGCGATTCGAATTGGTTTCATTCATTTTCGGAGAGGAAGCACTGCGAAAACGACAATCTTCCAAGTTTGATATTCTGATCTGGATTATCCGTAGCAGAAAGCCCCTCTCGTTCAACATTTTTCCAAGGAGACTTTTTGCCTTGTCGAAGGAGCTCATTCTGCGCAGTCTGCAACCGCCACGACAGTCGAAATAATCCAAAAATTGAACCCTGTTTATTCATGCGCAAGCCCCCCGGCCTCAGTGGCGACATCATCTGTTGGCTCCAATGACAGTTGCGTCGCCGCAAAGGACGAAGTGAAACCAACCCGTGTGCGGTGGCGGGAGGCTTGACCGTGCCAAAATCAAATCCTTCACACAACATGAGCATCGCAATTGTAACTGGATCGGCAGGCCTTATCGGCTCTGAAACATGCCGCAGATTTTCAAGGGAGGGTCTGGATATTGCGGGCATCGACAATGATATGCGCTCGGAATTTTTCGGCGCGGAGGCATCCACGTTGCCTACGCGGCAGAAGCTCGAGTCGGAGCTTCACAACTACACGCACAATTCCGTGGATATCCGCGACGCGGAAAAAATAGACGCGCTCTTTGCCCGCCACGGGGCGGCGACAAGGATAGTGGTCCATACCGCAGCACAGCCCTCCCACGATTGGGCTGCGAAAGCTCCCCAGGTGGATTTCGGCGTGAACGCGCTCGGTACACTCAATCTCCTTGAGGCAACCCGCAAACATTGCCCGGATGCGGTTTTTATTTTTACCAGCACGAACAAAGTCTATGGCGATACGCCAAACCGCCTCCCTCTTGTTGAGCTGGAGAAGCGCTGGGAGATCGCTGCCGGACATCCCTTCGAGCCGGGTATTGACGAAACCATGTCCATCGACCAGACCACGCATTCGTTGTTTGGTGTCAGCAAAGCCGCTGCTGATTTGCTGGTGCAGGAATACGGTCGTTATTTCGGGATGAAGACCGTTTGTTTCCGTGGTGGCTGTCTCACCGGGCCGGCGCACGCGGGTGCGGAGTTGCACGGCTTTCTGGCCTATCTCATGAAATGCGCCACCTCAGGCAAGCCATACAGGGTCTTTGGTTACCAGGGGAAACAAGTGCGCGACAACATCCACAGTCACGATCTGGTTTCCGCCTTTTGGGAATTTTTCAAGGCACCCCGCAGTGGCGAGGTGTACAACATGGGGGGCAGCCGTCATTCAAACTGCTCCATGCTTGAGGCCATTGATTGGTGCGAGCGGCTCAGCGGTCGCAAACTGGACTGGCAATACGTCAACGAAAACCGTATAGGAGATCACATCTGGTACATCAGCGATGTGAGACGTTTCCAATCGCATTACCCAGCCTGGAATTATCGTTATGGACTGCAACAAATCATGGAAGAACTATATGCCGCCTGCGCGGATTGAGTTTACTTTCTTGGTTGCAGTCCGGTATTGCGTCCCGTCCAAGCTATGAAACTCCTTATTACAGGTATCTGTGGATTCGCGGGAAGCACGCTCGCGCTTCATCTCAGGCAGGCAGATCCCACTTTGGAAATTATCGGTGTTGATAATTTCATGCGTCCCGGGAGCGAACTCAATCGCACAAAGCTCCGCGCAGCGGGAATCCGGGTCCAGCATGTGGACTTGAGGATCGCGGATGACCTGGAGTCGCTTCCTGGGGTGGATTGTGTTCTGGATGCCGCAGCGAATCCGAGCGTTCTGGCTGGCACCGGCCATGCGGGAGGAAGCAGCCGGCTGCTCATGCAGCATAATCTGGTGGGGACCATCAACATGCTCGAGTTTTGCAAGATACACCGCGCCGGGTTCATCCTGCTGAGCACGAGCCGTGTCTATTCAATTCCGCCGCTGGCAGCGGTGAAGCTTGAAGTCCATCGGGGCGCTTTCCGTCCGCTTCCGGTTCAATCATGGCCCCACGGGCTCGGGCCGGAGGGGATCAGCGAGGGGTTTTCCACGGCATCCCCTGTCTCACTCTACGGCGCGACAAAAATTTGCTCGGAGTCGCTCGCGCTGGAGTACGGCGCGACCTTCGGTTTCCCCGTCTGGATCAATCGTCTCGGTGTCCTTGCCGGCGCCGGGCAATTCGGGAAAGCCGACCAGGGGATATTCTCCTTTTGGATCAACTCCTGCGCGCAGCGACGCCCTCTGCGCTACATCGGCTTTGGCGGACAGGGACATCAAGTCCGCGACTGCGTCCACCCCGCCGATCTGGTGGAGGTGTTGAGCCGCCAGATGAAAACCGCTCCGGATGCCGGCCAGGCGGTCACCAATTTCTCGGGCGGCATCTTGAATAGCATGTCGCTCCGCCAGCTCCATGCATGGAGCGTGGCACGTTTCGGTCCCCACGAAGTGGCGGGAAGCTCGGAGGAACGGCCTTTTGATATCCCCTGGATGGTGCTCGATTCTTCGCTCGCTCTCTCACGTTTTGGCTGGAAGCCGTCACGATCGCTTGCCGATATCCTCGAGGAAATAGCTGTCCACGCCGAACAAAACCCGGACTGGCTCGACGCGACCACAAGCTGATGCAAACCGATTCGCTCTCCCCACCACAGGATTTGAAGCTGCTCTCCATCGTACTCCCTGCGCGCGACGAGGAGGGGTGCATCGTCTCCACCGTCCAGCACCTCCACTTGGAACTGGAGCTCAACCATATTCCCCACGAGATCATCGTCGTCGATGACGGCAGCACGGACACTACCTGGGAATTGCTCTGCAATCTCCGCAAGGAACTGCCGCAACTGAACGCACTCCAGAACCTTGGATTGCACGGCTTCGGCCGGGCGATCATTTATGGGCTCGACCGCATGAACGGCGACGCCGTGGTGATAATGATGGCAGATGAATCCGACGACTGCCGCGACGTGGTGCGTTACTGGCGTCTTTTGCAGGAGGGGAACGACTGTGTTTTCGGCAGCCGTTTCATCAAGGGCGGTGGCGTGATTGATTATCCGTTCATCAAATTAAAAGTTAACCGCCTGGCGAATTTTTTCCTGCGCATCCTTTTCAAAATCAAACTCAACGACACTACCAACGCCTTCAAAGCCTATCGTCGCACCGTGATCGATGGTTGCCGCCCGTTGATCGCGCCGCATTTTAATCTCACAGTGGAGCTGCCGCTCAAGGCGATCGTCCGCGGGTATAGCTGGACAGTGATCCCGATCACATGGCGCAACCGCCGCACCGGCATGCCTAAATTGAAAATCAAGGAAATGGGCAGCCGCTATCTTTTCATCTGCCTCTATATCTGGCTGGAGAAATATTTCAGCCGCGGCGATTACAGGAAAAAATAAGACGGGGTTTTCCGCGCTAGGTGCTGTGAAATATCCCTTTGAAATTCATCCGGAGCGCCTCCGGTTGCGGTGAATACTTTAACGCTATTTCCTGCGTGATCAGTCCGGCTTGTAGCAATTCGATGAGCGATTGATTGAAAGTGCGCATTCCTGCTCCGGTGTTCTTTTCCATCGTTGCGGTGAGCGCCTCGAGCTTCCCTCCCTCGATGAGGCCGCGCATCATTTCGGTGTTGAGCATTATTTCCAGGGCCGGACGGAGTCTTCCCTCCACATCCTGCAACAATTCCTGGCAGATTACACCGACCAGGCCCGCCGCCAGTTGACGACGCACATGCTCATGCTCGACAGGTTCAAAAAATTCCAGCACACGGGTAAGTGTTTGTGTGGCGCGCGTCGAATGCATCGTGGAAATCACGAGATGGCCGGTGTTCACCGCACGCATTGCTGCCGCGAAGCTCTCCGCATCCCGCATTTCGCCGATCATGATGATGTCCGGGTCCTGCCGTAGCACATGTTTGAGCCCTGCACTGAAGCTCATCGTGTCAATGCCAACCTCGCGCTGCTCGATTACCGATTGTTTGTCCTGGAAAATGTATTCGATCGGGTCTTCGAGTGTGATGATATGCTTTTTAAAATGCCCGTTGATGTATTCCAGCATCGCCGCCAGTGTAGTGGATTTGCCGCTTCCCGTTGCACCCGAAACGAGGATCAATCCGTGACTGGTTTCCGCCAGTTGGCGCACCACATCAGGTAGATTTAACAAGGATATCGAGGGAATACCAACCCTTACCAACCGTAAGGCTAATGCCAGCCTCCCCCTTTGGGTGAAGAGATTCACCCGGTACCGGCCCACCCCCGGAGCTTCGTACGCAAAGTCCGCCTCCCCATCATCCGCAAGTCGTCTCTGCGCCAGGGGCGAGGCGATCGTCCCGGTCAACGCTCTCAGCCACTCTGCCGTCGGCTGCGGGCAATCCACATCGATGATCTCACGATTCAAACGAAATCGAACAGGTGCCCCGCTTTTGATGTGAATATCGGACGCGCGGCATTCGACAGCGGCGGTCAAAATACGGTGGAATTCCTCGAGAAGCACTGCGTTTGTCTCGCTCATGACATTGCACAGTAACCTCTCTCGACGGAGTTGGCGAGCCAGTCCTGTATGGGCTTTTTGGGATGTCTCTTGACAGGGCGAATATCGGCAGACTTAATCGCGCCAGTGTTATTCAATTCGGTCCAGTTTCTCATTTTTTTCGCGGTGGTGTTTGCCGCATACTGGTCGGTGCGGATACACTGGCTCCGGACACTCCTGCTGCTGGTTGCCAGCTACTATTTCTACATGAGTTGGAATGCGAAGCTCGCCGCGGTGGTGGCCACCTCTTCGCTCATGGATTACTTCATCGCACGGACGATTGAGTCGAGCACTGGGGAATGGCAGCGCAGAAGACTGTTGGGAATGAGCATCGTGATGAACCTCGGGCTGCTCTTCTATTTTAAGTATACGAATTTCTTCCTTGAGTCGCTGGGGCAGTTGCTTGGGAGACTAGGCATGGAACACCATATGCCGTTTTTGGAAGTGATCCTGCCGATCGGGATATCGTTCTACACGTTCGAGGCGATCAGCTACACGGTGGACGTGTACCACCGGCATGCGGAGGCGGAGAAGAACCCGCTGCATTTCCTGCTGTTCATCACGTTTTTTCCCAGGATGGTGGCGGGGCCAATCATCCGTGCGAGGAACTTCCTGCCGCAGTTAAAGAGGAACAAGAGGTTCAGTTGGGCGCGGTTCGACCTTGGGGTCCAGTATGTGCTGATGGGGTTGTTCAAGAAGATGGCAATTGCGGACCGGATGTCGAATCTGGTGGATCCGGTGTATCAATCGCCGGGGCAGTATTCGAGCTGGGCGGTGTGGGTGGCGGCGGTGGCGTATTCGTTGCAGGTGTATGGGGATTTCTCGGGGTATAGTGACATTGCCCTGGGGACGGCGCACATGCTGGGGTTCAAGCTGCCGGAGAATTTCAACATGCCGTATATGTCGAGGAACATCGCGGAGTTCTGGAGGAGGTGGCACATCTCGCTGTCGACGTGGTTGAGGGATTACGTGTTCATCCCGATGGGAGGGAGCAGGGGGACGCTGGTAAGAACCATGTTCACACTGATGATGACGTTTGCCTTGTGCGGGCTGTGGCACGGGGCGCGATGGACCTTTGTGGCATGGGGTGCGGTGCAAGGCGTGATGATGGTCGCACACCGGCTGTTTCTTGGATGGTGCAAGGTGCGGCCAAAGGTGAGGGAAATGCTCGAAACAAAATTGGGGACTACTCTGCGCATCCTGGCAACATATTGGGCGTGCGTTTTGAGCTTCGTAATATTCCGCTCCCAGGATTTCCAAAGAATGAAGCTCATGTTTCATGCAATGTTTCATTTTCAAGAGGGGATGGAGGTGCGATATCCGGTGAGTTCCGACAGCTTGATTTTCACTTTCGTGCTGGTGGCGATTTCTCACCTTGTTGTTGAATTTGACTTATGGAAAAAAATCACCCCACGACTTACCCCTCTGGAGTGGGGTTTGGCGTATACAGTGATTATCATACTGGCATTTATGATGGCTTCTGAATCTCAAAAGACTTTCATCTATTTCCAATTTTGAAAAATTGAAGGATTCCGTGCATATCAAAAGGGGACAATTTAAGAGCGCTTTCCTTGCCCGGCTCGTCTGGTTCCTGGCGTTTTTATCTTTTTCCCTGTTGTACTGGTGGGTGATGACAAATTTTGCCATCCGTGATTTTTGGGATCCTCAATTTGCTCTGAAACGTGATTTCCTGCGGGCTAGGGTAAAGGAAAATCCGGACAGCCCATTATGGCTGATCATGGGAGGGTCACGTGTGGAAAGTGATCTGCGCCTTGTCCAGGTGCTTGATCGGATTCGAAAAAACAATGCCCCGTTGATTTATAATTTCGGCCTCAGCGGCGCGGATCTGTTTCGTCAGTACATTTGCCTGCGGCGATTGATCGAAAACGGACCGAAGCCGCAACGCGTGGGGATTGAAATCTTCGGTACGTATTTGAATTATAAACAATCAAATTTTCTCGCTGCCCCAACTTTGCTTGTTCGAGCCCGGCGGGACGAAATTGACGAGTATTGCAGTTTCAGTTCGGATCCGGCTTTCACTCGCAGTGTCTGGGAGAGATCGAGGATCGATCCCACTTACAAGTACGGCATGAAGCTTCCCCACCAGACCCTCCTGTTGCGGTTGATTCCCATGCCCTTGCTCTGGCGCCTGGAGAAGCATTTTTACGATAAGTGGGGGTGGGTGAAGGTTCCGCCCGCTCCGATTCCGAAAGAGGACTACGACCGTGAATTTTTAATGGCAAAGGCATATTTCACAAATGATCCTGCGAGCTTCGAGGTCTCCCGGAATAGTGACCGCGCGCTAAGGGGAATTCTTGATCTGTGCAGGAATGAGAAGATTGATGTTTTTTTGTTTCAACTGCCGGAATCCACCGATCTTACTGCGCTCTACACGGATCACGAAAACGCCTGCATCAAATCTTATCTCGATCAGATTAAAAGCGATTACAGGGTGCCGATGATGGATTGCCGTTCGTGGCTTCCAGATCCGTACTACTACACCGATGGCAATCATCTCAATGCAACAGGCGTTGAAAAATTCACTCCTGCTTTTGTGGACGAGGTGCTGAAGTTTTCGAAGTGACAAGCGTCAGGATCAGGCCATCCCGAGTTTTTCGCGGCCGGCCGTTGAGATGCGGTCAGGGGACCATGGCGGATCCCACACGAGTTCCACATTGGCGCTGGTGACGCCGGGGACGGTGATGATGCGCTGCTGCGCGTCGGCGGCGAGCGAAGGGCCCATGCCGCAGCCGGGCGCGGTGAGAGTCATTTTTACGAGGATGTTTTTGCCGCCGTTTTCTTCGGTAATGTCGAGGCTGTAGATGAGGCCGAGATCGACGATGTTCACGGGGATCTCCGGGTCGTAGCAATTCCGGAGTTGCTCCCAGACTTTTTGCTCGTCGAAGGGGCCTTCGGCGGAGGGGGAATCGGCGATCGGGACTTCCTTGCCGAGGGCACCGGCGTCGGCGCCTGCGATGCGGTAGAGGCCGGAGAGTTCCACGGCGACGGTGAAGCTGCCGCCGAGGGCCTGGGTGATGAAGACTTCGGTGCCAGCGGGGAGCGTGGATTTCTCGCCGCCGGGGATGCGGGTGGCTTCGACGTTGCGGGTGAGTGTGGTGTTCATTAGGGTTGGTAAGGGTTGGCAAAGGTTGATTAGCCCTGCCAACTGCACCGTTTTACTGGCGGTATTTTTCGTTTTTTGGTTTGGGATACCTACGGCTGCGGGCGGGTTTTGGCAAGAAGAGAGCAAACTTCGGCGCCGGATGTCTGGGTGAAATCGAGATACCACTCGCCGATGGAGTTCAGGTCGGAGGGGGTGAGGACGGCCACGGCTTCGCAGGCTTCGGCTGCCAGCTCGCGGAGGGTATCCGGAGAGGCGACCGGTGTGGCAATTATCACGCGCAGAGGAGCTTGGGCGTGAACAGCCTGGGCTGCGGCGCGCATTGTCGCGCCGGTGGCGATGCCGTCGTCCACGAGGATCACAGTCCGGCCCTCCAGCTTCAGGGCCGGGTGGCCTTCGCGCAAGGCGAGTTCGCGCCGTTCCAGTTCGCGCTGCTCCCGGTCGATCACCTCGCGCAGTTCCCGGTCGGAAATGCGGGTTGCGGAGAGGACATCCGGGTTCATCACGCAGAAACCGCCGCTTGCGATGGCGCCCATGGCGAGCTCCTCGTGGCCGGGTGTGCCGAGTTTGCGCACGATCATGATGTCGAGCGGCGCATGGAGATACGCGGCGATCTCGAAGGCCACGGGCACTCCGCCGCGGGGCAGGGCCAGCACCACCACTTCGTCCCTGCCGGCGTATTTTTCCAGCCTGGCGGCGAGCGCCTGCCCGGCCTGTGCCCGGTTGGCAAACTGGAGCGCGTTCATAGTGGAAATTTTGCACAGTTCCGGCGCGGCGACAATTTTTGCAGTCAAAAACCGCTGCCGGTGCTATGGTGGAACTCCGCCCATGGCCCAGAAATTCTCCAAATACTTTGTCGTCCGCCCGCTGGACCTGAACCATTCGGGGACGTTGTTTGGCGGGGTGATGATGTCGCTGGCGGACGAAATGGCTTTCGTGGCGGCGACGCTTACCTATCCCGGCTGCACGTTTGTCACCAAGGTTTTTCACGAGTTCAACTTCCTGAGCGGCGCGGTGGATGGGGAGATCGTCGAGATTGAGTCCGAGATCCTTAAAACCGGGCGAAGCTCCGTGACCATCGGCATCCTTGCCATGAACGCGGTGACGAAGCGCGAGATATTCCTGACTGAGGCCGTGCTCGTGAATGTCCGGGACGGGAAGAGCGTCCCGATCAGTGAAATGCTGCAGGGATAGCGCGCCGTCCGGAAAATTGAGGAGTGAGCCGGCGAATCCGGCGCATGAAGGAGACAAAGATGGACGAGGATGGAGCCGGATCACCCTATGTGAGCGATGAATTCTGCATTGTATTGCATCCCTCCCAAATCCCGCGCTATCGTCGCGCAACGCAGACAGGCAATGAAGAGCCGGCTGCCACACGACCGTGAGACGTCCATCCAAAACAACCGTCCTGGCCATCCTGTTGGGTCTGGCTATTGCAGCAGAAGCGGCCAAAGCAGACATGGGAGCGGATTACGCTGACAGCGCATCTAAAAAAACAGACAAAGGCGATCTGAGCGGGGCGATTGCGGACTACGATTGCGCCATCCGATGCGGTCAGCAACCCCTCCTGCCGTATTACTACTTTGCTAGGGGGATTACTAAAAAATCCAAGGGTGATCCGGACGGAGCCAGTAGCGATTTCACCAAAGCCATCGAATTAAATCCCAAATATTCCTCCGCTTACTTTGAGCGCGGGAACAACAAGCTGGCGAAAAAGGACCAGGATGGAGCGATCGCCGATTTTAACCAGGCCATTGGGATCGATCCGAAATACGCCAACGCCTACGAACGCCGGGGTGATGTGAAAAAACAGAAGGGAGACCTTGATGGAGCAATCGCTGATTACAGCCGTGCCATCGAAACTGACCCGAAAGACGTTTCTGCCTATCTCAATCGTGGAAATGCAAAGGAAAGCAAAGGGGACATTGACGGCGCGATAAGCGACTGTGACGCGGCCATCAAACTCGATCCAAAAAACGCCTACGCCTACGATGCACGGAGTCACCACAAGCGACTCAAAGGCGATGCAAAGGAAGCCGATGCGGACAACATGCAAGTGAAGAAACTCGATCCGTACTACACCAGTACCTGCGACAACCTTGGCTCCGGCAAACAAGCCAAGGGCGACCTTGAAGGGGCGATCGCCGACTACAACCGTGCCATCGAATTTGATCCGAAATACGCCTATGCGTATGCCTGGCGGGGCTCGGCCAAACGGGCCCAAGGCGATCTGGCGGGAGCCATTGCCGACTACAGCCGTGGCCTCGAACTGGAGCCGAAGTACTCCCGCGCCTATGGCGACCGGGGTGTCGCCAGGCAGGCCCAAGGCGATCTTGATGGAGCCGTCGCCGACTACAATCGCGCCATCGAACTTGATCCGAAATACGCCTATGCCTACGCCTATCTGGGCAATGCCAGACAGGTCAAAGGTGACCTTGATGGGGCCCTGGCCGACAATAACCGCTCGATCGAACTCGATCCGGAATACGCCTATACCTACGTGGAACGAGGCTCCGCCAGGCAAACCAAGTGGGATCTGGCGGGGGCGATTGCCGACTACAGCCACGGCATCGAGCTCAATCCGAAGTATACCGACGCCTACGAATATCGAGCCACCGCGAAGCAAGCCCAGTGGGACGTGGAGGGGGCGATCGCCGATTACAGTCATGTCATCGACCTCGACCCGAAACATACGGACGCCTATTTCAACCGGGGCTATCTCAAAAGAACCAAGGGAGATCCGGACGGGGCAATCGCCGACTATAGCCGCGTCATCGAACTCAACCCGAAGAACGGCATAGCCTACTACAACCGCGAAATTGTCGAGGCGTCCAAAGGCGACCTGGAGCGGGCATTGGAAGATTGCAATCGTCTCGTCGAATTTTACCCGAAAAATTCACAGGTGTTTAACGACCGCGGGCAGGTTAAAAAAGCCATGGACGATTTTGATGGGGCAATCGCCGACTTTGACCGGGCCATCGAACTCGATCCGACAAGCAGGCTGGCCTACTTTGGCCGGGGCAATGCAAAAGTGGCGAAGGGTGATTTGATGGGAGCATCGGCCGATTTTATCCACGCTGTGCGATTGGATCAGAAACCTCCGGCGGATGCCCCTGTGTATCGCGAAAGGAGCGCCCCGGCCTACGCCTTCATGAAGCGGGCATTTGCCAGAAAAACCGGGGGTGACCTTGTGGGAGCCGTCGCCGATTACAGCCGCGCCATCGAACTGGACCCGAAAGACGCCTTTGCCTACGATTTCCGGGGGAGCGTCAAGCAAGACCTGGGGGACCATGAGGGAGCGATCACCGATTTCAACCACGCCATCGAACGCTATCCCAAGGACGCTTATGCCTTCTACTATCGCAGCCTTGCGAAACGAGCCAAAGGCGATCTTGAAGGAGCAACCGCCGACCACCGGCACGCCATCGAACTCAACCCGAAACTCGACGAGCCTGCAAAGCCGGAGGCGACGCCAAATCCGACGCCTTGATGTGCAACTGTGACCCAATTTTTCCACAAAAGTCGGCGTCATGAACGCCACGAAAGCGTATGGACCTGTCAAGAAATGAAGCCTGACCCCCAGTTTCTCAAGCCATTTGTAGCCGGTCTTGCGCGTTATTCCAAACTCCTCGCACAGCTCCGTCACCGTAAAGTGACCGCTCTGCGCCAAATTGATAAATCGCTGTTTCTGTTCCATCGGTAACTCATTTCTCCAGGGCATAAACCCC
>Ga0302319_10005683_pt1 | contig 24937 bp, 21 predicted proteins | sample Bog_T0_2_FD_203319 | JGI IMG/M metagenome (GOLD analysis project Ga0302319, IMG submission 203319) | Peat permafrost microbial communities from Stordalen Mire near Abisko, Sweden - Bog_T0_2 | ecosystem: Environmental > Terrestrial > Soil > Wetlands > Peat | place: Sweden: Abisko, Stordalen Mire...
AGTCGATCCAATCTCCTGAGGAGCCGAGTTTTTGCCAGTTTTGCCCCTAGATACCCCGGTGCGATGGCGAGGAAGTTGTGGGAACCTGACCGCCATGAAGCCACATCAGTCTACTGTCAGCGCGGAGGGTAAAGATCTCCAAAAATCCCGAAGCCCGGCGATGTGCAATGCCTGCGATGCCTGTATTTGTGGCGTATTTCGCTATCCGGAAAGTCAATTGACGGTATTTCTCGGCCCGAGAATCGCGGGAAAATTTTTACCGTCAGATATACCGTCAAAAAGTTTCGCTTGGGGGCGAGAGGTCAGAATTATGGCGTAGCAACAACTCTGTTTCTTCAAGGACTTGCGCGTGTGGCGATAGAACGTGAAAGATGCCGAAAGGCCCTTTTCACTCCCACTCAATCGTAGCCGGCGGCTTGCCCGAAATGTCGTACACCACGCGTGAAATGCCGGCGACTTCGTTGATGATGCGCAACGTGACCAGGTCGAGAAATTCGTAGGGCAGGCGCGCCCAGCGTGCAGTCATGAAATCGACGGTCTCGACCGCACGCAGGGCGATCACGAAGTCGTAGCGCCGCCCGTCGCCCATCACGCCCACCGACCGCACGGGCAGGAAAACCGCGAATGCTTGACTGACCCGCTCGTACAATCCGTGCCGCCGTAGTTCCTCGATGAAGATTGCATCGGCCCGGCGCAGCAGGTCCGCCTGCGGCTTGGCGATTTCGCCCAGGATCCGCACGCCGAGGCCCGGCCCTGGAAAGGGATGCCGGTGGATCATGTCCGGCGGCAGATCGAGCGCGGCGCCGAGCTTGCGCACCTCGTCCTTGAACAACTCGCGCAGAGGCTCGAGCAGCTTCAGATTCATCCGCTCGGGCAATCCACCCACATTGTGGTGCGACTTGATGACGTGCGCCTTGCCGGTCTTCGCGCCCGCCGATTCAATGACATCGGGATAGATCGTGCCTTGGGCAAGCCACTCCACGCCGGCGAGTTTCACCGCCTCCTCTTCGAACACCTCGACGAAGAGGCGGCCGATGATCTTGCGCTTCTTCTCCGGATCGACCTCGCCTTGCAGTGCCTCGAGGAAGCGCGCCTCGGCATCGACACGGATCACGCGCACGCCCATGTGCTCGGCGAACGTCGTCATCACCTGGTCGCCTTCACCGAGGCGCATCAGGCCGTGATCGACGAACACGCAGACGAGTTGTTCGCCGATGGCACGGTGCAGGAGCGCGGCCAGCACCGAGGAATCGACGCCGCCCGACAGGCCGAGCAGCACCTTGCCCGTGCCCACCTCGCGGCGGATGCGCGCCACGGCGTCCTCGATGATGTTGGCTGTCGCCCAGATGGCCCGGCAGCCGGCGATGTCGCGGACGAAGCGGCGCAGAAGCTCCCCGCCCTGCAGGGTGTGCGTCACCTCGGGGTGGAATTGCAGTCCGTAGAATCCGCGGGACTCGTCGGCCATGGCGGCGAGCGGCGCGTTGTCGCTGCTCGCGATCACCTGGAAACCCGGCGGCATCTCGACGACCCGGTCCCCATGGCTCATCCACACGTCGAGCAGGCGCTGCCCGGCGCCATCGCGGTTGTCCTCGAGTCCGTCGAACAGGCGCGACGCGGCGGGACGCACCTGGGCAAAGCCGAATTCCCGGTGGTCCGCGGGTTCCACCCGGCCCCCAAGCTGGGCCGCCATGGTCTGCATGCCATAGCAGATGCCGAGCACCGGCACGCCGAGGTTGAACACCGCGGCGGGGGCCGCCGGGCCGCCGGCCTGGTAGACCGATTCGGGGCCGCCCGAGAGGATGATGGCGCGCGGCGCGAACCGCTCGATGGCGGCCGGATCGACATCCCAGGCGTAAATCTCGCTATACACGCCGAGTTCACGCACACGGCGCGCGATCAACTGGGTGTACTGCGCGCCGAAATCGAGTATGAGGACGCGGTCCGCGTGAATGTCCGGCATCAACCAATCCGGTAGTTCGGCGCTTCTTTGGTGATGGTGACGTCGTGCACGTGGCTTTCGCGCACGCCGGCGTTCGTGATGCGCACGAACTGCGGCCGCGTGCGCATTTCCGCGACGCTGCTGCTGCCGGTGTAGCCCATGGCGGCACGCAGGCCGCCGGAGAGCTGGTGCAGGATCGCGACGAGGCTCCCCTTGTAGGCGACGCGGCCCTCTATTCCTTCCGGCACGAGCTTTTCGAGCTCCGTCGTCGTGTCCTGGAAATAACGGTCGGAGGAGCCGTAGGACTGCGCCATCGCGCCCAGGGATCCCATGCCGCGGTAGGCCTTGTAGGATCCGCCTTGATAGAGCTCGACTTCGCCGGGCGATTCTTCGGTTCCGGCAAACAGGCTGCCGATCATAACGCAGTGTGCTCCCGCGGCCAGCGCCTTCGCGATGTCCCCCGAGTAGCGGATTCCGCCGTCGCCGATCACCGGCACGTTCGTGCCCTCGAGCGCCTTCGCCACGCGCGAAATGGCGCTGATCTGCGGCACGCCGACGCCGGCGACGACGCGGGTCGTGCAGATGGAACCCGGACCGATGCCCACCTTCACGGCATCGGCGCCGAACTTCACGAGGTCGAGGGCCGCCTCGGCGGTGACGATGTTGCCGCCGATCACCTGCAGATCCGAATAGCGCTTCTTGATGCGGGCCACCGTGTCGAGCACCCCGCGTGAGTGGCCATGCGACGTGTCGACCACGATCACGTCGACTCCCGCATCGCGCAGCGCAGCAACCCGGTCGAGCGTATCGGGTGTCGTGCCCACGGCCGCGCCCACGCGCAGGCTCCCATCACTATCCTTGCAGGCGTTTGGAAACTCGGTGGCCTTCTGGAAGTCCTTGACCGTGATCATGCCCTTCAACTCGTGATCGCCGGCCACCACCAACACCTTCTCGATTCGATGCTTGTGCAGCAGCGCGAGTACCTCGTCTTTCGGCGCATTTTCGCGGACCGTGATCAGCCGCTCTTTGGGCGTCATCACGGCGGAGACGGGCGCATCCAGCTTCGTTTCGAAACGCAGATCGCGGTGCGTGACGATGCCGACCACCTTTGTGCCGAGCACCACGGGCACGCCGGAAATGTTCTTGGCGCGCGTCAGGTCGATGACCTGGCGGATGGTCATGTCCGGGCTGACGCTGATCGGATCGGTGATGACCCCGCTCTCGAACTTCTTGACCCGGTCCACTTCGCGCGATTGGTCGGCGATCGACATGTTCTTGTGAATGATGCCGAGGCCGCCTTCCTGGGCGATCGTGATGGCGAGCCGCGCCTCCGTGACGGTGTCCATCGCGGCGGATACGAGCGGCAGGTTGACGCGGATTTCCCGCGTCAGCTGGCTCGCCAGGGAAACCTCCCGGGGAAGGATTTCCGAATATGCCGGCACCAGCAGCACGTCGTCGAAGGTCAGTGCCTCTTCAAGAATGCGCATCGGGAATTCACGCGGGTTCGTCTAAGAGGCGGCGCATTGTACCCTAGCGCATGCAATCCGGTAAACCGCAGTATGATTCTCCGATGGAAATTCCCGCACGGGACGTCTATTCGGTGTCGCGCCTCAATCGTGAGGTGCGCACGCTCCTGGAACGCGGCTTCGCGAGCGTGTGGCTCGAGGGTGAGATCTCGAATTTCGCGAAACCCTCCTCGGGGCACTGGTATTTCTCGCTGAAGGACGCCGCCGCCCAGGTTCGTTGCGCGATGTTCCGACAGAGGAACATGATCTGCGGTTTTACCGCCCGGGACGGCCAGAAGGTGCTGGTGCGGGCGCGCGTCGGGCTGTACGAGCCGCGCGGCGAATTCCAGCTCGTCGTCGACCACATGGAGGACGCGGGACTCGGCGCCCTGAAGCGGCAGTTCGAGGAACTCGCGGCGAAGCTCGCCGCCGAGGGCCTGTTCGCGGCGGAGCGCAAGCGCGCCCTGCCCCGTTTGCCGCGACGCATCGGCATCATCACCTCGCCGACCGGTGCCGCGATCCGCGACATTCTCCATGTGCTTGCGCGACGCTTCCCGGCGGCCGCCGTCCTCATCTATCCGGTGACGGTCCAGGGGGCCCAGGCGCCGGCGGAAATCACAGCCGCGCTCGCCTTGGCAGGACGCCGCGCGGACTGCGACGTCCTGATTCTCGCGCGCGGCGGTGGCTCTTTGGAGGATCTCTGGGCGTTCAACGACGAGGCCGTCGCCCGCGCCATCGTGGCCTCGCCGATCGCTGTCGTCTGCGGCGTCGGCCACGAGATCGATGTCACCATCGCCGACTTCGCCGCGGATCTGCGTGCGCCCACACCGTCCGCCGCCGCCGAACTGGTCGTGCCGGATATTCAGGAATGGCTGGCCGCGTTCAGCACTTACGCACACCGTCTGCGCCAGCTCATGCGCAGGCGCATCGCCGAATGCCGCGAGCGCCTGCAATGGCTGGATGGCCGCGCGCAGCTGGTCGGCCCCATCAACCGTTTGGCCGAACGGATGCAGCGCGCCGATGACCTGGAGCAGCGGCTCTCCCGGGGCCTGCGTCAACTTTTGAGCGACCGCCGGGCCGCACTGGCGCTTCACCGGGATCGACTGTGGCGGGGAAGCCCGGCGGCGCTGCTGCGTGTGCTTGCGATCCGCCACGGCGAACTGCGCGCCCGGCTGCAGGCCGCCGAGATTGCACAGCTGCGCCGTGCCCGCGAGCACTTGCTGCCGCTCGCCGGCACGTTGCATGCGGTCAGTCCCTTGGCTACGCTCGACCGGGGCTATGCCATCGTCAGCGGCGCGGGCGGTGAGATTCTGCGTGATGCCGCAGCGGCGCCCGCGGGCAGCATGATCGAAGCACGGCTCGCGCGCGGGCGACTGCGGGCCCGCGTCGAACCGCCCGCATCGTGAAGCGCGCCCCCCCGGGGACCCCCGCCAGCGCGCGCGCGCGCAGCCGCGCCGTTGCGAGTGCCGTTGCCATCACCCTTGTCTCGGGCTTCGGCGCCCCCGCCCGCGGGCTCGACCTGCCCCACGAGAGCGCCGTCCCCGGCGGCGTTAAGATCCTGGCGCTGCCCGATGCGGCGGACACGCCGCCCGATGTGATCGCAAACGGTCATCGCGTGCTGGTGGTGCGCCAGGCTGAGCAATGGTTCGCCGTGGTCGGAATTCCGCTCTCGGAATCGCCAGGGCCCGCGAGCGTGATCTGGCGCCACGCCGGCGCGGCGCAAAGTCTGCCGTTCGAAGTCGCGGCGAAGCACTATACGGTCCAGGCGCTCAAGGTTTCGCCGTCTCAGGTCGATCTGTCGCCCGCGGCGCTGGCACGGGTCACCCGCGAGCGGGTACGGACCGATGAAATCCTGAATCGATGGACTGCGCAGCAGCCCGAAGCGCTGCTCATGCAGGCGCCGGTGCCGGGAATCCGCAGCAGCTCCTTCGGCCTGCGGCGCGTCTTCAACGGCGAGGCGCGCAGTCCGCACAGCGGCATGGATATCGCCGCACCGAGCGGCACGCCGGTGCTCGCGCCGGCGGCCGGAGAAGTCGTCGAAACCGGCGACTATTTCTTCACCGGCAACACGGTGTTCATCGACCACGGCCGCGGTTTCGTGAGCATGTACTGCCATTTGAGCGCCATCGACGTGCACGTGGGGGAGCGCGTCGCGGCCGGCCGGCGGATCGGCGCGGTCGGCATGACCGGCCGCGCCACCGGACCGCACCTGCACTGGGCGTTGAGCCTCAACCGGGTCTGGGTCGACCCGGCGCTGTTCATCCGTTGATCATTCCACCGATTCACCGTGGAGCGTGATGTCGAGGCCCTGGCGCTCCTGCTCCTCGGTGACGCGCAGACCAATGGTCTTGTCGATGATCAGGAGTAGTACATAGCTCACGATGAACCCGTAGATCAGCGTCGTACCCACCCCCCAGAGCTGGGTCAGCACCGAGACGTCGATGGCGGAGCCGGCGATCTCCTTGCTCGCGAAAACCCCCGTCAGAAGCGCACCGATGATGCCGCCGATGCAATGCACGCCGAATGCATCCAGCGAATCGTCATAGCCGATGGCCTTTTTCAGCGACGTGGCCGAGAAGAAGCAGACCACTCCGGCCACAACACCGATGATCACCGAGGGCGTGGCACCGACGAATCCGGAGGCCGGCGTGATTGCGACGAGTCCCGCGACCGCGCCCGAAGCGATGCCGAGCACGCTCGGCTTGCCCTTGGCGATCCACTCCGCAAACATCCAGCCAAGCGCGGCGGCGGCCGTGGCGATCTGCGTCGCCGCCATCGCCATGCCGGCGCGGCCGTCCGCGGCCACCGCCGATCCGGCGTTGAAGCCGAACCAGCCCACCCAGAGCAGCGAGGCGCCGATCAGCGTCAGGACCAGGTTGTGCGGCGCCATTGCTTCGCGGCCGAAACCGAGCCGCTTGCCGAGCACCAGGCAGCTTGCGAGGCCCGCGATGCCGGCATTGATGTGCACCACCGTACCGCCGGCGAAGTCGAGCACGCCCTTGGCATTGAGCCAGCCCGAAGGTTCCCACACCCAGTGGGCAATCGGCGCATAGACGACGAGCGACCAGGCGATCATGAAAACGAGCATCGCCGAGAATTTCATTCGTTCGGCGAAGGAGCCGGCAATGAGCGCGGGAGTGATGATGGCAAACGTCATCTGGTAGAGCGCATACACCGATTCCGGAATGGTGAGCGCCAGGTGCGACACCGTGAGCTTCATAGCGTCGTGCTGGTAGAGGATGCCGTTGAAGAACATCCGCGTCGATCCACCGACCAGGTACGGGTTGCTGCCCGCGGTGAACGCCCATGAATAGCCGATGAACCACCACAGCAGCGTGACCACGCAGGTGATCGCGAAGCTTTGCATCAGGGTGGAGAGCACGTTCTTCTTGCGCACCATGCCGCCATAAAAGAGCGCAAGACCCGGGATGGTCATCATCAGCACCAGCGCCGTCGAGGTGAGCATCCACGCAGTGTCGCCGCCGCTGATCTTGTCGAAACCGACGAGCTGCGGCTCGGTCGGCGCCGGGGGCGCCGCGGCCGTCGAAGCGGCTCCCGACGCGGCGCCGCTGTCCGCCGCGGAGGCGGCTGAACCCGCGGCCGACGCCGAGTCAGGCGTCGTGGCGACGCCCGGCGTGGCGACGCCCGGCGTGGCGACACCCGGCGCATCCGCACCCCAAACGGCCGGCGCGGACGACATCAGCACACCGAGACACAGCAATCGAGTCATCATTTTCATCAAGGCAAATCTCCCTCTGGACTAAATGGCGCTGGCGTCGCGCTCGCCCGTGCGAATCCGCACGACCTGGGCGAGATCGAATATCAATATTTTTCCGTCGCCGACCTTGCCGGTCTGTGCGGCCTTGGCGATGGCATCGACCACCTGATCGCAGAGGGAATCGGACACCGCAATCTCGATCTTGGTTTTCGGCACGAACTCCACCGCATACTCGGAGCCGCGATAGATCTGGGTATGGCCCCGTTGCCGGCCGAACCCGCGCACTTCGGTGACGGTGACACCCTGCACCCCGTTGTCGCTGATGGCCTTGCGCACGTCATCGAGCTTGAACGGCTTGATGATCGCAGTGATGAGTTTCATCGAATCGCACCTCTCCCCGAGCGTGATCCTGCGCCGGCGTATCGGGAAGGCACGCAAGCACGAGCTGTGCCAGCCGATCCCATCCGAACCAGATCAGTGGCTTGCGATGAATCCCGGCGCCGTTCGCCAGCGCATGCCGCACCGAAAGGGTGCAGCGTACTGTTGCAATGCGTTTTGATGAAGCGCATCCCTCTTATCGTGGCCTCTATCGGGACCTCTATCGTGGCCCATGAACAACGAGTTCCCAGCGGACGCTCGAGCGCCCTTAAGAATTTTCCGCTGCAGCTTAGCGCCGCCCGGATGCACCCGTCGCCAGCAGAGCGCGTTAATTTTTCTACTGCGGCAGGCTCTATTGCAGCGACAGCTCAAGGCGCACCGCGCCGTCCTGGGTCTTGGCTTTGCCATTCACCACGAGGAAGACTCGCGCCGGATCCACGCCGCCGGATGCGAGCAATGCCTTTTGCAGCACTGTCGCGCGCCGTTCGGCGAGCGCTTGCAGCTCCGCGTCGGAGATCACGACGCGCGCCCGGAGCGTGCTCGTCAGATACTCGATTCGCGCGGCCGTCACGGCATCCGCCCCGCCTTGGGAGCCGGCGACCGGCTCCGGAAACTGTGGTGCGCCGCCGAACTCCTTGCGATAGAAGCCGGTCAATAGACGCAGCTGGGTTTTCGCAGGCAGCTGCTGGAAGTCGGTCCCTGCCGTCGCTTCGTTCGATTTCCTGCCAGCCGCCTCGCGCCCGAGATCCTGCAGCGATGCACGGTACTTCGCCGCGACCAACGCGGGCCGGTCAATGTCGGGCAGCACGGCGATCGGCACTTCGAGCTTCAGCTGCGGCCGCTCCACCATCGCCTTCGCGACGGTGGTGATTTTTCCGGCGGCGGCATCCCCGAGCGCGGCATCGCCCGGCTGGAAATCGATGAATTGCAGATCTGGCCCGGCGCCGAACAGCGAGCCGAGCAGGGCGAAGGGCGCCGTCACGGCCTTCTCGAGAAGATTGAGCACGATTTTCCAGATGACCGGACCCAGGCGGAAGGTCGGATCGTCGAGCGAACCCTGTACCGGCAGGTCGATCGCGATCACGCCATTGCGGTCCTTCAACAACGAAACCGCGAGCTTGACGGGCAGGGAAACCGCATCCTTGCTCGCCGTCTTGTCGCCGAACTCGAGCTGATCGATGACGACGTGGTGTGTGGCGTCGAGGGCCCGACCCACGACCTTGTAGTGCAGATCGGTCGTGAGCTTGCCCTTGGCAATGTCGTAGCCGGCGAACTTTCCGGAGTAGGGATTGAAGATGCTGAGCTCGATATTGTGGAAGGAGATCGCGAGATCCGTGTAAAGGACGCCACCCAGCCCGACCTTGCCGGTGATCGAAACCGGCGCGAACGGGCCCACCTCGCCATGCAGATCGATGCTTGCGCGCGCGCCGGTCTGCGTCGACAAGCCGCGCACAGAACCGTTGAGCTTCTGGATTGCCGCCGAAAAGTTCGGCATGACGGACAAATCCGAAAAATTGGCCTTGCCCGTTTCAAACACGATGCGTTGGATTGACATGGGCATCGATGCTGGTGACGGTCCTGACGCAACCGGGGTTCGGGCCGTCATTTGCGCGGCGGCCTGGGCACGCCGTGGCTTGGCGGCAGCAGGCGGGGGCACCGAGGCAGCCGCAATGGCGTGCGTTGCGCCTGCGGGCCCTGCGAGCACCCGTTTCACGTTCAAACTCGCATCCGACTCGATGATGACGCGCGCGTAAGGCTTCTTCACGACGATGCGTTGCACGTCCAGCCGGTCCGGATCCTGCTGGTATTTCAGGCCCAACACGTCGAGGCGCCCGAAGCTGACGAAATCATCGTGCAGGGCGTTGTCGACGGTGTGCAGCTGCTCGATGCTGACGTCGCCGTCCACGGCGAGCCGCGGCTTTGCGCCGTAACGCACCTCGGCATGACCTGCCTGGCGGCCGCTGTCGAGCGTGATCGACGTGAACTTGTCGAGGTAGGGTTGCAGGGCCGGCAGTTCGACCCCGCCGAACTTGACGGCCAGGTCGGCGCTCGCCGGCTGCGGCGCCGCCGTGCCGCTCACGGCGAGGTCGCCGCTGCCGTTGATACGGGTCTCGAGTGTCAGCCCGACGGATTTCGCGAGGTCCGAGCTCAAGCCCGTCAGGCGCAGTGAGAACGGCGCGAGCTCGAGTTTCGCGGCCGGGGTCGTGCCCCGGTCCACCGCGGTCAAGCGCGCGTCGCGGATCGCGAACTCACCGAGATCGAACCGCCAGGGTACGGCGGCAGCCGCCGGCGACGGCGCGACCGCAACGGGAGCCGTCGGCGCAGCGGCGGGCGCTGTCGCAGGGCTCGCAGCGGGCGGCGCCGGACCGCCGGCAAGCTGCGCGAGGTTCAGCGACCCGTCGGCCTCGCGCCAGGCATCCACCGTCAATCCCGAGAGCAGCACCGAGTCCACGTGCGCCGCGTGTTTCGCGAGGTCCGCCGTCCCGCCATGCACGGTGAGGGAGGGAACCACGATCCAGGCGCTGGAGCCGCCCTTCGGGCGGATGGCGAGATCCGCGAGCGTCACTTCGAGTCCTTCCACCGACAGGTTGACGGCGTCGGTCAGGGAAAACCGGTACTGCGCGGCGACATCGATCGATCCCGAATCGACCGCAAAGGCCACGCGATCCTCGACGTAGCTCCAGACGGTCTGGGCGCGCAGCTTCTCGATGCGCAGCTCCCCGTCCGATTCGACGGGCTGTACGGCGACATGGCCGCGCCACTCGATGCGCTCGCCGAGCTTGGTGGACCCGCTGAAACTGAAGCGCCCCCCATCGGCGCCCGTCGTGAAGTCCTGCAGCGAGAAGTCGATCGGCTCGAGACGCGTCGAAAACGGGGTCTCCCGGCTCAGGTCATCGTAGGTCACGAGCCCGTGCGTCACGCTGAACGAGCCGATCCGCACCGCGGGCAACGGCTGCTGCGGACCGGGCTGTGCCGCGGCCGGCGGCGGCGCCTTCGACCGAAGCGCAAGCAGATTCAGGCCGCCGTCGCGAGCCACGGCGGCGAACAGGTAGGGATCGCCGATCTCGATGTCGCGGAACATCAGCGCCCGATGCCACAGCGAGGCGATGCGAAACTCGACGAACAGCCGGCCGAATCCGACCATCTTCTTCCCGCCGGCATCCGGCAGCGAGAAATCCTTGATTTCCAGCTGCAGCAGAAAGGGGTTGAAGCGGATCTCGCCGACGACGGGCGTCAACCCCAGGGACTTCTGCAGGTTTTCGATCAGCTCGCTGCGCAGGATTTTCGGCGCGGCGACGAAACCAGCGATGGCATACACGCCGATGAGGAGGGCGCCGAGGGCGCCGAGGCGAAACGATTTGGTTCGAAAAATGGGCGGCACGCGATGAATCCCCAGGAGCCGCCATTGCGGCGGGATCCCCGCATTCTAAGCAAGATCAGCGTTTGTTGCGCTGTATCAGGCGTTTGCGCTTGCGCACCTGTCGCGGTGTCAGCGGGTTGCGCTTCCCGGCAAACGGGTTCTCCTCACCGCGAAAAGTGACCCGGACCGGCGTGCCGATGAGGTCGAAAGCCTTGCGGAAGACGTTCACCAGATAGCGCCGGTATGCATCGGGCACGTGATCGGTCTGGTTGCCGTGGATGACCACGATCGGCGGGTTGCGGCCGCCCTGGTGTGCGTAGCGGAGCTTGATGCGGCGGCCGCGCACGAGCGGCGGCTGGTGCGACTCGATGGCCGCCTCGAGTACCCGGGTCAGTTCCGGCGTCGACATCTCGCGAATGGCGGCGGCAAACACCTTGCGCACCGAACTGAAGAGTTCGCCGACACCGCTTCCATGGCGCGCCGAGATGAAATGCAGCGGCGCGAAATCGGCGAACGGGATGCGCAGTTCGATCTGCTGGCGGATCAGGTCGCGTTGCTCGGTGGGGATGTTGTCCCATTTGTTGATTGCGATGACGAGTGCCCGACCCTGTTCGATCACGGTGCCGAGGAGGCTCGCATCCTGTTCCGCCACCACGTCTTGTGCATCCATCACGACCACCACCACGTGCGCAGTCTCGATCGCCTGCAGGGTCTTGATGACGCTGAATTTCTCGACCTTGTCATCGACGCGGGAACGGCGCCGCACGCCGGCCGTGTCGATGAGCGTATAACGCTCGCCGTCGCGTTCGAAGGGTATCAGCACCGCGTCGCGCGTGGTCCCCGGCTGGTCAAAGGCCACCATGCGATTCTCGCCGAGCAGGCGGTTGATCAGCGTGCTTTTTCCGACGTTCGGCCGGCCGATCACGGCGACTTTGGTGCCGGTCGTCTCCGGACCGTCCTGCGGGTCGGGTGTCAGGCCGGCGAGCGCCGCCTCGAGCAGCGAGATCACGCCCTGATCGTGGGCGGCGGCGATGGGGTGCGGTTCGCCAAGTCCGAGCGCGTGAAACTCGGCGACGGCGACGTCCGGGTCGAAACCCTCGGTCTTGTTCACGGCGAGAATCACCGGCTTGCCGCTGCGATGCGCGAGCCTTGCGACGAACTCGTCCTGCGGCGTCACACCGGCGCGCCCGTCCACCAGCACGATGAGCCGATCCGCCTCCTCGATGGCGCGGTCGGTCTGCGCGATCATCAGGCTCTCGATCTCGTCGGCATCCTCCACCAAGCCGCCCGTGTCGACCACGATGCACGGCACGTCGGTGCGACGCGCGAACCCATATTGGCGGTCACGCGTCAGCCCCGGCAGGTCCGCGACCAATGCATCGCGCGTCCCGGTCATGGCGTTGAACAACGTCGATTTCCCGACATTCGGCCGACCGATGAGCGCGACGACCGGTAGCAAGTGATCTGGTCTTACTTGGCGGGCTTGGGGGGAGCGACGCGAAACGCGGCCAAATGCCCGGCATCGGTCAGCACCACGACGATGTCACCCACCGCCACGGGCGCGGTCGAAATGCGCTCCTTCTTGTCAACTTTCTCCCGCGCGACGAGTTCCCCGGTCGCCTTGTCGAGCCAGTGCAGGTAGCCCTGGTAGTCGCCGACGGCGATCGCCGTGGTGGTCATCACCGGCGTCGAGAGGCCGCGCCGTTTCAATTTATCGTTGTGCCAAACCTCCGAACCGTCGCGCTCACGCAGCGCCACCACCAGTCCGTCGGCTTGCACCACGAAGGCCGTGTCCTGATCGACGGTGAGTCCGCGGTAGCTCGACATGTCGTGCGCCCACCAGATCTGACCCGAATCGAGCGCGAGCATGGCGGTTCGTCCCTGGAAACCCGCGGCATAGACATCCTCGCCGATCACACGCACCGCCGAATCGATGTCGACCAGGCGGTCGAGTTCGGTGCGTCCGTGGGGGGAGGCGAGCGCCGTGTCCCATAGCGTGTCACCGGTGGTGAGCGAGACCGCCATGACCTTGCCGTTGTCGAAGCCCGAGATCGCCGCCTCCTTGGCGATGACCGGAGTCGCGATGCCGCGCAGACTGAGGCGCGGCACCTGCTGCTCCACCGACCACAGTTCCTTGCCGGTGGCCGAGTCCAGACCGTGCAGCCGCCCGTCGACCGAGCGCATCACGATGACTTTTTCGCTGATGGCCGGCGCCGAGAGGAGTTCCGAGTTGACCCGCACCTGCCACAGCTGGCGCCCTGTGGCGGCGTCGAGCGCCACCACCTGACCCTTGCTCGAGCCGACGACCACCATGCCGAAGGCCGCGGCGGGACCCGCCGACAGCGGCAGCTTGAGCTTTTTCAACCACAGCGTCCGGCCGTTCTCGGCGGTAATGGCGATGACCTCGCCCTTGTGGGAAGCGGCGAAGACCACGCCGTTGTCCGCCGCCGGACCGAGGCCGAGCCGCAGCACCATCTGTTTTTTGCCGCCGCCGACGTTGGTGCTCCACAGCTTCTGGACGGGGAGTTTCGCCGGGAACTCGACCAGCGCGGCCGGCGGCTCGACGTCCTTGTCCTTGCTGCAGCCGGCCGCGATCAGGATGGCGGCGAGCGCCAGCGGGAGGAATCGATGGCGCATCAGTGTTTGACCTCGGGCATCGCGGGCGCCACTGCGGCCCCGAGATCGGTGATTTTGAGTTGCAGCAGGGAGGAATCGCGCGGCGAGCCGCCGCCGGAGAGCAGCGCGGATTGGTATTCGCGCAGCGCCCCCTGGGTGTCTTTCTTGGCGTACAGGGCATCACCCCGCACCTGGTGGAACTGCGACGCAAAGGCCGCAGAGGACCCGGCAGCCGCACCGTCCGCCGCGGCCGGCGCCGCAGCCAGGGTCTGCAAGGCCTCGTCCGGCTTGCCGGTATCGATCAGCACGCGGGCCAGGCGCAGGCGCGCGATGTTCTTGAGTTCGGAGTCCTTCGAATCGGCCATGACGTGGCGCAGGGCCGCGGCGGCGCCGGCGGAGTTCTTGTCATCCACGAAGAGTCGCGCGAGCGTGAGCTCGGCCTGATCGGCGTACGGGGTGCTCGAGTAGTCCCGCAGGATGCCCTCCGCGATCTTCCTGGCGGCGTTGCGGTCGCCCGCATCGATTGCCGCCGTCATGGCCCCGAATTGGGCGGCCGCCTTCAAGTCGCGATCGTTGCGATAATTGTCGTAATAACGCCAGCCGAACAGCAGCGCCGCGCCGAGCACGATGCCGCCCAGTGCCCAGGTGCCGTTCTGCGCCGTCCAGCGCTTGACGGCCTCCAGTTGCTCATCGTCGGTCATTAAATCTTCTGCCACGACTTCTCCCCCATCCCCTTGCTACAGACCCAGCAGTTCGCCGAGCCGCTCACCGAGCCGCTCCATCGCACACTCTTCCTGCTCCTGATTCCGCCGCAGGTCCTTCAAGGCCGCGACACCACGGGCGATCTCCTCGTCCCCGAGAACGATGGCAAACTGGGCGCCGCTCTTGTCGGCGCGCTTGAACTGCGCTTTGAAGTTGCCGCCGCCGAGATTCACCTGCAGTTTCAAACCCGGCCGTGACTCGCGCAGCCGCTCGGCGAGTTGGATCCCCAAACCGGCGGCGCGTTCCCCTGCGAGCACCAAGTAGGCATGCGGCCGGTCGCGCGCGAGTTCGAGCTCGAGTTGCTCGAGCAACAGCACGATGCGCTCCTGGCCCATGGCCCAGCCGATGCCGGGCGTCGCGGCGCCGCCGAGCTGGCCGACGAGCCCGTCGTAGCGACCTCCGGCGCACACCGTGCTCTGTGCACCGAGGCCATCGGTGATCCATTCGAACACGGTCCGTGTGTAGTAGTCGAGTCCCCGCACCAGGCGTCCGTCGACTCGGTACTCGAGACCCGCGGCCGTCAACTGGGCACACAGTGCCTCGAAGTGCGCCTTCGATTCGGCATCGAGCGAATCGAGCAGCAGCGGAGCACCGGCGACGATCCGCTGGGTCTCGGGATGCTTGCTGTCCAGGATGCGCAGCGGATTGCCCTGCAGGCGACGCCTGCTGTCCTCATCGAGCGCGGCCTCGTGGGCGCCGAAATATGCGGCGAGCTGGTCGCGGTATGCGCCGCGCGCGGCCGGCGTGCCGAGCGAGTTGAGGTGCAGGCGGACTCGCGTGAGCCCGAGCCGGCGCAGGAGGCGGGCGGAAAGCAGGATCATCTCGGCGTCGATGTCCGGTCCCGGGAACCCGAAGGCCTCGGCGTCGATCTGGTGAAACTGGCGGTAGCGGCCCGCCTGCGGCCGCTCGCGGCGAAACATGGGCCCCATGCACCAGAGACGCAGCCGGCCTTCGCGAAGCAGGCCATTCGAGATCACCGCGCGCACCATGCCAGCGGTCGCCTCCGGCCGCAGCGTGATGTGATCCTCGCCGCGGTCGACGAAGCTGAACATCTCGTGCTCGACGATGTCGGTAAAATCGCCGATGGATCGTTTGAAGAGCTGCGTCTGCTCGATGATCGGCACGCGCAGCTCCTCGTAACCGTAGGCGGCGAACACCTCGCGCGTGGTGCGCTCGAGGAACTGCCAGGTTTTCGCCTGGGACGGCAGCACGTCATGGACGCCGCGCAGGGGCTCGATGATTTTGCTCAATCGCCCTCCGGTCAGCCGCCGGTTTGGTCGTTGCGTGAATATCGGCCGGGCGTCGCCACGCCGGGCGTCGCTACGCCGGGCGTCGCCACGCCGGGCGTCCCCGCGCCGGCGCCGGGCGCCGCCGCGCCCCCCGGAAGCGTGCCGGACGCGGGATCCCGTCGCAGCACGCCGTCGGCTCCGGCCTGGAAGCGCGCGATGTCGCCATTCAGGAATTGCGGTCCGATCGCCACCGCATGTTCGTTGACCTGGAGCTGCACGCCGCTCGCGAAACCGATATACACACGCAGCGGCGCCGAACCGCCCACGCTCCTCACGGTGTTGGCGCGGCCTCGCCCGGTGTAGAGGCGCCGCCCGGCGGCATCGCGCACATCGACCCACGAATCGGCGGAGAAAGCCATGCGCAGGCGTGCGCGCCCGAAAGCCGCGGTCGGCGCATAGGTAGCCGGCGTGGCCAGTGCCGTGCGCATCGGGTGCGCCGCCGTCCCGCCGGCCGTGCCGGCGCGTGGCGCCGAACCGAGGGCCGCAGTGAAGGATCCCGCCCCGGACGCACTCGAACTCGCACCCGCCACGCCAAACGCCTGGGCTGCAGTCTCGCCCGCGGCCGCAGGCGAGACTGGAAGCGGCAAGGCGCCGGCTCCGGGGCCAAATCCCAATGCGCCCCCCGGGGGCGCGTCCGACTTTGGCTGCGGTGGTGGCGGCGCTTCCGACCTTGGCGGCGGAGGCGGTGGTGGCGGCGCTTCCGCGGGAGCGGAGCCCTGCGCGGTCGACGGAACGAGCGAAGCGGTCGTCGCGGGTTTCGACGGAGTGCGCTGCCAGGGTTTCCACCAGATCAGCGCCGCGACGAACGCGAACGCCACGCCACCGGCAATCTTGGGCCACGGCAGCGGCGTGAGCAGAGCGCGGGCAATCAGGCCCCGCTGCGCGCCGACCGCCGGCTCCGTCGAGCGGCTCTTCAGATGCTCATATGCGCCGAGAATCTCGGTGCCCGGCACGCCCAACAACGAGGCGTATTTTTTGAGGTGTCCCTTGGCGTAGACGGCTGGGCCGATACGCTCGTAGTCATCGCCCTCGAGCGCCTCCAGCGCCCAGGTATCCAGCTTCATGTCGTCGGCGGCCTGCTGCAGGCTGATGCCAAGACGCTCGCGCTCGAACCGCAGGCGCGACCCGGGCGTGTGCGCCTCGGCGGGCGCCTCGCTCATCGGGTCACGCCGGAGCGCATGGCGCGCGCCTGGTCGGAGGATGGAAATTGGGTCTCGAGCTGCCGGCCGTAGCCGGCCGCGGCCGTATCGTCCCCCACCTTGCGTTCAGCGCGCATTCCCAGCCAGAGTATTTCCGGCGACGGCGGATTGACGGCGAGGTAGCGCTGCACGAAGTCGAGCGACGCGTTGGCGTCGCCGCGCTCGAGCGCCAGAGTACCGAGCTGCAGCAGCGCCTCGGCCATGTTCGGACGAATCGTCAGGGCCTGCCGAAAATAGCGCTCCGCATCGACGTCGTCGCCCGCGCCATGCACGCAGACGCCCGCATTGACGAGCGCGGCCTCGGGCGTTTGATACACCGGATTGCGCACGACCTGCAGAAAGAGCTTCTCGCCCTCCGCCGCCTTGCCGTTGCGGCAGAGAAACCCAGCGTAGTTGTTCTCGATGTTCGGGTCGTCCTTGCCTAGACGCTCCGCGGTCGCGTAGGCACGCTCCGCCTTGGCGTTGTCGCCCAAGCGCTCGTAGATCATGCCCGCGGTCGACTGCACCGTGGGGCTCTTCGGATCCTGATCGAGGGCGCGATCGATGAATTCGCGCGACGCCGAGAGCTTGTCGAGCTTCATGTACTCGATGGCAAGCTGGACGTTGACGGCGGCGGCGTCAGCCCCGCTTTTACCCGGCGCCAGATGCGTCGGGACGCAGCCTCCGAGCATCAGGGCTAGGGCGCAGCCGGCCGCGCGGACGTAGGGTCTCATCGCGCTCCCGCGGGCGGCTGCCCGGCGCCGAGCCGGCTGCCGAGGCGCACCAGGGTGCGGTCCTTGACGCGCCCGGCCAACTGCCCGCAGGCGGCGTCGATGTCGTCGCCGCGTGTGCGCCGGGTGGTGGCGATGACACCGTGATCGTTGAGCAGGTCGCGGAACAGCAGGATGCGCTCCATCGGGGAGCGGCGGTAACGCGTGCCGGGAAAGGCGTTGAACGGAATCAGGTTGACCTTCGCCGGCCGGCCGCGCAGCAGCCGTGCGAGTTCGAGTGCATGCTGCGGCTGGTCGTTGATCCCGTCGAGCATCACGTATTCGAAGGTGACGCTGCGGCCGTTTTGCCGCTCGATGTAATGCCAGCACGCCGCCAGCAGTTCCGCGATCGGGTGTTTGCGGTTGATCGGCACGAGTTCGTCGCGCAGCGCGTCATTCGGCGCGTGCAGCGACACGGCGAGCGCCACGTTGCATTCCTCCGCGAGCTTGTAGATCTGCGGCACGAGGCCGGAGGTGCTGAGGGTGACGCGACGGCGTGACAGATCGTAGCCGAGATCGTCGAGGAAGATGCGCATGGCCGGCACCACATTGCGGTAGTTCGCGAGCGGCTCGCCCATGCCCATGAAAACGATGTTGGTGATGCGGGCGCCGTGCAAGCGGGCGCCGTGCAAGCGGGCGCCGTGCAAGCGGGCGCCGTGCAAGCCGGCGCCGCCGAGGCCGCCGCCGTCAAGGTCATCGCCCGCAAGTTCGCGGTGTGCGAGCCACACCTGTCCGACGATCTCCGCGACGGAAAGATTGCGGTTGAAGCCCTGCTGGGCGGTGGCGCAGAATGAACAATCCATTGCACAGCCGACCTGGCTCGAAATGCACAAGGTGCCCCGGTCCGGTTCCGGAATGTAGACGGTCTCGATGCCCTGCACGGCGTCCATGCGCAGCATCCATTTGCGTGTGCCGTCCTCCGAGGTCTGCTCGGTGACGATTTCCGGAACGGCGATCTTTGCCGCGGCGGCGAGATCCCCGCGAAACTCGCGGGCGAGATCGCTCATGGCGGTGAAGTCCGAGGCGCCCCGCCGATACATCCATTTCATGAGCTGGCGCGCGCGGAACGGCTTCGCGCCGAGCCGCTCGTGCACGAACTGCTCGAGTTCCGCTCGCGGCAGGCCTAGCAGGTTCACACGTTCGAGTGCGGCCACGTTCATGCTCCGGCGCACCATGCGCGCACGCGCTTCAGCGCGTACGCGGGCAGATCTCTGTTTCGCGGAAAAAGAATGCGATCTCGCGGGCGGCGGTGTCGGCGGCGTCGGAGCCGTGGACGACATTCTCGTCGATGCTCTGGGCCAGATCCGCGCGAATCGTTCCGGCGGCGGCCTTCTTCGGGTCGGTCGCGCCCATCACGTCGCGGTGCTTCGCGATGGCGCCCTCGCCCTCGAGTACCTGGACCATGACGGGACCCGAGGTCATGAAGCGCACCAGATCCTTGTAAAACGGGCGTTCGCGGTGAACTTCGTAGAAGGCCTCGGCCTCGGCCTGCGACAGCCGCAGCATCCGCGCCGCCAGGATCTTGAGTCCCACGTGCTCGAAGCGGCGGTAGACCTCGCCGATCAGGTTACGGCCGACGCCGTCGGGTTTGACAATGGACAATGTGCGCTCGATTGGCATGAAAACCTCTGCGATGGTGGATGGCTTGCCCGGGCCGGGGCCCGCCAAAGCCGCCGAAGTTTACTTGAGCGAGCGTTCTCAAGCAATGCGAGTCGGCCGCCGAAGTGCCTGTATTATCAGGAAAAAAACAAATGGGACCGCTGCCCGGGGCCAACGGTGGCGGCTGGGCCGCCGCGCGGTCAAACGTTGAAACTCTCTCCGCAGCCGCACTCACCCTTGGCCTTCGGATTCTGAAACTTGAACGCCTCGTTGAGGCCCTGCTTGACGAAATCGACGACGGTACCGTCGATCAAGGGCAGGCTCGCGGGGTCCACCACCACTTTGACGCCGCGGGCCTCGAATACCGCATCTTCGGGCTGGATTTCATCCGCGTAATTGACCACGTACGCAAACCCCGAGCATCCGGTCTTCTTGATGCCGAGGCGCAAACCGACACCGGCGCCACGCTTCGCCAGGTGCGTGCGAACCCGATCCGCCGCCGATTCCGTCAACGATATTGCCATGCTGGGAAGTCCTCCTCGCCACCGATCGATATGGGGCCATAGATAACACGCTAAAGGCCCCCGCGCACGCTACACCCGTCATGTTTTTGGCATGAGCTCATGCGTTTTACCGGCGTGACGCCAGCTCTGCCACGGCGGCCGCCCAGGCGTCCTCGATGAGCAACAGCCGGCCCATTTTCGGCACCGGCACCTCGAAGCGCCGCTGCAGTGATTCGACGCTCTCCGGCAGGCCCGCGCCGGCCGGCCGGCCGGCCGCACGCTGACATACCCAGTCCGCGGCCGCGATGGTGTGCGGGCAACCGTACGCGCGAAACCGCGCGTTCTCGATGCACGCGGTCTCGATCCGGGGCTGCGCGGTGTCGCCGGCGCTCACTTGGACGTCGAATTGCACCCACGTGCCGGCTGCCACGCTGCCTGCTGCACCGCGGCCCACGCCCGGGCCGGAGAGCTCGCCGGTGTAGAGGGCCGTTTCGAATCCCCGCAGCGTCGGCTCGTTGTAGTCCACGGCAGGCCGTCTAGAGGCTTGCCTGGGCGTTCCACCCGGCCGCGCCCGCGATCCGGCGCAGCCGCTGCACCGCCCCCGCGACCACGTGCACCGCCGTATCGATGTCGGCGGCGCTCGTCGAGCGGCCCAGGCTGAACCGCAGGCTGCTTTCGGCGAGACGCTGATCGCGGCCGAGCGCCCGCAGCACGTAGGAAGGTTCACGGTTCGCCGACGCACAGGCCGAACCGCTCGAGACCGCCAGGTGCGGACGAATGGCCGCCAGCAGGCTCTCGCCCTCGACATGCTCGAACGACACGTTGAGGATCTGCGGCACGCAATGCGCGTCCTCGCCGTTGCGCAACACGCCGCCCAGCGCCTGCAGCCCGCTCCACAGCCGCTCGCGCAGCCCTGCGATGCGCCGGCGTTCGGCATTGGCCTCTCCGCCCGTCGGGAGCAGGCCGAGCGCGGTCCCCATGCCGACGACCTGATGGGTGGCGACGGTGCCGGCGCGCAGGCCCCGCTCTTGGGAGCCGCCATACAGCAGCGGTGCGATGTGTACCCCATGCCGCCGCGATACCAGCAGCGCGCCGACACCCTTGGGTCCGTACGCCTTGTGCGCGGACAACGACATCAGATCGGCGCCACTCGCGCCGAAGTCGACATCGCACTTGCCGAGGCTCTGGGCGGCGTCGACATGCAGCCGGGCGGTGCCGTGCGCCGCACACGCCGCGGCGAACGCGGCAATGTCCTGGACGACGCCGATCTCGTTGTTCACATGCATGATCGATACCAGCACCGTGTCAGGCCGCAGCGCGTCCGCCACCGCCGCCGGATCGATCAGCCCGGAACGTGCCGGTACGAGATAGGTCACACGCCAGCCGCGCCGCTCGAGTTCCCGGCACGGATCGAGCACCGCGCGGTGTTCGGTGCGCGCCGTCACGAGATGCCTGCCCTGCGAGCGCTCATGGTGCGCAACGCCGAAGATGGCCATGTTGTTCGCCTCGGTCGCCCCCGAAGTCCAGATCACTTCGGCGGGGTCCGCTCCCGCCGCCGCGGCGACCCCGGCGCGTGCGTGCTCGACCAGCGCGTGCGCCCGCGAACCGAAGTCGTGATTGGCGGAACTCGGATTGCCGAAGTCTCCGTCGGCGGCGAGGCACGCGGCCATCGCCGCCGCCACACGCGGATCCGTCGGCGTCGTCGCCGCGTGATCGAGATAGACGGCGCCGCCGCTCACGGGTTACCGCGGCGCACCGATTGGCCGCGCCGGCCCTGCACCGCGCTCAGGATGCCGCGCAGGATGTTCAGTTCGTTGCGATCGAGTTGCGCGCGGTTGAAGAGACGGCGCAGCCGCTCCATCAGATGTCCGGTGCGGTCGTCGAAATCGATCTCCTGCATCACCTGCAGCAAATGCGCGAAGAAGTGTTCCATGTCGCCAGATGCCGCGAGCGGCTGTTCGAGCTGCATTTGCGAGCGTGGGTTCTCGCGCGCCATGTAGAGCTCGTAGGCGATCAACTGCACCGACATTGCCAGGTTCAACGAGCAATATTCGGGATTCGCCGGAATGCGCACGAGCACGTTGCAGTGCTTCAGATCCTCGGTGCCGAGGCCGAAGCGCTCCGAACCGAAGAGGAGTGCCGCCCGGTTCGGTTCCGCCAGGTCCGCGACGCGCGCCGCCAGGTCGCGCGGCGTCGCGAATTCCCAGTAATACGAGCGCGGCCGCGACGTCGTGCCCGCGACGAAGCCGCAGTCGGCGATCGCCTCCGGCAGGCTCGACACGACGCGCGCGGCGGCGAGCACATCGTCGGCGCCCGCGGCCAGCGCGGTCGCCTCCGCATGCGGGAAGGCCCGCGGCCGCACCAGCACGAGGTCATCGAGCGCCATCGTCTTCATGGCACGGGCCACCGAGCCGATGTTTCCCGGATGGCTGGGATCGATGAGGACGATGCGAACGCGCGAGACCATGCTCTGTTATTCTAACGCGACGTTATGCATCCCCTGCTCAATATCGGCATGCGGGCCGCGCGCCGCGCCGGTGACCTGATCGTGCGGAGCCTGTCCCGGCTCGATTCCATCAAAATCGACACCAAGGGCCGCAACGACTTCGTTTCGGACGTCGACCGCAAGGCCGAGGCCGACATCATCGCCACCGTGCGGCGCAGCTACCCCGACCATGCGTTTCTCGCCGAGGAATCGGGTCGCACGGGCGAGGGCGAATTCGTCTGGATCATCGACCCTTTGGACGGCACGACCAATTTTCTGCATGGCTTCCCCGCGTTCGCGGTCTCGATCGCCGTCGAGCACAGGAACCGTCTCATGCACGCGGTCGTCTACGATCCGATGCGCCAGGAATTCTTCACGGCATCGCGCGGCGAAGGCGCGCAGCTCGAGGGGCGCAAGATCCGGATCAGCACGCAGCGCACCCTCGAAGGTGCGCTGATCGGTACGGGGTTTCCCTACCGGATGGGCGACCACATCGACGCGTACCTCGCCATCCTCAAGGTCATCATGAGCACCGCAGCGGGCGTGCGCCGGCCCGGCGCGGCCTCCCTCGACCTCGCCTACGTGGCCGCGGGACGTCTCGACGGCTTCTGGGAATTTGGCCTCTCGCCCTGGGACACGGCCGCGGGAACGCTGCTCATCCAGGAGGCCGGCGGCCGCGTCGGCACGCCGGCCGGTCTCGAATACGGCCTCGGCCGGAACGTCGTTGCCGGCAATCCGAAGGTGTACGAGGCGCTCATCGCGGCGATCGGACCGCTCACGCCCGCGGCGCTGCGGGTCTAGAAGCGGTCTCGGCCGGCGCCACGCGCGGCGCAGCGGCGTCCTCGCGGCGCAGGCGGCTGTGGCGGTAACCGTAGAACAAATACACCGCGATGCCGACTGCGCTCCACAACACCAGCCTCAGCCACGTTGCGGTCGGCAGCGAGGCGGCCATCCCGGCGCAGAAGATCACGCCCATGATGGCGGTGAACCAGACGGCCGGGACGCGGAAGGGGCGCGGCAGATCGGGCCGCGTGTAGCGCAGCACCAGTACGCCGAGACACACCACGATGAAGGCGATCAGCGTGCCGATCGACACGAGTTCGCCGAGTATGCCGATCGGCAGCAAACCCGCGAAGGTCGCCGCGAGCACACCCGTGATCAACGTGGCGATGTGCGGCGTGCGAAACCGCGGATGCACGGCGCCGAAGAACTTCGGCAGCAGCCCGTCGTGGGACATGGTCAGCCAGATGCGCGCCTGCGGGATGATCATGGTGATGATCACCGAGGTGAGCCCGAACAGGGCGCCCCAGATCACCCAGCTCGACAACCAGAACAATTGCGGGTGCGACTCGAGCGCGACCGCCACCGGCGCCGCGTCGTTCAGCTGCTTGAAGGGCACCAAGCCCGTCATCACGCTGGACATCAAAATATAGAGCAGCGTGCAGATCGCGAGGCTGCCGAGCATGCCGATGGGCATGCCGCGCTGCGGATCCTTGGCCTCCTGCGCCACGGTGGAGACGCCGTCGAAGCCGATGTAGGCGAAGAAGATGATGGCCGATGCCTGAAGGATGCCGCTCCAGCCGAACTCGCCGAAGGTGCCGGTGTTCTGCGGGATGTAGGGAACCCAGTTCGAGGTGTTGACGTACCTCGCGCCGAAGGCGATCACCGCCACGACGATGGTCACCTTGATGGCGACGATGACGGTGTTGACGATGGCCGATTCCTTGATGCCCTTGTAGCAAAGGGCGGTCGCGGCGGCGACGATGATGATGGCGGGCAGGTTCAGGAACGCACCGGTGCGATGGATCTCGTAGCCCACTTCGGCCGCCTCGAACGGGGCGGAACTGAGCGCATTGGGTATGAAGTTGATGCCGTAGTGATCGAGCAGCTTCACGAAATACCGGCTCCATCCGACCGCGACGGTCGAACACGCCATCATGTATTCGAGAATGAGGTTCCAGCCGACGAACCACGCCACGAATTCGCCGAGCGTCGCATAGCTGTAGGCATACGCGCTGCCGGCCACGGGCACCATCGCGGCAAATTCCGAATAGCACAGTCCCGCGAACATGCAGCCGGTACCGGCGATGATGAAGGAGAGAACGATGGCGGGTCCCGCGTGCTGGGCGGCGGCGAGCCCGGTCAGAACGAAGATGCCGGTGCCGATGATGCCGCCGATGCCGAATGCGATCAGAGCCGGGATGCCGAGGGCCCGCACCAGAGATTTGTCCGCGGCCTCCTTCTGGTAGGTGGAGATCGGCTTGGTCGCGAACATCGAGCGGATATTCATGTCATGCCCCAACGTAGCCTCTCGGTGTGCGCCGGCGCCCGACGGACCCGAGGACCCGGCGCGGCGGTGCGATCGGCGCCTTCCGACTGTAACGGCTTTCGAGCCGTGCTTTCAATCAATTTGGAAAATCGTCCGGCGCGGAGCGCCCGGCATGGGCGCGCCCGGCGTGGAGCGCCCTGTCAGCCCGCGCGGTGGACGGCCGACTCGATTAGGCCGGCGGCGGCGGCGCACGGCGCACCCGGATGTCGATGAGTTCCACGACGGTCGCGAAGCCCATCGCAAAGTAAAGATAACCCGGCGGGATCGGGCGATGCAGCGCCTCGGCGATCAGGGCGATCCCGACCACCGCCAGAAAGGCGAGGGCCAGCACCTTGATCCCCGGGTGGCGCTCGATGAAGCGCACGACGGCGCCCGACACCCACATCATGAACAGCACCGAACCCACGATCGCCGCCGCCATCACCTCGACCCGCCGCGCCAGGCCGACGGCCGTGAACACCGAATCGAGCGAGAAGATGATGTCGAGCAGGCCGATCTGCAGCAC
>Ga0302319_10005684_pt1 | contig 24936 bp, 22 predicted proteins | sample Bog_T0_2_FD_203319 | JGI IMG/M metagenome (GOLD analysis project Ga0302319, IMG submission 203319) | Peat permafrost microbial communities from Stordalen Mire near Abisko, Sweden - Bog_T0_2 | ecosystem: Environmental > Terrestrial > Soil > Wetlands > Peat | place: Sweden: Abisko, Stordalen Mire...
AAATGCAGCGCCGCGAGCCCGGCCTGCCTGGCGCCTTCGACATTGCGCGGCTGGTCGTCGACGAACAGCGCCTCGGCGGCGGTGACGCCGATGGCGTCGAGCGCGAGCGCATAAGCGCGCGGATCGGGCTTGAAGACATCGGTCGTTGTGGCATCGACCAGCGCGTCGATCTGTTGGAACACGGATAAACGCTCGATCCATTGACGGCCGATAAACAATTCCAGTTCATTGGAGAGGATCGCCACCGCCGTGCCGCGCGAGCGCGCCTCGTCGATGACGGCCAGCATTTCCGGGCGCAGAAAGGACTCGCCGGCGAAATCAACCATCCGCTTGAACAGATCACTCGCGCTCAAGGTCTCGCCGCACAGTATACTGATCTCGCGGGCGCGGATCGGCCAGTACTCGCGCTCCGAGATCACGCCGGCCATCACGTCGCGCCATAGCGGGTCGCGGGCGGGATCGAGCGGCCCGCGCCAATCGAGCGAGCCGGCGGGCAGCCCGAAGCCGCGCTCGATGACGTCAAGCAGTTCGAACGGCAGCTTGCCGATGACGGCGCCGAAATCGAGAACCAGGCCGCGATAGTTCAATGGCGCGAGCGTCATAGAAACTGCCGCCCGCCGTCGACGATCAGGGTCTGCCCGGTCATGAAGCCGGACAAGTTTGAGCCGAGATAGAGCGCGGCGCCGACCATGTCGTCGGGCGTGGCGGCGCGCTTGATCGCGCCGCGCTCGACGCCATAGCTCGCCGCGTTATCCATCATGCCGAGGCTCGCTTCCGTCAAGGTAAAGCCGGGCGCCAGCGCGTTGACGGTGATATTCTCATCGCCGAGTTCGCGCGCCATCACCCGCGTCATCGCGATCACGCCGCCTTTTGAGGCGACATAATGCATCCAGAGCGGTGACCCGCTCATGACGGTCGCCGACGCAACGTTGACAATCCGCCCCTCCCCGCGCTTCCGCAGCTCGGCATGCACCGCCTTGGCGCAGAGAAACGGTCCCCTGAGATTGACCGCCATCACCCGGTCCCACTCCTCAACGGCAATCTCATAAAAAGGCTGGCGCTTCAGCGTCGCGTAGATGCCGGCATTGTTCACCAGCACATCGATGCCGCCCCAGGCTCTCGCAACAATGCTCGCCATCACTTTCGTCGATTCCTCACTGGCGACATCGACGGAGATGGCAAAAGCGAGCCCGGCCTCACGTTCGATCAGCTCAGCCGTCGCTTCCGCGGCCTCGATGTTGATGTCGGCGACGGCGACCCTGGCGCCCGCTTTGGCAAAGCCAGTCGCAAACGCCCGCCCGAGGCCGGCGCCCGCGCCGGTGACGATCACGACCTTGTCGCGCAGGCCCAGCTCGGTCATCAACGGCTAACTCAAAATCGTCACTTCGCCGGTCGAGCCATCGACGCGCAGCCGTTGCCCGGTCTTGACGGTCTTGCTGCCGGAACCGGTCGCGGTGACCGCCGGCAATCCGTATTCCCGGCAGACGATCGCGGCGTGGGACATCATGCCGCCGATATCGGTGACCGCCGCGCGGATCTTGCCGAACACCGGCGCCCAGCTCGGCGCGGTCACCGGCGCCACCAGGATTTCACCCTCCTGCACGCTGTCGAGCTCGTCGGCGGAGCGGATCACGCGCGCCAGGCCTTCGGCAATACCCGGCGAGGCGCCGACGCCGGACAGGCTCGATGCGTTGTCGGCGCCCTTCAGCCACGACTTCACCTGCTTGGTGGTGATGCCGAACAGCATGATGGTGAACGGCTCGGTGATCACTTCGGGCGGCTCGTTGAAGGCCTGCTGCGGCGGCGCGCTGCACAGCGCCTCGTGAATCCTGCGGCGGCGCTCGATTTCCTGCGGCCAGTGCCGGGGGCCGGTCGGACGGCCGCCGACTGCCCAGGCGCTGCTATAGTCGAACAAGGCGTCGCGCACCTCGTTGCGGCTGAGAAAAAACATGTCGTCGGGATTTTGCCAGAACCCTTGCTCCATCAGCATGCGGCTGAGTTCACGCATCTTGCGCCAGAACGCGCCCATGAACCAATGTTCGATGTAGAAATTGTGGTCCTCGACATAGGGGAAGACAGTTCGGGCGAGGCCGATCTTCTGGTCGAAGATCACGCGCGCGTTGTCCGACATCAGCTCGGCATATTCCTGGGTCACCCGATCCCGCTCGGCGGCGATCGCCGCCGTCGGTCGTTCGATGGCCTCGCCGCGCTTGGCGCGAGCCGTGTAATCGCGCAGATAGCTGAAAGGGATTTCCAGATGCTCGCGCCAGTATTTGTCGGAGGAATAGAAGCCATTGCCGGAGGTGAAATTGAACCAGGGGTCCTGGGCCTCGCGCCAGGCCTTCAGCCAGGCCTCGCCATTGGGCCTCGCGCCGATCGCGGCCAGCGCCTCGTCGACCGACCCGGTGGCCAGCGCCTCATCGACATCGAGCGAGATCGCCAGTCGCGCCAGCTTCTTGATCTCGTCGTCGGGCCGGAACAGTTCAGAATCGATGCCCTGCACCATCCGCGCGATGGCCTGGTCCGGCATGTCGGGAAACTGCTCCTTCATGAAGGTGAAGAAGTCGAGATAGGCGGCGTAGCCGAGATTGAGGAATTCGAAATGGTACTGCCAGGCGCGGTAGTTGAGCTGGATGGCGCGGTCGTAGTTTTCCAAGAGCTCGGTGGTGTTGTCGAGACCGCGTCCCTCGATCACCCATTCGCGCGGCACCTCGGCGGGCAATGGCGAAAAGGACAACGCCTCCATCTCCGCGGTCGCCTTGCGCACCTTGACATGCCAGTTCTCGAGCAGCGACGCCCAGTTCTGGAAATAATGCCCGGCGCGATCGAGAAACAGCGGCACCCGGGCGGCGATCAGCTCCGGCGCCACCGCGACCGGGTGCATATAGAGATAACCGTTATGGATGCGGTAATCGATGCCGTTGGCCGGCGGCACCATCAGATGCCTGGTGTTGTACTGGCCGAGGCATTTGCAGGCGAATTCGACCTGGATGGCGTCGAACGCCTTGAACGGCGTCGGCCAGTGTTGGGCGTTGCAAAACCAGAACCGGCCATCCTCATAGGATTGCTGCTCCTTCTGGAACCGCACGTAATAGGGAAACAGGCTCTCCCAGCCTTCGGCGCCCGCCGGCGCCGGCGTATCATAGGGGCTGGGGAAGCGAACGTGGGTCGTCATGGCTGTCCTCCCATTGTCCCCGCTTTGCCGCGAGGATCTGTCTTTTGCGTTTGCAAGCAACTTGCGCGCTTTTGGCGGCAATGTGCCCGGCCGGCCGCGGCGACGAAAGCGCCATCGGCCGGGATTTCACTCCATGAAATTTTTTACCTCGACCTTGTCACCTCGACCTGGCGGCCGGCGCCACGGTGCCCGCGCCGGCGTCCTCACGCATCGCCTCCGCGATCTTGCTGGTGGCGTCGCGCAATTCCCTGAGATGCTTGGCGACGAACGCATCGAGGTCGGTGACCCGGGTCGACCAGGTCAGGTTGACCGCGCCGAGCACCCGGTCACCGGCGATGATCGGCATCGCAATCGAATCGCGCCCATCGTCGAATTCATGGCGCGGCTTGTCGAAATGACCGCCAAACGAGGCGTCCCGGAAGCCGTAGCCGCGCTGGCGCACCTGCGCCAGCCGCCGCGTCACCCATTTCTCGTTGCGCGCCACGGCATCGCCGGCATGCGGGCTGGATTGCAGCCGCGCCAGGATCGCGGCGCGCTCGCCCTCGCTGCAATAGGCCAGGTAGGCGCTGCCGGTCGCCGAGCGCAGCCAGTTGATGCGGAAGCCGATCGGCCCGAGCGGGAAGTGCGAGACGAAGGCCACCGGGCTGTTGGTTTCGATCACTTCCATCGAATCAAGCCTGGAGGCCGCCAGGATCGACGGCCAGCTGACGCGCCGGCACAACCGCTCCAGAATCGGGGATGCAACTTCGACCAGCCGCGCCTCGTCATCGTCCGGATTGGCCCGCCTTCGCCAGGCGACACTCGGCAGGAAGGCGCGATCCGCCATCCGCCGCCACACCAGGCCGCGGCCCTGCAGCGTCGAAAGAATGCGCAGCAGGGTCGCCTTGGGCAGCCCGGTCGCCTGGTGCAGATCCTTGAGCTCCATCGCCTTGGCGTCCTGCAGCACCTGCAGCACGTCGAGGGCGCGCTCCAGCGCGCGGATCGACTTGACTTTGCCTTCCCACAAGGGGGGCCCCTCCCGCGATCATTGTCGCCTGTCTGATTGGTTGAGAAGTTGCCCCCAACTGGCGCCTTGATGCAATGCCCGCGTTGCGTTTCTGACACCACAGCGTTTCGCCTGGTGAAATAACCGAGTTTACCGCTTCGTGCCTTGGGCCGCTTCGGCGTAGCCTCAAGGCAAGCAGGAAGCCCTGAACAAGGGGCTCCATCACGGGAGGAGAGAACGATGAAGCGCATCGATTTGCATTCGCCATCGGCCGGCCTGACACGCCGCGCGGTGATCAAGGCGGCCGGCGCCTCGAGCCTGGTCCTGGCCAGCGGCAGTTATGGCGCGTTCGCCGCCGGCGCGGAAAACACCCTCAAGGTCGGCTTCATCAGCCCGCGCACCGGGCCGCTCGGCGGTTTCGGACAGACCGATGGCTATGTCCTGGACCTGGTGCGCAAGGCGCTCAATGGCGGCGTTGCGGTCGGCGACACGACCTTCGCGGTCAGCGTGCTCGACCAGGACACCCAATCCGACCCGTCGCGCGCCGGCCAGCTCGCCAAGAACCTGATCAACAGCGACAAGATCGATCTGATGCTGGTGGTCTCGACGCCGGAGACCATCAACCCGGTGGCCGATGCCTGCGAGGCCGCGGGCGTGCCCTGCATCTCCACCGTGATGCCCTGGGAAGCCTGGTATTTCGGCCGCGGCGCCAAGCCCGGCGCGCCTTCGCCGTTCAAATGGACTTATCATTTCGGTTTCGGCGTCAAGGAATTCGCCGACGTCTATGCGTCGCAATGGGCGCTGCTGCCGACCAACAAGAAGGTCGCCGCGCTCTATCCCAACGATGCCGACGGCAATGCGATCAGGTCCAATCTGGCGCCTGCGCTGGCGAAGTTCGGTTTCACCATCATCGATGCCGGGCCTTACGAGGATGGCACCACCGATTATTCCGCCCAGATCGCCAAGTTCAAGGCGGAAAAATGCGAGATCTTCAACTCATTTCCGATCCCGCCGGACTTCGCCGCGTTCTGGCGTCAGGCCGCGCAGCAGGGCTTTACCAAGATGGTGAAGATCGCGCAGCCGGCCAAGACCGGGCTGTTCCCTGACGGCATCGAGGCGCTCGGCAGCCTCGGCATCAATCTGGCCAGCGCCGCCTATTGGCACAAGAATTTTCCCTACAAATCGAGCCTCACCGGCGTCAGCGGCATCGAACTGGCCGATGGCTATGAAAAGGCCTCGGGCAAGCAATGGACGCAGCAGCTTGGCGCCTCGCTGGCGGCGTTCGACGCCGGCCTCCAGGCGCTGAAGAACAGCACCGCCCCCAACGACAAGGCGAAGGTCGCCAAGGCGATCGCCACGCTGAAGACCACCACGATCAACGGCGTGGTCGACTTCACCTCGGGTCCGGTCCCGAACGTGTCGCCGGGACCCCTGGTCGGGACGCAATGGGTCAAGGCGCCGGCCGGCAGCAAGTTCAAGCTCGATTACGTCATCACTGAGAACGCCAACGACAGGACGGTGCCGATCGGCGGCAAATTGTTGCCGTTCAGTTCCTGAGTAGTTGGTTGCGCGTCATGGCCGAGCCGCCGACCGCGCCGCTGCTGCAGGCGGTCGGCATCAGCAAGCGCTTCAACGCGTTGCGGGCGCTGGACGGTGCCGATTTTCATGTCGGCGCCAATGAAGCGGTCGGCATTGTCGGGCCGAACGGCGCCGGCAAGACCACCATGCTGAGCGTTCTGGTCGGCGCCCAGACGCCGACCACCGGCGTCATTCGCTTTCAAGGCCACGACGTCACCCATCTGCCCACCGCCGAGCGCTGCCGTCGCGGCCTCGCCCGCACCCACCAGATTCCGCGCCCGTTCGGCGGCATGACGGTGTTCGAGAATTGCTTCGCCGCGGCCGCGCATGGCGGCGGCCTCGACCGCGATGCGGCCTATACGCGCGCCATCGACGCCGCCCGGCTCTGCGGCATGATGGGGATCGCGAACCGGCGGGCGGAAACGCTTGGCCTGATCGATCGCAAGCGTCTTGAACTCGCCCGCGCGATGGCGACCGGTCCGGTGCTGCTGCTGCTCGACGAGATCGGCGGCGGCCTCACCGACGGCGAGGCCGGGGAACTGGTCGACATCATTCTCGACCTGCGCCGCAAGGGCATCGCGATCGTCTGGATCGAACATATCGTACATATCCTGCTGCGCGTCGCCGAACGCCTGGTGTGCATGGACCAGGGCCGCATCCTCGCCAACGGCAAGCCCGAAGACGTCATGAAGGACACCGCGGTGATCGCGGCCTATCTCGGCGGCGGGGCGCTGTGAGCGTATTGCGGGTCGAAGCGCTGCGCGCCAGCCACGGCCTGCTGCAGGCGGTGAACGGCATCTCGCTTGCGATCGACAAGGGCGAAACGCTGGCGCTGGTCGGCGCCAATGGCGCCGGCAAGACCACCCTGCTGCGCACCATCGCCGGGGCCCATCCGGCCTCCGGCGGAAAAGTGATCCTCAACGGCCGCGATGTCAGTCGCGCTCCGGCCTATCAGCGGGTAGCGCAAGGCATCGCGCTGGCGCCGGAAGGCCGCCGGCTGTTTTCGCGTCTCACCGTCGAGGAAAACCTGCTTCTCGCCCGCTACGCCCGCCGGCCGGGACGCTGGACGCTCGACAGCGTGTTGGAAACCTTTCCCAATCTCAAGGCGCGGCGGAAAACGCTGGCGGGTGCACTGTCCGGCGGCGAACAGCAGGCCACCGCGATCGGCCGCGCCCTGATGACCAATCCGGACGTGCTGCTGCTCGACGAAGTCTCGCTCGGTCTCGCCCCGATCGTGGTGGATCGGCTCTATGTCCAGCTCGGCCTGCTCCGCGAATTCGGCGTCGCCACCGTGATCGTCGAGCAGGACCTGACGCGGGCGATGGGCGCCGCCGAGCGGGTGATCTGCATGATCGAGGGCCACGTGGCGATCGAGGGCCGCACCGCACAGCTGACCCGCGACGCGGTGACCGAGGCCTATTTCGGGATGCGCCGGGGCCACGCCCGGCAGGCCGCGGAGCCGGCATGATCTTCGTCAACCAGATGATCCAGGGGGTGCTGCTCGGCGGCTATTACGCGCTGATCGCCTGCGGCCTGTCGTTCATGTTCAGCGTGATGCGCATCATCAATCTGGCGCATGGCAGCCTGACCATCCTGGCGGCATTTGCGATCTATCTTTTGGCCGAAGATCTCAATTGGTCACCGTTCGTAGCACTGTTGATCGTCGCGCCGGCAATGGGGCTGCTCGGCTGGGGGCTGCAGCGCAGCGTGCTGGAACGCAGCGCCAAAGCCGGCCTGCTGGTCCCGGTGCTGTCGACCTTCGGCCTGTCGATCGTGGTCGAGAATCTGCTGTTCCAAGGGTTCGGCGCCAACACCAAATCGCTCGCGCCCTATGTCGATGACCTCGCCTATGACAGCTGGTCGTTGACCGACGATATCGCGATCGGCAAGCTCGCGGTCCTGACCATGGCCTGCGCGATCCTGATGCTCGGCGGCCTGCAGATCTTCCTGTCGCGCACCGCGTTGGGCCGCGCCATCCGCGCCACCTCGGAGGATGTCGACACGGTCGGACTGGTCGGCATCAATGCGCGGCGGGTCAATGCCATCGCCGCGGCCATCGCGCTTGCCAGCGTCGCGGTCGCCGGACTGTTTCTCGGGCTGCGCGCAACCTTCGATCCCTATGCCGGCGGCATGCAGCTGATCTTCGCCTTCGAGGCCACCGTGATCGGCGGCGTAGGTTCGCTGTGGGGCACGCTCTTGGGCGGCATTGTGCTGGGCATCGCGCAGAGCGATGCCGCCCTGATCAGCCCGCAAGGCTTCTTCATCGGCGGCCACCTGACGTTCCTGGCGGTTTTGTTCGCGCGCTTGTTCATGGGCGATCTCGGGTGGCGGCTGCGTGAGGCGCTCGGCCGGGGGGCGCGATGAGCGACGCCGGCCCGACCATCACCATTCAACGCTGGACCCGGGCTTCGGTGTTCGCGACCACCGCGACCGCAGCGGTGATCGCAGCGCTTGCCGCCGGCCCGCTGCTGTTCAGCGCCAACGCCGTCGACAAGCTGACGACGCTGTTCATTTACGTCATTCTCGCGCTGATGTGGAACGCGCTGGCCGGATTTGCCGGGCTGGTCTCGATCGGCCAGCAGATGTTTTTCGGTCTCGGCGCCTACGCGACCGCGCGGCTGGCCGACGCCGGCGTCCCGGTGTTTCTCTGTCTTCTGCTCGCCGGCATCCTGGTCGGCCTGTTGGCGGCGCCGCTATCGACCATCATGCTGCGGCTCAAGGGCGGCGAGTTCGCGATCGGCATGTGGGTCACAGCCGAGCTCGCCCATCTCCTGGTCAATCTCGATACGCTGGTGCAAGGCGAGACCGGCACCTCGCTGATCGCGATCAACGCCTATGCATCGGAGCCGCGGCGGGCCTTGACCTATTGGTGCGCGCTCGCCGCCATGGGCGGGCTTCTGGCGCTGGTGTTTGCGCTGCTTCGCAGCCCGCTCGGGGTCGCCATTCTCGCAATCCGCGACAATGAGGAAGCGGCCGCGGCGGTTGGCATCCGCGTCGCCAGAGCCAAGCGCATCATCTTCACGCTGGCGGCGTTCGGGGCCGCGCTCGCCGGCGCGCTGTGGCTCGCCACCGCGCTGACATTCCAGCCCAAAACCTATTTCAGTCCGCAATGGACCGCCTACATGATCTTCATGGCGCTGGTCGGCGGCCTCGGCACCTTCGAAGGCAGCATCATCGGCGCCGTCATCTTCTTCGCGATCGAGGCGTTGTTCGGCTCCGCCGGGGTCTGGTATCTGGTCGGGCTGGGCGCTACCGCGCTGCTGTTCTCGCTGGCGCTGCCGCGCGGCCTGTGGGGATTGATCGAAGACCGCTTCCAGGTCCAGCTGTTGCCAATCGGCTATCGCGTCACCGTCGCCGCGGCGGAGGTTCAGTCAGGGATACCCGTTGCCGGCATTTCAGGGGAAGATAGCAGAGAGCGCCATCCGCGGGAGATCTGTTATGAGCATCTGCACACCGAAACCATTCCAGATCGCCATTCCTGAGGCGACGCTGGACGATCTGCGGCTGCGGCTGTCCCGGGTGCGGTGGCCGGACGAGGCGCCCGACGAACCCTGGCGTTACGGGTCGAGCCTTTCCTACATGAAGGAACTGATCGCCTATTGGCGCGATGTCTATGACTGGCGCGCGCAGGAACGGGATCTGAACGCGCTGGCGCAGTTCACCGCCGAGATCGACGGCATCGAGTTGCATTTCATCCACGCCAAGGGCCAGGGCGAGGCGCCAATGCCGCTCTTGCTGTCGCATGGCTGGCCGGGTTCGATTGTCGAATTCCAGCGGATCATTCCGATGTTGACTGATCCGGCGCGGTTCGGCGCCGATCCGGCTGATACGTTCACCGTGGTCGCGCCGTCGCTGCCCGGCTACGGCTTCTCCTTCGCCGCAAATCAGAAGCGGATCGGCATTACCGCGATGGCCGACATCTTCGCAACCCTGATGCGCGATGGGCTCGGATATCAAAGGTTCGGCGCCCAAGGCGGCGACTGGGGCGGTTTTATCACCAGCTATCTCGGCTACGCCTATCCCGAGCGGCTGTTCGGCATCCACCTGAATTTCCTGCCGATCGGGCGCGATCCCGGCGCGGTTGCAGCGCCTTCCGCCGAGGAACGCGCGCATTTCGAGGCGCTCGCCGCCTGGCAAAGGGAAGAAACCGGCTATCAATGGATCCAGGGCACCCGGCCGCAGACACTGGCCTTTGGCTTGACCGACTCGCCGGTCGGCCTCGCGGCCTGGCTGGTCGAGAAGTATCGGGCCTGGAGCGACTGCGATGGCGATGTCGAGCGCGCGCTTTCCAAGGACACCATGCTGACCAACCTGATGCTCTATTGGACCACAGGTGCAATCAATTCGTCGTTCTGGCCCTATTACGACCGCCGCCACTCCCGCTGGCCAATCCCCGCCGGCGAAAAGATCCGCACGCCGATGGGCCATGCCGCCTTTCCCCACGAAATCCTGAGGCCGCCGCGATCGCTCGCCGAGCGCAGCTACGACATCAGGCGCTGGACCGAGATGCCCAAAGGCGGCCATTTCGCCGCGATGGAGCAGCCCGAAGCGCTGGCGGCGGAGATCAGGGCGTTCTTTCGACCCTTGCGCGACACCTGAACAGACGCGGCCTCGGTGACCAAGCTCGGCGCGGTCGAGGCCTGGGCCATGGCACGCGATGAGCCTACGTGCGCGCGCGCCATTCAACACGGATGAGTTGCAGCCCGCGTTTGGCGAGGGTCGCGACGTGAACAAGGCAGTCGCAAGCCTACAGCGCATTCCTCGCGGCGCCATTGTGATCCCAGTGCCATGCGCTTACACCGCTTCTGCGACGGGGCGGCCGCTTGCGCGGTTGGCGAAAACCTGAATGATTCAACTTCCGCTCTGTTAAACGGATTGAATCGCGGGCAAAGCCCGTGATGAGTCGTTGGAGATCGTATTCGAAATGTCGAAGTTCACCGCCCACGGCGCGTGCATGCTGTGGAAGCCGGAATTGATCTGGCTGAATGCCATTTCCGACATCCTGCTCGCCGGCGCCTTCTTCGCTACCGCGTTTTTTCTGGCATACTTCCTCTGGCGCCGCCGCGATATGCAGTTCCGTTTGGAGTTCGGGGCATTCGGCATCTTCGTGACGCTGTGCGGGGTGACGCGCCTGATGTCGGTTTACACGCTTTGGGTGCCAGCCTATGGCATCGAGGGCATCATCAAGGGCTTGCTGGCCCTCATCTCGGTCGGGATTGCTGCGGCGCTGCTGCTGGCGCTGCCGAGACTCCTGGTGCTGCCGTCACGTCATCAACTTCGGCAGGCCTATGCGGCGCTCGCGGAAGAAGTCAGGCAGCGCCGCAGCGCCGAGGCCATGGTGCAACGCTTCCAGGAGATCGAGGCCACCGAGTCCCAGGTCCGGCAGGCACAAAAAATGGAAGCGATCGGCCAGCTCACCGGCGGCGTGGCGCACGACTTCAACAATATCCTGACCGTGATCATCGGAACCATCGAGATCCTCGGCGACGCGGTCAAGGACCGTCCGAAACTGGTCCAGATCACCGACATGATCAAGGCCGCGGCTACACGTGGCGCCGATCTCACCCAGCATCTCCTGGCCTTCGCCCGCCGTCAGCCGCTGCAGCCGCGCGACATCGACGTCAACGACCTGGTGATCGATACCACGCGGTTGCTGCGATCGACGCTCGGCGAACAGATCGAAATCGAATCCATGCTGGCGCCTGATTGCGCGCCGGCGTGGATTGATCCCAGTCAGCTCTCGACCGCGATCCTGAACCTCGCCTTGAACGCCCGCGACGCCATGCCGAACGGCGGCAAGCTGACACTGGAAACCAGAAATGTCGTGCTCGACGAGCACAACCCCGGCATCAATGACGAGGTCAAACCGGGCGACTATGTCATGGTCGCCGTAAGCGACTCCGGGGAAGGAATCCCCGCCGGCCTGATCGAAAAGGTGTTCGAACCGTTCTTCACGACAAAGGAGATCGGAAAGGGCTCGGGGCTCGGTCTCAGCATGGTCTATGGCTTCGTCAAACAGTCGAACGGACATATCCGGATCCACAGCGAGGAGTGCCAAGGCACCACCGTCAAGCTGTATCTGCCGCAAGCCGAGGGCGTCACCGAAATGCCGGCCGCGGCGGCGGCTGTCTGCGGCTTTGAACACAGCGACAACGCCATTCTGATTGTCGAGGACGACCCGCTGGTCCGCGACTATGTCGTGACGCAGATCGAGAATTTCGGTTACAGCACGCTTTCGGCCGGCAATGCCGCCGAGGCGCTGGCGATCATCGATGGTCCCGAACGCATCGATCTCCTGTTCACCGACGTCATCATGCCCGGTGGCATGAACGGCCAACAGCTTGCTGCCGAAGCGCTGCGGCGACGCCCAGAGTTGAAGATCCTGTACACGTCCGGCTATCCCGAGAACACCATTGTGCATCACGGCCGGCTCGACGCCGGCGTGCTGCTCCTGCCGAAGCCCTATCTCAGCGCCGATCTCGCACGGATGATCCGGACCGCGCTGGCGTCTTGAATTCAGGACTTTACGGGTCGGACAGTTGGCTCGCGGGCCGGGCGCGTGGCTCCGAGAGCGGTTGGACTCCGAAGGGTCGCCGCGGCGCGCCGAGCGAGGGTCGACGTCAGCAGTTCGCAACCGCTGTGCACTTTGCCATACTTTGTTCTCCGTAGTCCTACTGAGAAATTTTTGCCGTTGTTCACCAGACGTTCAATTTGGGTCGACCTCCCACATGATAAAAATGCATGACTATTGACACCACTTCGGAGAAATATTCGTCGTTTATCAATGATGTTCGCCGCCCAAACGGGGGTAGATGGCAGTTTAAGACCCCTCGGAACCGCGTAAATCGCATAGCTCGATGTGACAGCTCAGCGCGACGCGCAACCATGCTGGAGTGAGACAGCTGCTCGGGCTCACGCTTGAAAAACTTTGACTGGTCCAGCGAAACACCTTACATTTTCCATCATTGCAGAACACATCGGCCGTCCACGGAAATCCCGGCGGGCGGCTTTTCATTGGTCGGCCAGCTTCGCTGGACATGGCCATCACGTCGGCCATTGAGATCACCCCGCCCGTCCCCAGCCCTTTGCGGAAACAAACTCTTCCGACCGAGCGAAAGCTGGCCGTCCCTTAGCATAGAACGCTTGGTGCAAATTGCTGTCGCGCATGCGTGACGCTTCCTCGGTGCGCGCGTCTTTCGTTGTTCACTAAACTCGAATCTTAAGCCTCACAGCGCTGGTCAGGACATCCGAACCCGCGGGGATTTTCCTCCTCGGGCTCCGATCTCGCCTGCGCTCTGCAGATCCATCGCGATCAGCACCTGCATGATGCGGCAGCCCGAAGCCCGCGACCGCGTCGCGCCCCAGCGATTCATATCCCGACCGCTCCGCAGAAGGCCTCAAGACCATGTCCGACACAGACTGGTACGGCGCCGCTTATTATCCTTGGGCGCTGCCGATCTCTCCGTGGACCAGCGCACCAGGCGCGCCTCTTTCGCCGCCGCCCACAACGCGACAGCTGTTGTCGAGCGGCCAACCCTGGGGCAACGCGCCGATCATCTTTCCATCTGCGATGCCCGGATCGCTGCCGCTGCCGCCGCCGGGCAATCCGTGGTGGCTGGCGCCGCCAATCTTTCCGTCGTCTGCGCCAACGCCCGCGACGCAACCACAGTTGCCGAGCGGCCAGCCCTGGGGCAGCGCGCCAATCATCTTTCCACCTGCAAAGCCAGACCAACCGCCGCTGCCGCCGACCAACATCCCCTGGGGGTTGGCCTCGCTGGTTTTTCCATCGGCCGACGCTGAGGCCGCGCCTGCATTGTCGAAAGCGGCAGGCCCGCCGCAGCCGTCATTGTCCGCAGGACAGCAGCCGACCTTCCTTCCGGCCCAAGGACAATCCGACCCGCAGGAGATGGTTGAACCGGCAAGCAGCAGGCTTGCTCAGCCATCATCGTCCGATCCCGCGTCGCCGGATTCGGCGTCCCCCACGACGGAGCTCGGTCCGCCGCTGATCGGCGATGGCGGCCCGTTCTCGCCTGCCTTGCCGAGCGTGAATCGGCTGGCCGACAGCGCCGGCGCAAGCCTCGGCAAAGCGATCTCGAATGTCCCATCGAGCGCATACCAATTGGGCAAAAACCTCGCGCAGCCTGTCATCCACCCGATCGACACCTTGGAGGGCTTCAAGAATCTGGGCCTTGGCCTGCTGGAAAAGGCTGGAATCAAGGACAGCACCGGGCACACGAAATATGCCGACGCGCTCGGACAGTATTTTGTTAACCGCTACGGAAGCCTCGAGAATCTCAAGCGAACCTTTGAACAGGATCCGGTCGGCTTGGCGGCCGATCTGTCGAGCTTCTTCACCGGGGGCGCCTCGCTGGCGGCTCGCGCTACGGGCACGCTAGGGCGGGCAGCCGAAATTGCCGCGGCTGTCGAGCGCGCTGAAGCGAGGGCCGCGTCCGCAGAGGCTGCAGAGACAGCGACTGTCGCACAGCAGACCGCTGGCGTTACACGCGAAGCAGGATCCGCGAATAGCGCGGCGCCCAAAACAACGCACGGCGTCGCTTCCGCGGGGGTGACACCGAACGGAAAATACTATAGTGTTCTTTTTGAAACTAAACTGAATCCAAAATCTTATAAAGGCGTTTCGCGCCCACGACATTTTCAAGAAGCGAACGAAGCGCTACTCAAGGCGATGGAAGCCGATCCTGAATTCGCGCAGGATTTGGCAAATATAGGGCTGATAATTCGGCGGACCCCCAGGGGCCTCGCTCCACGACGACCACCCCCCGGCTGGACTTGGCACCACGCAACGGAGCCCGGAGTGATGCAATTGGTTCCCAGAGCGCAGCATACGAGTGGAAGTCCGTTCTGGAGGACTTTGCATCCGCATCCCGGCGCAGCAGGTGGCTTTTCGCTATGGAACCGGTAACGAAACTCATCGATATCATTGGAAGTCTCGCGAGCTACGACGACGAGTTGACAATCGTCGCTGTAGAACCCTGGACCGAAAATTCGAATGCGTTGGTAGCGTACGAGCCGGAAGAAGGCGGCCTGCCTCCCGAGCCGGCCAATGCCGGAATCAAATATTTTCTAGAGATATTTACTGCGAATGAAGTCGTCGAAGGCTTCTTGATGTATGAAAATAAAAACCCGTCTGCATCTGATATCTGTCAGAGAATCATTTATTATGCCATCAACTACGCGTAGGATGTACCATGTCGGACAGCAATCGATATGATGGAAGGCCGCTGCATCGCTTTCTCGAGCTCTATGTTCTGGAAGCGATTGGTGAATTGTCCCAGTCGGACCGGAAAAATCTGGAAAAGATGGGGCCTAAATTGAAACAGATCTACGGCGGCGGCGAGTCCTGGCAGGAGTCGATCGCGGCTGCCGTCGGACTGTCCGATGACGCGCCGTCGGAAATTTTGGCGATGTGGCAAAACAATCTCGATACGGCGCGTGCCGCCGGCGTGACATTGACCCCGCAACAATTTGCGGAAATGTTTGTCGACGATAATTTTTCTTCGTAGAGGTGAATCATAGTCCATTTGCTGGCGTGCGGAATGGCCTCTCCGCCTCGCCCGCGCGACACATGAAAGAGCCATCGGAAAGAGCCAGGCGCATCGCCCAGAATGTCCGACAGCGCCGACAATAGAAGGTCAATCTGCGCCTCCGTACCGACGCTGACCCGCAGATAGTCGGAAATGCGCAGAAAAATGGCGAACGATCACCGCGCGTTGCCGCAGCGCGGCGGCCAGCGCCGGGCCACCATGGGCCGGATGACGCGCGAAGACAAAATTGGCGGAGGATGGCAGCACGTCGAAGCCGAGCCGGTGCAGTCCGCGGCTGAGCCGCTCCCGGCCGTCGATCATGCGAGCCCGGCTCTGTTGAAAATAGGCGTCATCCTCCAGCGAAGCGATGGCGCCGGCCTGGGCCGGCCGGCCCAAAGGATAGCAGTTGAAGCAGTCCTTCACCCGGGTGAGCGCCTCGATCAGGTCGGCGTCGCCGATCGGAACAGCAGCGGCGCATCATGCTTCAGCAGCGCGGTGAAGACGTGGGCCAGTACCTCGTCCGAGCCGTTGCCGACGAACACCTGTTCGGGTCTGGTAGGCGGCCAGGGCCGACCGTAGCGCGCTGGCCTGGGGGTCCGGATAGAGACGCAGCGTATCCCTCGCCCCACTGCGAACCGCTTCCAGCACGCGTGGCGAAGGACCAAATGGCCTTTCATTGGTATTGAGCTTGACCAATTCTTCGATGCGAGGCTGTTCGCCGAGTACATAGAGCTTCAGATCGTGCGTCAAGCGGCTCCAGAAACGGCTCATTGTTCGGTCCAAACCTATCGATGCCGCGGCACGGCTAGCGGCCGCCGGGTTTGGGCGCTGCACGCACCGGGTGCTCGCGGGGCTTCAGCGCCCCGGCGCCGGCGCGATGCCGAACGGGCCGCCACCCTCAATCGCCATGCCGATGAAGCCGCCGACGAAGGCGACCAGAACAGTAGACCCGCGCGGAGCGACCGTGAAGCGATAGGATCGGCCGGGCAACGCGTCAAAGCTAACGCCCGACGAGCCCGGCGACGACCACGCCGAAACCTTCAGAACCGCATGGCCGGGGGCGATGCTGCCGGTGAAACTCTCGCCGCGCCACAGTCCGGCAATTTTCGAGCCGTTGAGCTCCACCGCCGCCGGTACGCCCAGATAAAGCGCATCCTCGCTCCGCGTGATCACGATCGTTGCCTTGGCCTTGGCGCCAGGGGGCGCCGCGGCAGCGCTCGCAAGGGTCAAGTCGCCGGCCAGGATCGCCAGCAGCAACAGCATTATCGGTCGGAACTTGGTCATCATGGCAGGCTGATTAATGTCAAATAAAAGATCGCGCAACACTGGATTGATCCTGTCCGGGCTTCGTCCGCTCCCGAAGCCGCCTCGCGCCAGGACGCCCATACTTGCCTTGGATGGCTGGTTTAGCAAAAACCGGATCGTAGCCACCGGCCAAGAAGGACAAGGCGATTGCGATGGTCGAATGATCAGCGAACTGGCGCGGGACGCCGGTGTCAATGTGTTCCGCCGCTTCGCCTTCATGAAGGGCCTATATGAGGTCGAGCAGGTCTCGTTCGACCGGATGGTCGACCCGACCGATGACAGCCGGCTGCACGAAGCGACTGGGCCACGCAGCGTGTGGCGTGGGCGGTGAAACTGGCGATCGCGGCCGGCGTCGGCAAGGCATGTTCGCCGGTTGCATAACGGCGACAGGCCACGTCAATTGCCGGCAGGCCTTGGCCCGGAACGTAAGAAGGTGACCTGATGGCGCAGAAACGCAAAGCCCGCGTGAGCGACGACACTTTCGACGAATTGCTTGCCGATCAAGGCATTCTGAAAGCGTGCGAGGATCACGCTATTAAAGAACTCGTTGTCGAGCAGCTTGCTGCCGCGATGGCGGAACAGGGACTGACCAAGGTTGAAATGGCCGCGCGGATGAAGACCAGCCGCCGTCAACTCGACCGGCTGTTTGATCCGGCTATTCCATCCGTTACGCTGGACACGCTGCGCCGTACCGCGAGCGCGGTCGGCCGCTCGATCCGCATCGAATTGGTGTGAGGTAGCGTAAGCCAGTTAAACGGGCTTAGATAAGCCAGGAAACCTTTATCGGCGATTGATGCGCCTGACCACGTCCGGGTAGAGATCCATTGCAGCTCGGACGGGGACGTGGATGAATTGCTTTTCCAACAGCCGAACGGCATATTCCTAGTCCGGCGAGCCCGGGTTGTGGCTGGTCGCTGAGACGGCCCAGTTGCCTTTCGACGTGGAGACTCGATGACCATGACACAACGCAAGCCGCCAGAGACGAGTTGGGAAACCTGGACCGAAGCGCAGATCCGTATCGCTGCCGAAAACGGAGCCTTCGACAATCTGCCTGGCGCCGGTAAGCCCCTGGCGGATCTCGATCAGGCGCACGACCCGCTCTGGTGGGTGAAACGGCTTGTTCAGCGCGAGCAGCTTTCCATGTTGCCGCCATCGCTGGAGTTGCTCCGCAAGGTGGAAAAGGAACTTGCCGCGATTGAGACCCTCGACGACGAAGCAAACGTCCGTGCTCGGCTCGCGGCGCTTAACCTCGATATCGCCAAGGTGAATGCGACCGTGATAGAGGGGCCGCCGACGCGCCTCGGCACACTCGACGTCGACCAGATCGTCGTGAATTGGCGGCGGACCCGCGCCGCCAATCTTCAGTAGCTTTCGGGTCTTACGGTCTCCCTGAAGCAAAGCGTAAACAGGCACAGACGACGTTCTATTATTGTCATCCTCGGGCAAAAACGTGGTATGTCTCCGTATCTCGGTTGCGGCGTATCCTCCGACGGTGGGTTCGGGGAGCAGCGACCATCCCGGCGCGGCAAACGCCGGCGTGCCGGACGCGAACACCGCGAATGTGCTGATTTATGTGCTGCGAAATTGGGCCGGCGGCGGTTCGCCAGCGCAAGCGCCGAAATTTACCGCCGCAGTGGTAGGGACGCTGCGCGCCGTCCGTCTCGACGACGTCGCCGCGCCGCAAGTTGACCGCGTTTCTGTCAGGGCACCCTGCACACCGGCGAGAAACCTCCAATCTCGCTTGTGTCTTACTTACCCAAGCCCGAAGATGTTTTTGGCTCGCTGCGGCGTCACGGAGCGCCCAAGAGTCTCGCGGAAATGGAAGCGGGCATCGCCATTGACGCCAGATGTCGGCATGCTCGCGGTTGATACCAATCTCATCGTCCGCTATTTGACCGGCGATCATCCCAAGCAATCCGCGAAGGCGCGGGCCGTGATCGATGGCGACAATGTTTTCGTCAGCACCACGGTGGTGCTTGAGACCGATGCCTTTGTGACATTCGATCAGCGGTTGATCCGGGCCGCCAAAGCCGCGGATGTCAGACATCTGCGGTCGCCTTGAACAGCCGCAATTGATCCGCTCAAGCCTTGCGGGCGCCGGTGTGAATGATTGACCCGACATGCTCGCCGCGCAGCGCGGCGGTGAGCCGGCCTGGTACGAGTCCATTCACGAGTTGGACGCGTTCGATGTGGCGCGCGGTCGCCATGACCTCGAGCACGGCGCGGTCGAGCGGCAAGGTGCCCTTCAATTTGGCAAGCTCGGCGGCGCTGGTCTCGCTGAGCAGCTTTGCCTGCTCCCCGCCGGGTCCGTTGGGGTCGGAGGTGAAGACCCCGTCGACGTCCTCGACGATCGTAAGGCCGGCGGCGCCGAGCGCATCGGCGAGCAGAAACGCGCCGGTGTCCGCCCGGTGCGACGGGATCCGCGAGTTCGGAAACTCGTGGTGATGATAGGGCGGAAAGGCGCTGCCGACGACCGCGCGGGCGGCGGCGAGGTGGATCGCGAGCTGCGTCGCCAGCGTCGGGTGCTCGACATAAGACACTCCTTCCGGCGCCAGCAGCGCGGCCAGGATATGACCGTTTTGACCAGCCTCGCTTGCGGCGAGCTCGGCGAGCGACCCGACCGGGAGGCCGAGATCGAGGCCGACACTGTAGAGGTGGCGGGCGCGGATGCCGGCGCCAGTCAGGATCAGGAGGCGATGCTCGGGCAGCAACCTGCGGATTTCTTCCACCAGCGGCAGGATGGCCTCGCGGCCGCGATCCATGATCGAGCGGCCGCCGATCTTCACGACCTGCAGCCAGGGCAACAGCCGGATCGGGCGCCCGCCGGCGATCGGGCGCGTCAATTCGCCGTCGAGCAGGGTCTGGCGTGCGAGCGGCGAGGCGACATGCTTGATGTCATTGCTGGTGTCGGCCATGGCGATGGTTCTCTTCAGCTCGCGGTGATGATGGTGCCGACGGGCTCGCCTTCGAGCGCGCGGGTCAGATTGCCAGGGACGAGGCCGTTGACGATCTGAACCTGGCGGATGTGGCGTGCCGACGCGAGCAGATCGAGCACCGGGAATTCGAGGATCGAATCGTGCAGCCCCTTGGCCTTCATCTCGGCGACCGAGATCTTCGGAATGAAGGTGGCGGCCTTCGAGGTCTTCGGGTTCGCGGTGTAGAGGCCGTCTTCGTCCTTGACGTAGATCATCGCCTTGCAGCCGAACTGCTCGGCGACCAGGAAGCATCCGGCGTCGGTGCGGTAGGGCGGGATCACGCCCTCGGGCGGCGGCCGTATCCAAAGGCTATAGGGCGGCATACCGCTGAAGACGACGGCATTGACCTCGGCGAGATACAGCGGCACCGCCGACAGCCCGGCACCGTCGACCGCGGAGATACCATATTTCGCGAGCAACTGCCCCAGCATCGCGGCATTCTGATTGGCCACCGAGGCGCCGAGTTGCGACAGCACGCCCGCCGGCAGATTAAGCCCCGCGGCGATCGAGTAGAGGTGCCGGGCCCTGGTGCCGGCACCGGTTCCGATCAAGAGCTTTTGGGCCTTGCGGACGGCGACGATCTCCTCCACGAGCGGGTAGACGGCGGCGCGGCCGCGGTCGATCAGACTTTGTCCACCAACCTTGATCACGGTTGCGTCCGGCAGAATGCGGAAGTCCGCCGCGGTATCCGCCGCCGCCAAAAGCTCGGCGTCGGTCAGGGAACGCTGCATCAGGAGCGCCTCGAGTTCCGTCGTGCTTGCCATGCGGGCAGTCCCTTTCGTTTTGCCAGCCTCGATCACCGTTCTCTCGCGACGGTTTCCTGGCGCTGTCCGCGCCCCAGTGGACGCGGCCGGCGTCTTGGCCTTGGCGATCGATTCCGTTGTGGAGCTTCACCAAGCAACCTGCAGAGAGATGGCGGAGTTGCAGCGTTGCGTCAATCGAAAAAACCAATAATATCTATATTTTTCAATAAGCTATATGGGTTCACACATGCGGATTTCAGCTGACGGCGAAAACTTCGCCGTCTGCCGCGCCGATCTGCGCCGCATCATCGACGAACCGTTCGCGCTGTTGTTGCGGTGCGAGGTAACAGCAGTGTGTTGCGCCAGAACGCAATGCACTTAAATCGTCTTGACCTTCGCACCTGGCGCGCCGCATCGCGTTGTCGCTGCTCGACGTTTATGTCGGTAACCAGGCCGGGGAGCGGATCTGGGGCGGGCAGATCCGGCGCGGCCACACCGAGACCATGCATGCCGCGATCTGGCCGGGCTTAGCGGTCGGCGCGACCGATCACCGCCATCAGTTCTGCAATCTTGGCCCGCTGGTCGGCCTTGTCGCCGCTGGCAATGGCATGCTCGACACAATGCGACACATGGTCTTTCAGGATTTCTTCCTCGACGCGGCGGAGCGCGGCGCGAACCGCGGCGATCTGCGTGACGATGTCAATGCAGTAGCGGTCCTCATCAACCATCTTGGTGAGGCCACGAACCTGCCCCTCGATTCGGCTGAGGCGCTTTTTACAGGATGCCTTGATGTCTTTTCGCATGGGACCTATATACCCCTACCGGGTATGGGTCGCAACAGGCCTTTGAGGGACGTGATGACCGAAGCGGTAACCTTGAAGACAGAAGGTGTGACAGCCGCTTGCGGCTGCGGATCGAGCGCGACGTCGGCACCACCTGCGGAGTCGGCCAGCAACGGATGCTGCGCCGGCAGCCACGATCACGCCGCGCACCACCATCCTGCTGGCGACAAGGCCACAGTGAAGGATCCGGTCTGCGGAATGAACGTCGATCCGGCGACCAGCCAGCATCGGTTCGACCATCGCGGCCAGACCTTCCACTTCTGCTCGGCGGGCTGCAAAGCCAAATTCGCTGCCAATCCCGCGTCCTATCTCGACAAGGCGAAGCCGAAAGCCGCCGCGCCGGAAGGAGCAATCCATACCTGTCCGATGCATCCACAGATTCGGAAGGTCGGTCCCGGCAGCTGTCCGATCTGCGGTATGGCGCTGGAGCCTTTGGAGATCACCGCCGAGGCGACGCCGAACCACGAACTGGCCGACATGTCCCGGCGCTTCTGGGTCGGGTCGGTCCTGACACTGCCGGTGTTCTGCCTGGAGATGGGAAGCCACGTCCCGTGGCTTGGTATGGGCCAGCTGGTGCCGGAACAATGGTCGATCTGGGTCCAGTTCGCGCTGTCGACACCGGTGGTGCTGTGGGCCGGCTGGCCGTTCTTCCAGCGCGGCGCGGCGTCGGTGCTGTCAGGGCATCTCAACATGTTCACCCTGATCGCGCTCGGCACCGGGGCGGCCTATCTCTACAGCCTCGCGGCAACCTTCGCACCTGGCCTTTTCCCCGACGGGTTTCATAGCATGGGCGGCACCGTAGCGGTCTATTACGAGGCGGCCGCTGTGATCACCGTGCTCGTCCTGCTTGGCCAGGTGCTGGAGCTCAGAGCCCGCGACCAGACCGGCAGCGCCATCCGGGCCTTGCTCAAGCTGGCGCCGAAGACCGCGCGGCGGCTGCGTGACGGAGGACAGGACGAGGAGATCGCGCTCGACCAGGTGCTGATCGGCGACCGTCTGCGGGTCCGCCCGGGCGAGGCGGTGCCCGTTGATGGCACGGTGCTGGAAGGCCGGAGCGCGGTGGACGAATCCATGGTCACGGGTGAGTCGATGGCTTCGCCCAAAGTAGCGGGCGCAAAGCTCATCGGCGGCACCGTCAACGGCACGGGATCGCTGATCATGCGGGCCGATACGCTGGGCGCAGGCGGGATGCTCTCGCGTATTGTCGCGATGGTGGCCGAGGCCCAGCGCAGCCGGGCGCCGATCCAGAAGCTCGCCGACACGGTGGCGGGCTATTTCGTCCCGGTCGTGCTCGGTGTTGCGGTCGTGGCGTTTGCCGTCTGGGCGGTCTTCGGGCCGCCGCCGGCGCTGGCCTTTGCACTGATCGCGGCGGTTTCCGTCGTCATCATCGCCTGCCCCTGCGCGCTGGGACTGGCCACCCCGATGTCGATCATGGTCGCGGTCGGCAAGGGCGCCGGTGCAGGTGTCCTGATCAAATCGGCCGAAAGCCTCGAGCTGTTGGAGAAGGTCGATACGCTCGTGGTGGACAAGACCGGCACGCTGACCGAAGGCAAGCCCCGTGTCACATCGATCGCTGCCGCCGCGGGGCTCAGCGAAGACGAGCTCTTGAAACTCGCCGCCAGCCTTGAAAGGTCGAGCGAGCACCCCTTGGCAGCCGCCGTAATGGCTGTCGCCAAGGATAAGAACATCAGCCTGGAGGAGCCTGCCGATTTCGCGTCGGTGTCCGGGAAGGGCGTCACCGGAACGGTCGGCGGGCGCCGCGTGGCGCTCGGCAACGCGAAACTGATGGAAGACCAGAAGGTCGATATGGGCGAGCTGGCTGCGAAGGCGGACGAACTGCGCGGCTCCGGCGCCACGGCCCTGTTCGTTACCGTGGACGGCCGGCCCGGCGGCATCATCGCAATTGCCGACCCGATCAAGGCGACCACGCGGACGGCGCTGGACAGCCTGCGCTCGGACGGGATCCGCATCATCATGCTGACCGGCGACAACACCACCACGGCGCGGGCGGTCGGCCGGCAGCTCGGGATCGACGATGTCGCGGCGGATGTTCTGCCCGAAGACAAGCACCGCATCGTCAAGCAGCTGCGCGCCGAGGGCAAGATCGTCGCGATGGCCGGCGATGGCGTCAACGACGCGCCGGCGCTGGCCGAGGCCGATGTCGGCATCGCGATGGGCACGGGCACCGAGGTCGCGATCCAGAGCGCCGGCGTCACCCTGGTCAAGGGTGACCTCGCGGGGATCGCGCGGGCGCGCGCCTTGAGCCGCATGGCCATGCGCAACATCCGGCAGAACCTGGTGTTTGCATTCGCCTACAACGCGATTGGCATACCGGTGGCGGCGGGTGTGCTGTACCCGAGCTTCGGCATCCTGCTCAGCCCCGTGGTTGCGGCACTGGCGATGTCATTGAGTTCGGTCTCGGTGATCGCCAACGCGCTAAGGCTGCGGGGCGCGCGGCTGTGAGGCTGTTCAATCGAGGTTAATCGCCGCTGGTTCGCCGTATCATTCGCACGACAGTTGGAGGCTCAGCCGGTCTGGCAACAGCCCAAGGTCGAAGCGACGCAGCGATTCGCGGATCAGCTTAATCGGCATCGCTTCAATTTCCCCGATATCGAGGCCGTGTTGCTGCACAATTTGATACAACCTGATACGGGCCTGCTGAGGAGTCAAAACCGTGTCCGCCATGTCGGGATTCCAATTCTTCGATCAGCAAACAAACATCCGGCGCTGACGCTCGCCTCTGATCACTCGCGTGCGGATTATTCTGCCATGCCCATGCCCGTTTCCGCTTATTTCTTGTGTGAGCAGACGGTCAAAAAAATAGAAATTTCATAGCCGATTATTGCCCGCATCTGGCAGGATGGTTTGCTCGGCGGCCGGGATCGAGCCTTCAAAAACGGCCCGACCGGCTTACCCCGAGCCAAATGACCTCGCCGCCTGGATGACTCGCTGCCGTTACTGGACGGCTTCCCCGTGCAGCGTGATGTCGAGGCCGCTGCGTTCGTCTTCCTTGCTGACGCGAAGCCCGAGCGTTAAGTCGATGAGCTTGAGAATAACCAGCGACACTACCGCATCATAGACGACAACGATGGCAATTCCAGCGGCCTGATAGGCGAGTTGAACGGGGTTACCCTGGATTAGGCCGGCGGTGCCGCCATATTGTTCGACGGCGAACACACCGGTCAACAACGCGCCGACCATGCCACCGACCGCGTGCATGCCGAAGCAATCCAGCGCGTCGTCACAGCCGATCATCTGCTTGAGACCGGTGGTGCCCCAATAGCAGACCACGCCGGCCGCCGCACCGATCGCCAGCGATCCCAGCGGCCCGACAAAACCGGAAGCCGGCGTGATGGCGACAAGCCCGGCGACCGCGCCCGAGCAGATGCCGACCAGGGTTGGCTTGCCGCGCGCGATCCATTCGGCAAACATCCAGGCCAGCGCCGCCACAGCGGTAGCGATCTGGGTCACCGTCATGGCCATGCCGGCCTGCATCCCGGCGCTGGTGGCGGAGCCGGCGTTGAAGCCGAACCAGCCGACCCACAACAGCGAGGCGCCGATGAAGGTCAGAACGATGTTGTGGGCCGGCGCCATATCGATCCGCCTGCCGAGCACGATGCTGGCCACCAGCCCGGCCACGCCGGCGTTGATGTGCACCACCGTTCCGCCTGCGAAATCAAGCACCTTGACAAGGCTTTGCGGGTTTACCGAACTCAGGAAACCATCCGGCGCCCAGACCCAATGCGCGACCGGCGCGTAGACCAGCAGCGCCCACGCCCCGATGAACC
>Ga0302319_10005685_pt1 | contig 24933 bp, 18 predicted proteins | sample Bog_T0_2_FD_203319 | JGI IMG/M metagenome (GOLD analysis project Ga0302319, IMG submission 203319) | Peat permafrost microbial communities from Stordalen Mire near Abisko, Sweden - Bog_T0_2 | ecosystem: Environmental > Terrestrial > Soil > Wetlands > Peat | place: Sweden: Abisko, Stordalen Mire...
GCCGGTTTCCCGGCTGGAAGATACCATGGCGGCGTGGAGTGTGAGCGCGGCGCGCGAATCGGCATGGCAGAACGCCGCGCATCTCTGGCAGATCCGCGGCGTGCCTTTGCTCACCGATAGCTTCCTGAATACGTTGGACGGTCTGACTACGGTAATCAGCAAGACTCTATTAGTGCCCGTACCCTGAACACTGTGAGATTCGGTGCGGTCAGCGACTCCGTCCTCACGGTCACAGCACTAATATTACTGTGTTACAAATTGTGGGGCGGACCCCCTGGTCCGCTCCCTGGTCCGCGGCCGACCCCCCGGTCGGCCTGCTGGCGATAGCAGACGCCTGATTCTTCGAGAGAAGAGCGGGTCCAGGGGGACCCGCGCGGACCAGGGGGTCCGCCCCACGAATTATGCAGATACACGCCATTGGAAAACTAAGCGGCATTGGGCTTTTAGCCCCTGCCCCACAATTTGTAACACAGTAATACTAGTTTTCCGTCGGCGTTTTTTCGATGTGGTCGACGACGAGTTGCTCTACCTGACCCTTGCGCTGCTCCAGCTTGAGGCCGAAGGCCTGCACGGCGGTGAAAAGCGTAGAACCGCCAGTGGGATCGGATGCGCCGGCAGCTCCCGGTGCTGCGCCTGCCGCTCCACCCGCGCCTGCCGGCACCATGCCTTGGGCTTGGGCTATCGCCATCAGGTCCGCCATCGGAATATCCAGCGATATCTGGTAGTTCCCCTTGAGCCCGGTCATGTCCACTACCTGACGCCCGGCTCCGCCGCCCATCTGGGAGAATTGCGTCAGCATGTCGGCAAATCCATCCATGGTTACCTGGCTGAAATCCATATGCATCGACATGGTGGCCTGGTCCATGTGGAAACCTACGGTGCCCTTTTTGCCCATGTTCATGGTGCCGCCGCCGCTCTTGGCGTCGACCGTCATGCGGATCGGGCCGTCGGGGCCTTCCATTTTCATCTCGCCCGCTTTGAGGGGCGCGTTTTCGTCGATGTCCGCGGCGGCGGGAGATTCCTGTAGTTTGACTCCAGTCTTGCCAACCACCAGCGCCAGGATGGGGTGCTCCTTGGTTTCGCGATGCAGCACCAGCTTGAAGCGGTCTTCGAGCAGCGATTGCAGCATTTGGGGAACGTCGTCCTTAGAGGCGCCTTCCGGAATCTTGGCCACGATATCGAAGCGCTGCGTGGCGAGCCAGTCCGGGCCGGTGATCTGATACGGTTTCACCTTATACGCCAAGACCATCAGAGCATTGAGCGCCACAAAGGTGTATTCGGCCCGGGAACCGTCGACGTGCGCGCCCACCTTGGGCATTTCCCCGCCGTTCTGCATGGCTGCCACCGCCGCCGCTTGCAATTTCATCATGTCCAGCGCGGTCGGTTTGACGGAGGCAACTTCGAAAGAAAGTTTCTTCGGCGGCGTCTGGCCGAAGGCCGCGCCCGTTACGAGGAGCAGGCCGGTAATGATGGTACGTCCAAGGATATTTCGCATCTTATAGTATTAACTCTGACTCATATGGTCGGCGGAAGCAACCGCCGGGTTGGTTAATTCTCCGTGGCGTTCTTTTCCACGTGATCGATGACCAGGAGCTCGACCGCGGCTTTGCGCGGCTCCAATTTAAGGCCGTACTGCTGAATCGCGGTGAAGACACCGGAGCTGCCTGGTTCGGTGGCGCGGCTGGTATCGCCCTGCGGCGCTTGCACGTTCATACCGGCGGCGCGGGCGAGAGTCATCATGTCTTCCATGCCCACATCGAGTGTGAGATCGTATTTCCCCTTCAGGTCCGTCATGTCCACGATGGGACGCTCCACGAAGCGGCCGAGGACTTCGACGATTCCGGCTGCCGTCATCTTGGTGAGTTCCATGTGCATGCCGGTCGCGCTGGGGAGCATCTGCATGTTCCCGTTGGGTGAGCTGCTGGTGATCAGGCCCTTGTCGTTGCTGCTGACGTTGGCGCGCACTTCGGGGCTGCCATCGGCCGGGTTGTGACCGGCGCCATCGGTCGCGGGCACGGCGTCGTCAGGCGGCGATTCCTTGAGTTTCAGGCCGCCTTTGGCAACCACCAGCGCGAAGGCCGATTGCTCGGTAGTGGAGCGGTGCAGGGTTAACTTGAAGCGCTCGGCCAGGAGGGACTGGACCATTTCCGGCACCTGGTCGCGATTGGAGCCGGCAGGCATCTTGGCGACGATATCGAAGCGATCGACGCCCAGCCAATCCGGACCGGAAATCTGAAAACTCTTCACCTTGTATGCCATGCGAAGCAACTCCGCAATGGAGAGAGACGTGATTTTGACCATGGCCGCGTCAATGGTCATGCCGAGGTGCAACTGGCCGGACATGACGGCGGTGGGGTTGATCGGTTCAGCCTTCTTGATGGAGGCCAGCTCGAACGCGGGCCGAGTCTGGCCAAATGCCGCGGCCATTGCAAACAAAACACTTAAGCTCACCCTCTGAATGTGTTTGTGAATCATGATAATTCCACTTTGCAGGAGATACGCAAGGGATGCAAGTTTGTTCCGGACAAGTTGCCGGAAAGCGGCTCCGAAGTGTCCGTAAACGGGGACGAATCCAAGACGTGTGGACCCACGGAACCTCCCGCTTGCGGATTGCGTTGATAGAATTGGAGAAGGCTCCCTCATGTCCCACCCTTCCGCCGCCAACCCCGCGACCGCGCGCGATATCATTCTGGAGATCGTGCGGAATATGAAGGAAGGGCTGGAGCCGCTGCACTACTCCACTCTTCCGCCTGCGATTTACCACGTCTACCTGCAAGCCGACGATATGGAGAGGCTGCGCGGCATCGTGCCGCGAATTGTAGACGAAGCGCGGCGCGCGCTGGATGCCGAAGTGGAGTCGCTCAACGGGGCCTCGCTGGCGGAACGGCTGAAACTGACGCGGCGCGCGGAGCCGAAGATCTCTCCGCCGGAGGGCGGATGGCAAATCCGCATTCTGGAAAATACCGACGAGGAGGTGGCGCAGGGCGACATCGTGATCTATTCGGAACTGGCACTGCCCGCGAAGATGGAACTGTCGGCGGGGTCGATGACCAAGCGGATTGCCACGCGGAAACTGGCGGGCGCGCAGACGGCCGCGCAGACTTACGAGCCGAAGGCGCCGGAGCCGGCGGCCGCGGCGGTCCCCGAGGAAGGGGTATTCGCGGTGATCGAGTACGAGGATCAAGGCGGGCGGAAGACGTTTCGCATGATCAAGAACGAGATCGTAGTGGGGCGCGGCGGGCGCGACTATTGGACGGATATCAAGCTGGAGACGCTGCCCGACGTTTCGCGGGAACATTTCCGGCTGCGCCGCGATGCCGCCAGCGGGCAGTTCTTCCTCAAGGATCTGAGCCGGCTGGGCACTACCATCAACGGGGAGGCGGCGCCTTCGAGCATCGATTTCAGCGACGGCGAGAAGCGCGACCGCCAGGTGGAAGCGCCAGTGCCGGCGCAGGCGCGGATTGGCCTTGCCGGAGTGGTTTTCCTGGAGTTCCGAAGCGCCGCGCATGAGTAAGCTCACGCAAATCGCTCCTTGTGGGGCAGACAATCCTGTCTGCAGCCGCCTTTCCAGGCTGCTTTTCGGGTTTTGGGTGAGTCTTCGGACCGCGGAGCCGGCTGAAAGCCGGCTGCAGGCAGGATTGCCCGCCCCACAAGAGGTCGCCCTTGCCGGCTAATCCCAAGCTGAAACTGGCGGGCGCGAGCGATATGGGCCGGGTGCGCCGCAATAACGAAGACGCCCTGCACCTGGACGCCGAGCGCGGCATTTTCCTGGTGGTGGACGGCATCGGCGGACAGGCGGCCGGGGAGAAAGCCGCGGAGATTGCGGTGGGAAGAGTGCGGGCGCGTTTGGAGCGGCAGACGGGCACCACGGAGCAGCGCGTCCGCGAAGCCATCACCATGGCCAATAACGAGATTGTAGAAGCCGCGCGCGGCAATCCGGAATGGCAGGGCATGGCGTGCGTGCTGACGGTAGCGGTATTGGACAACGGCTCGGCGGTGGTGGGGCATGTGGGCGATTCGCGGCTCTACCAGATCCGGCAGGGCGAGATTCGCAAGATCACGCATGACCATTCTCCTGTGGGCGAACGCGAGGACAACCACGAAATCAGCGAAGCCGAGGCCATGCGGCATCCGCGGCGCAACGAAGTATTTCGCGACGTCGGCTCGGAGGCGCACGCGCCCGACGATCCGGATTTCATCGAGGTCCAGCGCATTCCCTTCGAGCCGGATAGCGCCCTGCTGCTGTGCAGCGACGGACTGAGCGACCAGGTGGGGTCGTGGGTGATCCAACAAACGGTGGAGCGCAACGCCGGCAACCCGCAGGAGGCCGTCCGCGAACTGATTGGCGCGGCCAATGCGGCGGGCGGCAAAGATAACGTCACGGTGGTGTTGGTGGAGGGCGAAGAGTTCACGGCGCCGCCGGTTGCCGTGGCCAACCCGGGGCGCGGCAGTTCGGCGATGGGCCGGGTGTTGTGGTTCGCGGCGGGACTGGCAGTGGCCGCGGCCGGGGCCTGGTATTCGCGCAGCCTGTGGGTTCCACCGCCGGTGGTGTGGAAGCCGGAAGTGCGGACGGTGGGGACGGGCGCGGCATATCCCACGATCGCGGCGGCGATGGCGGCGGCGCGAGTTGGAGACACGGTGGAAGTTGCGGCCGGCGAGTATAACGAGCAGGTGCACTTGAAGAGCGGGGTGACGCTGCGCAGCCATGTGCCGCGGGAGGCGGTGCTGCGCGCCGCGCCCATGGGTGGCGAGGCCGCCGTAGTGGCGGAGAATGTGAAGGGCGCCCGGTTCAGCGGCTTCCGCATACTGGCGGCCAAGGACCTGCCGATTCCCATTGGCATTCTGCTGGACAATTCGCATTTGGAAGTGGACGATGTGGAGGTGGAAGGCGCGGGAATCGGAGTAGAGATCCGCGGCGCCGCCAGCCCGGTGTTGCGGGCCAATTCGATACACGATTGCACTAATGAGGGGGTGCTGATCCTGGGCGATTCGCGGGCATGGATTTCGCACAACGACATCCGGCGGAATAAGGTGGCGGGCCTCGCCGCGCGTGAGGGAGCGCGGCCGGCGCTGCTGCAGAATGTCTTCGAGAAGAACGTGGTCGAGGTGCCGCCGGAGATGGTGGCGGAGTTGAAGGAACAGAATCAGATTCTGGATGCTCCGGCGGCAACCCATCGGCCGCCTCCGCCGTTGGCAAAGAAAAAGGAATGATCGCACCGGCTTCGAGAAAGCTCGGGAAGTACGAGATCCGCCAGAAACTGGGGCGCGGAGGCATGGCCGACGTGTACCTGGCGCAGGATACGGAGTCGGGGCAATTGGTGGCGCTCAAGCTGATCGAACATTCGGCCGACGCCGACACTTGCGCGTCCATCGCCGCGGAGATGCGCGGCGCGGTGTTGCAGGAGCGGCTGGCGGCGGTTGATCCGCGGGTGGTGCGGGTGTTTGGCGCGGGGGATCTGGAAGGCTTTTTCTTCGTGGCGATGGAGTATGTGGATGGGCAGGATCTGGCGGAACTGATGCGCCACAGGCCGCTCGAGGTGGAGTTCGCCACGGATGTAGCGTTGGCGGTGGTGCAGACGCTGGAGAATGCGCACAAGCTGGAAGCGGTCCTCGAGGGCAAGGAAATCCAGGGAATCGTACACGGCGATATCAAGCCCAAGAATATCCGCATCGATGCGCGGGGCCAGGTGCGCGTGCTGGATTTCGGAATCGCCAAGGCGCTTTCGCTTTCCCGCCGCTTGACGCGCAACGAATTCGGCAGCGTGCCGTACGCTTCGCCGGAGCGGCTGGAGTCGGGGGAAGTCAACGTAGGTTCGGACTTGTGGTCGCTGGCGGTGATGCTCTATGAAATGATCACCGGGATGCAGCCGTACCAGGCGGAGTCGACGGAGCGGATGGAGCGGATGATCCGTTCGGGCATTGCTCCGCCGCCCGCGCCGGATCCCTGCCCGCAGCCGATGCGGCGGATTCTGATGAAAGCCATGGCGCCGGATCCGGATGTGCGGTACCAGTCGGCGGCGGCTCTGGGGCTGGACCTGGCAGCGTTTCGCGCCGGTGGGCCGGTGGAGGCGGAGGGCGAGGATCTGGATGCCACCCGGCGCACCTATCGCCGGCCGGAACCCGCCGAGGAGACGCGGCGCACGGCGGCGGACGACACGCGGCGCACCGTGGATACCAATACCTCGGCGACCACGGGGAAAACATTTGGAAAAACGCCGCGGCCGGCCGAAAAGAAAGCGGACAAACCGCGCAGCGATCTTTTCTATTTCACCATGCGCGTGGGGGCTGTGCTGATGCTCGCGTGCTTCGTGCTTGTCATCCGGGCCGCGGTGTTAGATTACCGGTTGTATGAACGGGGGCAGGAATTCGAACACGATGTGGCGGCTGAGCAGATCACGGATCCGAACCAGATTTGGGACCGGTGGGCGGAACTTTCCAAGGGCAATGCCATGTCTTTCTTATTGCGCGGGCCGCGCCAGGCAGCCAAGGAGAAGTTGGTGGCGGCCGCCGACCACGTGATCGACACCTATCGCAACAACGATGCCCGGACGGTCTTAGAGAGCGATTGGGAGCGCGCCCGCAACCTGCTGCTGCATGCGCTTTCCATGGAACCCGACGATAAAACGGTGCGTGGCAAGTTGCGCCTCTCCGAAGGCCATTTGGCGCGGATCGACGGCAGCAGCCAAAAAAGCGCGGCGATATTGAACGACGCGGTAGAGAAATTCGGGGAGGCGCAGCAGTGGATGCCGCGTTCCCCCGATCCAGCTCTCGGACTGGCGCGCGCCTATGTGGCACTGCGGGACGTGGATCGGGCGGCGGCGGCGTTTCACCAGGCGGAAATGAACGGGTATCAGTTGGGAAATCGCGAGCGCTCCCAACTGGCCGATGGTTACCGCGAGCGGGCCGACCGGACGTTCTGGGATTCGCGCAAAGTGCGGGGGTTGCCGCAGGAGAAAGTGCAAGTGGAGCAGGCGCAGAAAGACTACCAGATGGCTCTGGAGCTATACCAGAGGAGCGCGGGTTACGGAACCTCCAGTTCGCGGATCGTGCTGGTGCAAACCGACCTGGAGAGCGTGAACACGCGGCTGCGGCAGATCGACGCCGGCGATGACCAGAGCGGCGACGTGAAGAAGCGCGGAGTGGTAGCCAACGCGATCGTGGGTCTGATCGATGCCTTGCGGGATAAGTCGACGAAGAAATGAAAAAGATGGTTCACCGCCGAGACGCAGAGACGCCGAGTAAAACAAGAAAAGGAAGAAACCCCTGCGCCCCAACCACGGGAACGCACGACGCTCTCCGCACACGCAGCCCCATTTTCCCTTCGTGTTTTTCTCTGCGTCTCTGCGTCTCGGCGGTGAATATGGATTTTCCATGGCGGTAACGCGCAGCACGGCGGCGGCAAGGCCGCGCACGAGTCGGACACGCGCGGCGTGGCGGCGGCAGGAACTGCTGGGCACCCTGGTGGCGGGACTCGTGGTGGCGTGGGGGCTGCACCTGGTTTACCAGGCGAAGACGGCGGGACTGGCGGAGATCGACCAGGGGCTGGCGGCAAAACGCCTGCTCAATCTCAACGGGCTCACCGCGCGGGAAGACTTGCTGCCGGCGCTGGCGGAAATCGCCGATACGCACGCGCGCGAAGAAGCGGCGCGCCGCATCTATTATGTTTCCGGCGGGCTGGGAAACGTGGGCGCACTGGCGCGCATTCATGGATTGTTCACCGGCGACCAGTTCCGGCAACTGAAGCCGCTGTTCGTGGTGCGCAGGCCGCAAGAGTTCGAGCGGGCCTTTTTTCGCTGGTCGGTAGTGTTTTTCGCGGGGTTTCTGCTGGTGCATGCCTGGTGGAGCGTACGCGGCTTCCGCGGCGACCAGGTGCTGCTGCCGGCGGTGATGTTGCTCACCGGGGCGGGTCTGATTCTGATGGTCGCTCTGCGCGATCCGGTGCGCGATAACCTGTTGTTCGTGGATTTCGCTCAGGGCGCGTTCGGTGGGTGTCTGCTGCTGGCGGCGTTGAGCGGTCTCGACTACCAGCGCCTGCTGGGCCGCCTGACCTTCGTGCCGCTGCTGGCCAGCTTTGCGCTTTCGGTGGCGCTGGTCTTATTCGGACACGGGCCCGGCACCAGCGACGCCAAAGTTAACCTGTTAGGGTTCCAGCCGGTGGAGATCATCCGCCTGCTGCTGGTGCTGTTCCTGGCGGGATATTTCGCGACTCGCTGGGACGTGCTGCGGCATGCCAGGGAAACGCGGTCGAAACTGGCGGCGCTCACCAGCCGCGTGGATATTCCACCGGTCGAATACACCGTGCCGGCGCTGGTTTGCGCGGCTCTCTCGGTGCTGTTTTTCTTCCTGCAAAAGGATATGGGACCGGCGCTGGTATTCGCCTGCCTGTTCCTGGTGCTCTACGGAATGGCGCGGGGCAGCGCGCTGGTGCCGGCAGTGGGGCTGTCGATGGTGATCGCCGGTTTCCTGGTGGGCTACGTCATCGGCATCCCGCACACGGTGGGGGAGCGCGTCTCGATGTGGCTTTCACCCTGGGATAACCACATCCATGGCGGAGACCAACTGGCGCACTCGCTGTGGGCCTATGCTACCGGCGGCGCCACCGGAATGGGGACGGGGTTGGGAGATCCGCAGGTGGTGCCGGCGGCGCACACCGATCTGATTCTTTCGGCGCTGGGCGAGGAATGGGGCTTCGCGGGAGTGGCGGCCGTGTTCGCGCTCTACGGGTTGATTGTGTGGCGGGCACTGCGGACCGCGCTGCGGGCGCATACCGATTACGAGTTCTTTCTGGCGGCGGGCCTGGCGGCCGCCACCACGCTGCAATTCCTGTTAATTGCCGGTGGTTCGCTCGGAGTGGTGCCGCTCTCCGGAGTGGTGACGCCGTTCCTGAGTTACGGGCGCACGGCCATGCTGGCGAATTTCGCGGTGATCGGGATGCTGGAAGCCATTTCGAACCGCGGCAAGACCGAGCCCGGCCCGAGTCCTTTCCGTACCGTGACGGTAACGGTGGGAGCCATTTTCGCGCTGGCTGGCACGGTGGTGCTGGCCAAAGCAGGGTACGTCCAGGTAGTGAGCAGCGCCAAGGTAATGGGCGAGGGGACGCTGGTGGTGCAGGCAGACGGAGCGCGGCGATATCAGTACAATCCGCGGCTCCAGGAAGTGATGCGCAATATTCCCAAGGGCACGATTTACGATCGCAACGGTCTGCCGCTCGCCACCAGCAATTGGGACGAGTTGGAAAAGCATCGCGCGGACTATAAGGCTCTGGGGATCGACATCGACCGTTCCTGCCCGCGCGGCGACAGCCGCTACTATCCGTTCGGCGGCCTCATGTTCGACCTGTTGGGCGACCTGCGCACGCGGCTGCGCTGGGGGGCCAGCAATACCGCCTTCGTGGAGCGCGACGAGGCGCGCCGCCTGCGCGGCTACGACGACCGGCCGACGCTGGTGGAAGTGCCGGGGCCGAAAGGACAGGTGACGCGCGTGATCCGTTACGACTATCGCGAACTGGTGCCCCTGTTGCGGTATCGCTACGAACCGGACAACCCCGCAGTGCGCAACGTGCTGGACCGGAAACGCGACGTGCGCATGTCGATCGACGCGCGCCTGGAAGTGAAAGTCGCGGAGATTCTGCGCAATCAGTTGAAGACGGCGGGGAAGGACAAGGGCGCGGCGGTGGTGATGGACCCGGTGAGCGGCGATCTGCTGGCGGCGGTGAGCATACCGTGGCCGGTGGATACGGAAACGGGCGACGATGTGGAGAGCGCGGCGCAGCCGCCGGAAAGCTACCTCGACCGGGCACGGTACGGGCTCTATCCGCCGGGATCGACCTTCAAGGTGGTGACGGCCATGGCGGCGCTACGTAAGGATCCGCAGTTGACCGGCAAGACTTACGAATGCGTCCGCCTGCCGGACAACCGCGTGGGCCAGTTTCTCAAGGGGTCGAAGCGGCCGATTCGCGACGATATTCAGGATAGCCAGCCGCACGGAACCGTGAACCTGGAAAAGGGAATCGTGGTTTCCTGCAACGCCTTCTTCGCCCAGTTGGGCACTTACGATGTGGGAGCGGAGCCGCTGTGGACCACCGCCAACCTGCTGGGCATCGCGGCGGCGTCGCCCAATACGGCGGAGCAATTGAAGAAGTCGCTGCCGCAATCGGCTTACGGGCAGGGACAAGTGGTGGCGTCGCCCTTCCAGATGGCGCGGGTGGCGGCCACGGTGGCTAACGGCGGCGCTATGCCGCAGGGCCGCTGGGTGACGGATGAGACCAATGTGCGCAACGGCGCGGCGCAGACCGTGCTGGCCACGGACGCGGCGGCCACGCTGGGAAAATTCATGCGCGAGGTAGTGACGCAGGGGACCGGCCGGAAGGCTCCGGCCACCAGCGTGCCGATGGCCGGGAAGACGGGGACGGCGGAACTGGCGGACGCGCCGTCGCACGCCTGGTTCATCGGATTTGCGCCATATGGGACGGGAACGCACAAAATCGCGTTCTCCGTATTGGTGGAGAATGGAGTGTATGGCGGCACCAACGCGGCGCCGGCAGCGGCGGAGATTGTGAACGCGGCGGCGAAGCTGGGGTTGGCGCAGTAGGGCGGGCATGCAATGAATCTGTTTTCGGAAATCGAGAAAACTATCGAGCGCGGGTTTCGCAAGGCTACCGAACGGGTGCTGGGGCCGGCCGATTCGGACGAATTTCTGCTGGTGCATCGCGCCATACTGGAAGCCATCGAGGCCAAAGTGCAGACCGTGGCGCGGGGCCAACGCGTGTTTCCCTACTCCCGCGTGACCGTGACGCTGGTATCGCCGGATGCGGACCGCCGCGCGCTTTACCAGACGGCATTTGGGGAAGGCGGCAGGCTGGGAGCCGATATCCGCGAAGCGCTGGAGAGCGTGGAGTGCGAAATGCCGCGCGGCTTCTCGGTGGACGTGAAGACGGCCGAGGCCGGCGAGAACAAGTTCACCATCGAATATGCCGTGGAACACGCCAAGCCCAAGAGCGACACCGTGGAAGCGCACGGCGCAGGGCGGCTGACGGTGGTGAAAGGGAAGGCCGAGCATGCGGAGTACGCGCTGGAGAAAGCCCGCATCAACATCGGCAGGATTGCCGAACTGACCGACGCCGAGCAGCGGGTGGTGCGCCGCAACGATGTGGTGTTCGAAGAAGGCGAGGAGGCCAACGCCACGGTATCGCGGCGGCACGCGCACATCCGCCTGGACGCGGGAGAATACCGCATCTGCGACGACGAGAGCGAATTCGGCACGAGGATCTTCCGCGAGGGGAGGGCGATCGAAGTGCCGGCGGGGAACCGGCGCGGAGAACGGCTCCGGCCGGGAGACGAAATCTATCTGGGTAGGGCCTGCCTGCGTTTTGAGCGATGAGCCGCCTGCTCACTATTGCCTGTCTGCTGCCTGCCCTGGCTCTGAGCCAGACGAATCTCAAATTCCAGGAAGGCGCGGCGGGACAGGTTCCCCCCGGTTGGTTCGTGCTCGACGCGGTGAAAGACGCCGGCTACCAGGCGGCGTGGCAGCAGGAAGGATGCCGCGAAGGGCTCGCCTGCGCTTCCTTATCCGCACCCGCCAGCCCGCCGCCCGATAGCTTCGGAACCCTCATGGAGAGCTTCGACGCGCAGCCTTTTCGGGGCAAGACGGTGCGTCTGCGAGCCTGGATCCGGCTGGACCGCAAAGCGCCCGCCGACCATGTCCAGATGCTGCTCCATGTGGGAAGGCCCGGTATGCAGCCGGGCTTCGTGGATAACATGGCCGACCGGCCCATCGTCGCGGAAGAGTGGCGGAGATACGAGATTCAAGGGGAAGTGGCGCCCGACGCCGAGACCATTCGCCTGGGCGTAATGCTTTTCGGGTTGGGGCGGGCGTGGGTGAGCGAAGTGGAATTCGGGCCCATAGACGAGCAGACTTCCGGGCCGGCGGTGGAGGCGGCGCGTAACGCCATCCAGCAGCAGTACGCGCGTCTGGACTCGGCGTTTGTGCGCGGCGACGTGAAAGATATTGCCGCGGTGGTGATGCCGGAGGCGCAGATGGGCGTGGGAACCATTCGCGAACCATTGCTCCCGGCGATCACCGGCGAAATCGCCAAGGGCTCCAAGCTGACGGCGCGAACGGAGGTTTCCAGCGTTCGGCTGAACGGGGACGAGGCCGTAGTCATGGTACGGCGCGAATCGCAAGATCCGCTCTCCGACGGCAAGCGAAGCGTAGTGACGGCGCATCGCGACACCTGGATTCAGGCCGGCAACGGCTGGCGCTGGCGGGAATCCATCGAGGTGTCGTATCACTGGGTGCTGCCGCCGACGGGGGCGGACGCGGCCCGGCCGGTGGTGGCGGAACTGAAAGCCCGCGCAGTCCCCTGGATGGATAGCCTGGCTGCCTTCGGAGCGGCGGTGGGCGACGCCCGCATCGTGGTGTTGGGGGAAGCGGCCAAGGGCACGGTGGAGTTTCCGCGGATGAAGCAGCGCCTGGCGGAATACCTGATCGAGGATAAAAGTTTCACCATCGTCGCTGCGGTCGACGACGCGGAAGTGCGCGACCTGGTGGACCGGCTGCACGTGCAGTTTGTGGCCATTGAGGGCGCCACCGCGGAGGCCATGGCCAACAACGTGACGCAACTGGCGAACGTGACCTACCCGCAAGCCAGGATCGTGCTGTGGACGGACAACGCGCATGCCCGCTTCGGCGCCGACGGCGACAACGGAATGGGCGCGCGGCTGCGGGAGCGGTTCGGACGCAGGATGTACGTGGTGGGGTTTGCCTTTCGCCGCGGCGCCGTGCGCGCGGTCGGTGTGGAGGCCGGGGACTCCAAGGGGCTGAATGCCTATACGGCGCCGGCATCGCCGGAGGGCTCGGGCGATGCAGTCCTGAGCGCGGCGGGAATGCCGCGGTTTTTTCTGGACATGGCCCGCCTGCCGGGAAATGGGGCGTTGTCACGCTGGCTGGCGGAGATCCATCTTTTCCACGACCTGGGAGCCTATTGGGTGCTGGACGACGCGGACGCCAGCCTGCAGCCGGAAGCGCTGGGTAAGAGCTACGACGGCCTGGTTTTCGTGGAGGAGGTTCACGCCGGGGGATAAGGCCGGCCGGCGGGAACTTTTCGCCGGAACGATTGTCTAAGTCAGGGAGGTGGTTATGCGGCTGTTGGCGACATTGTTGCTCCTGGCGAGCCCATTAGTGGCTCAAGACCCGGTCGACGCGAAGGGTTGGATCAATCGGGGCGTGGATCTGTTCCGCTCGGGAAATTACTCGCAAGCGGTCGCCGCTTTTCAACGGGCGGTGCAAAGCGATCCCGCCAGCGCGACCGCGCACCTGTATCTGGGGACGGCCTGGATGCAGCAATACATTCCTGGGATAGTGGGCGATGACAACCAGAGAGTGGCTGCAATTGCCACGGCGGAGTTCGGCAAGGTTCTGGACCTGGACCCCGGTAATACCTCGGCCCTGTCTTCGCTGGCTTCGTTGAACTTGACTCAGAAGAAATGGAACGAAGCACAAGCCCTGTACCGCAAACTGGTGGCCGCGAACCCCGCCAACGCAGAGGCTTGGTACAGCCTGGGGTTTATCGCCTGGTCGCGGTGGTATCCGCCGTACATGACCGCCCGCTTGAACCTGGGTATGAGGCCGGAGGATCCCGGCCCGATGCCGGCCGGCGGAGTTAAGGAAGACCTCAAGACCAGATACCTGCCGGTGATCGACGACGGGGTCCGCGCTTTGCAGCAGGCGCTTCTCGTCAACCCCAAGTTCGACGATGCCATGGCGTATATCAACCTGTTGATCCGCGAGCGGGCGGACCTGCTGGGCACCGACGAGGAGTACCGGCGGGATATTGCGGTGGCGAACGATTGGGTAGATAAGGCCATGGCGACGAAAAAGGAAAAGGCGGCTTCAGGAGTGGCCGGCTCGGGAAACATGTTTGCGGCTCCGCCACCACCTCCGCCGCCGCCTCCTCCACCTCCGCCGCCGCCTCCTCCACCTCCGGCGGCAGGGAGTGGCGGAGGGCAACGCAATCGGGATGATCCTCAGCGGATCATGGTGGCCGGAAATGTCCAGGCGGCCGCCTTACTGTATAGCGTAGTTCCGGTCTATCCGGCGTTAGCCAAGCAGACCGGAGTGGAAGGGCTCGTTCGCCTGTCCGTGGTGATTGGCCGCGATGGCATGGTGAATGATGTCCGCCTCCTCAGTGGACAGCCGCTGCTCGTGCAGGCAGCCATGGACTCCGTGCGGCAGCGGACCTACAAGCCCACGCTGCTTAACGGCGAGCCGGTGGAAGTGGAAACCACGGTGGATGTGAACTTCAAGATCAACTGAGGAAAACTCTTCTTCGGGAGACGTAAGCTATAGGGATGAAGTCTGGCCTCTTATTCTGCCTGGCTGCCGCGTTGTCGGCGCCGGCGTTTCTTGCTTCACCTCCCGCGGATACGGCGCCGCGGAAGCTTTCTTCCTTCGATCCCCAGGTCAAACCGCTCCTGGCGCGCATGACCCTGGAAGAAAAAATCGGGCAGATGACGCAGCCCGATCAGGAGCACATTCGCGATCTTTCCGATGTCGAGAAACTCTTCCTCGGCTCGGTTCTCAGCGGCGGCCAATCCGACCCCAAAGAGGGCAACAGTCTGGAAGCCTGGACCAACCTCTACGACCGCCTGCAGCAGCGCACACAGAATACGCGGTTGAAGATTCCGCTGCTCTACGGCATCGACGCCGTGCACGGGCACAACAATCTTCTCGGCGCGGTCATTTTCCCGCACAACATCGGCCTCGGAGCGACGCGCAATGCGGCGCTGGTGGAGCAGGTGGAGCGCATCACCGCCGAGGAAGTTCGCGCCAGCGGCATCCAATGGGCTTTCGCACCGTGCGTCACCGTTCCGCAAGACGCCCGCTGGGGACGCACCTACGAAGGCTTCTCCGAGGACCCGCAACTGGTCCAGCAGATGGCCGAAGCCGCCGTGCGCGGCTTTCAGGGCAGCGACCTGAATAATCCGTTGGCCGTGCTGGCCTGCGCCAAGCACTTCATCGGCGACGGCGGCACCACGTGGGGATCGGTAAATGGGCGGCGCGGCCCCGCTATGGATCAGGGCGACACGCGGGTCGACGACGAGACGCTGCGGCGCATCCACCTGCCCGGCTACATCGCCGCGGTCAAGGCGGGCGTGGGCAGCATCATGCCTTCGTACAGCAGTTGGAATGGCGTCAAGGTCTCAGGCAACAAGCACCTGCTCACCGACCTGCTCAAGGGTGAGTTGGGCTTCGAAGGGTTCCTCATCTCCGACTACAACGCCATCGACCAGATCGACAAGGACTATAAAAAGGACGTCGAGATCTCCATCAATGCCGGCATGGATATGGTGATGGTGCCCGACCATTACCAGCAATACATCGACGACCTGAAACAACTCGTCACCGAGGGCCGCGTTCCCATGGCGCGCATCGACGACGCCGTTACCCGCATTTTGCGCGTCAAATTTGCCATGGGCTTGATGGACCCGAAGCGCTCGCCCCTGGCCGACCGCAGTCTGGCGAAGACCTTCGGCTCGCCGGAACATCGCCAGGTGGCGCGCGAGGCCGTGCGCCAATCGGTGGTGCTGCTCAAGAACCAGAAGTTGCTGCCGCTGCCCAAGACCGTGGCGCACATCGTCGTAGCGGGCAAGAGCGCCGACGATATCGGCAATCAGTGCGGCGGCTGGACGATCGACTGGCAGGGCCGCGGCGGCGCGGTGACCACGGGCGGCACCACCGTGCTGGCGGCCATCAAGAAGGCGGTGCCGCAAACCACGCAGGTCACTTTTTCAAGCGATGGAACAGGCGCTGCCGGCGCGACGGTAGGAGTGGTGGTGATCGGCGAGCGCCCCTACGCCGAGGGCTCGGGCGACCGCGCCGATCTCAGCCTGGCGGCGGAGGATGTCACCGCCGTCAACAACATGAAGGCCGCGGGAATTCCAGTAGTAGTGATTCTTTTTTCCGGCCGCCCCCTGATCCTGGGCGACGTGCTGGATAAGTCCGACGCTTTCCTCGCCGCGTGGCTGCCGGGAACGGAGGGCGACGGTATCGCGGACGTGCTTTTCGGCGGCTACAAGCCCACCGGCAAGCTGTCCTTCGCGTGGCCGCGGTCCATGGACCAGTACCCGCGGGCGAAGGACGCCAATCCGCTCTTCGCCTATGGATTCGGACTAAGCTATTAAGGTGGGGCGGACCCCCTGGTCCGCGCGGGACGCCCACGTCCCGCATCCTGCAAACCCCGAAAAGGCCGACTGGGGGTCCCCCCCACGAACGCTTAGAAGAAACCTTATGCATCGCATTGCTTCTCTGTTCCTGATCTCCGCGCTGGCGGCGGCCAAACTCGCCGCGTAATCCATCCAATATGCGGAGAACCGCAAGGTCTGCTGCTGACTACGCACGACAGTTCCTACGCCATGGGCCTCGACCCGAATGGCGCGCTGCAACACCTGTATTGGGGAGCGCCGCTGGGAGGGGCTCTGATGGTTTCGTTGACACTACAAGACTTCGGATCGGAGCCGCGACCGTAAGGGAGCGGTCTTGCACGCCGAAACCGAGTTTCGCGACAGAAACTAGCTATACCTTCGGCCGCGACATGGCGAAACGATCGGTGGTACGCACGTATTGCAAGCCGCCCATGCGGCCGATGGCGCGGAGTTTGTCGGGGTCCACGGCGCCGTTGTCCAGTACAGCGTCATCCACATGGAAGCGCACCACCTCTCCCATGACGAGACTTCCCCCGCCGGGCTCGGTGCCGACCGTAACTACTTGCAGCAGCCGGCACTCCATTTGCACGTGCGATTCTTTCACCCGCGGCGGTTTGACCAGGTCGCTCGCAATCGGCGTGAGGCCCGCGACTTCGAACTCGCTCACCTCCGGCGGATAATCGCCGGAGCATTGCACCATCTGCGCGGCGAAATCTTCCGACACCACGTTCACCACGAACTCACCGGTCGCCTCCACGTTGCGTAGGGTGTCCTTCTTGGAGCCGTCGCGCCGAACGGAATTACAGAAGCAGATCACCGGCGGCTTGGGACAGACCGCGGTGAAAAAGCTGAAGGGGGCCAGATTGGCCACACCCTCCAGGCTGATGGTGGAGACAAACGCAATCGGCCGGGGAAGAATCACCCCCACCAGGAGTTTTTCAATGTCGTGGATACTGCTCGCAGCCGGGTCGACGATCACTTACTTTTTCTCCATCCAACTGGCCCAATACTCCGCCCACTCCACCTGTTCGCCGGCGGGCAGCACGTGGATCGGATTCAGGCCGTCGAGCATCACGGCGTACTCGTCGGTGTGTGTTTTCTTGCCCTGATTGGCCAGCGCTTTGGGATGCGGGCCATGATGAATGCCGCGCGGGTGCAAGGTGGCGTAGCCGGGTTTGATGTTGTCTTTGCTGAAAAAATCCCCGTCGTGATAGAAGATGAATTCGTCGTAATCCGTATTGCGGTGGAAGAAGGGAACGCGCAGCGCCGCTTCGTCCTGCTCCAAAGGCCGCGGCACGAAACTACAGACCACGGCGCCCTCCGTCACAAAGGTGCTGTGGGCGCTGGGCGGCAGGTGCGCGCGATGGCTCATCACCGGGCGGATATCGCGCATGTTGAGCTTCCACACCGTCAGGTCGCCCTTCCAGCCCACCACATCGAGCGGGTTGAAGGGATAAAAGACTTTGGAGATCTCGCCATCCGCCTGGATACGGACTTCCCATTCGCGCCGGTCACCCGGGGGTTCGTCCAGGTGGGCGTCCGGCTCGGGCACGGTGACCACGCCGGGATCGTAGAGGGCGTGATGTCCGAGCAGGCCTTTGTCCGGCGGCTCGAACTCGCCGCGCGATTGGACGATCAAAAAGAAATTATCGGTTGTCTCCGGCACGATGCGGTAGGTGACGGCGCGCGGCACAACTAAGTAGTCGCCGGCCTCAAAGGTCAGGGGGCCGAAATCGGTTTCGATAACGCCGCTGCCGCGGTGTACGAAGATGAGTTCGTCGCCATCGGCATTGCGGTAGTAGAACGGCATCGGCTGGGAGCGGCGTGAAACGGACAGCGTGACGTCGTGATTGCCCAGGAACGGCACGGGCCTGCCTTGCGGATCGTTCTGGTCGGTGGGCGCCAGTTGGTTGAGGTCGAACAGGTGGGGGCGGAGGTTGCCCTCGAAGCGAATCCAGCCGGTGGGTGGATGCGCGTGATAGAGATGCGCGCTCTTGCCATAGAATCCTTTCCGCCCGTGCTCTTCCTCGAACGTGCCTGGCGGGATCCCCACGTGTGCTTGCGGCGCGAACTTTCCCTTCTTGAGTGGATACATACGCCCTCCTTAATTTAGGATACGCGGAAACCGCGCTCACGAACCACCTGCAAGTGGGTGGCGGCGAATCCTTCTACGTCACCGGAGTTCGCAACGTGCCGATTCTCTCGATTTCCAGTTCCACCACGTCTCCGCGCCGCACCTTAGGCTGCAAATCCAGCCGAAAGGCGATCACGTCGCCCGGCAGGATGATGTCGCGGCGCGACAGGGCTTCGATGGCTTGTTCGAACCTGGAGCGGAGCGTGCCGGTGTGGGCCTGGCCGGCGACCACGCCGTTGATGCGCACTTGTACCTGCAAACTGTAAGGGCTGCCGAGTTCTTCGGGTGTCACCAGGTACGGACCAAGCGCCGAAAGCCGCGCCCCAAAGTCGTTCATGGCGGAGTATCCGGCGATGTAGGGGCGAGCCTCCAGCGACTTGATATCCATGCCCTGCTTGCCGATCACGGCGGCCAGTTTCAATTCGTATTCCGGATCTTCGCCGCAGGGGATCTCTTCGCCGGTGCCCACGCGCGCCGGGTTGGGCACCGGAGCGCAGAGCCGCACCTCGTCCGCCTGGTACACGATGGTCTCGTAATTCGGGCCGCGCGGCGGAGGGTCGGCCTGCCACCAACCCGTCGGCTGCGGACCGGACTCGCTAAACAATTCTTCGGCGGCGTGCAGGGAGCGCAGCCCGGCCCGCAAGAATTCCATCATGGAAGCGGGCGCCAGTGCGTCCGCCAGTCGCTGCGGCTCCGGTTCCCCTTGTTGTTCCAGATACCACGCGGTGGCGAAATTCAGGTCGATGATGCATTCCCCATAATATGCACCTACTCGCTGGTGGCGACCCACGTGCGTAGCCACTTCAAATGTGCAAAGCTTCACTGTTCATCTAAGATACCGCGAAAGGCGCCCATGATCGCCGCTTATCGCTTCTGTGCGGGGCCGGGTACGGGCGGCTTCGCGGCCGGAGGGATTAAGTCGGGCTCGCGCGCCACTACGCCGCGTTTCGCCTCTTCCAGGTTCACCTCGTAGGCGTCCAGTGTCTTGCCGAGCGTTTGCTCCAGATTGGTGCGGGCACGCTCGAACTGGTTGAGGGCGTCCTGTTCGGCCAGTTGGCGGGCGGTATCGTCGCGCTGCGCGATCACCACATCGAGAATCGTCGCCGTGCCCAGTTCATACTTGCGGCGCACGCCGGCGGTCGTCTGATCGTACAGTTTGCGCGCCACCACGCTGGTCTCCCAGGCGGCGCGGGCGTTGCGCATGGCCGTCCAGGAATTCAGCACGTTCAGCTTGATGGTGTTCCGCAGTTGCTTATCCTGGATTTCCGCCTGCCGGTAACTGAGCTCGTTGGTGATCAAGTCGGCCTGATTGGCGCGGTTCTTCAAAGGAACGGTAAGCTGGAAGCCCACGCTGTAGTTGGGGTAATTGCGCGAGAAAATCTGGCTCAACACCGTGCCATAGCCGCCGATCAGCATGTCATTGACGTCGCCGGGCCCCGGCGCCCGATAGGAAACGGTCCCGTTCGAATTCACAAACGCCTGCGGCACCGTGCTCAGCGAGCCGCCTTGTCCGGCATTGGAAAAACTGGCCGTGGCGCTCAGGGTGGGCAACAGGTTGTTCCTGACACCTTGCAGATCCAGGCGGGCGTTCTCCAGACTGATGCCGTTCTGTTCGATTTCGGGCCGGTTCAGCAGCGCCTCGGCGACCAGATCCTGCACCGGCATTACCGGATCCTGCGCCGGCACTTCGATGTGGTCGGTGGGGACAATGCGGGCGGCGGCCACCACGGGATTATCCAGACCGCCGCGGGTGATGTAGTTCTTGAGGATCATCTCCTGCTGCAGCACCTGCGATTCCTGGGCGATCACATCCTGCTGCGCGGCCTTCATATCGGCCTCGGCCTGGATGATATCGATGGGGGCGATGGCGCCCAGTTCGGCGCGGCGCTGGTTGTCCTCGTACAATTTGGTGTCCAGCTCCAGGGTCTGCTGCTTGATCTTGAGGTCGTTGTCGAACGTAACCAGGTCCCAATAGAGGTTGACTACGCCGGCGACGGTGGTGATCACCTGGTTCTTGAACTGGAGGTCGTTGGCCTTGAGGTTGTTTTGGGCCTTGTGGTAAGCGCGCTTGTTGAGGGCGACGCCGAAGCCGTTGAGCAGGGGCTGGGAGATGTTCAGCGACAGGCTGCCGTTGTCGTAGGGATTGAAGAGCGCCGTGGTGGCGTTCTGGTTATAGTCGAAGACGCTGCTCATGCCCAGCGAAACCGTGGTGCCGTTCCAGAAGGACTGCTGCACGCCGTAGGTGAGGCTCTTGTAGGAATCCACCAGGGCGGAAGTGCCGGTAAACGTGGTCGATGTGAGGATCTGGGTCTGGTGATTGAAGTTGCCCGCCACGTAAAGCAACGGTTCAAGGTTAGGAATGGCCGACCCCGCCAACTGCACGTTCAATCCGCTCAGTACGCCGGTATTGGTGCTGCCTCCGCCGCCGCCCGAGCCGCCGTTCACGGCCGTGGCGCCCGCCAGCACGTTCAGGGAAGCCGACGACGGTCCCGACGAAATACTGGTGGAGACATTGCGCAGCAACTGGCCGGCGCTGGCGCGCTGCAGGTCGGCGAGGGCCAGCTTGGGAGCGTAACGCGAGCTTTCGATATCCAGATTGTTCTCCAGCGCCAGGGCGATGGCGTCACGCAGGGAGAGATAAATGTTCCCTGCGCGCAGCAGTTTGTCGATCCGTGGAGAATCTTCGAAGCTGACATGCTGAACGTCGCGGGCCCGGTAGTTGCGGGTCAGGCGATAGAGGAAGCCGTTGCCGTTTTCGAGCATATTATCGGCCTGCGCAAATACCGGAACGGCCATCGCCAGGCAGAGCAGAATCGTGAGAGAAGATTTAGCAAAAGACATAAGCGGATCGAACCTCAAAACCCCATTATGGCTGGAAACGGGTATTGGTCGCTGAATATTGCCAGGGGCTGTTCCTTCGTTCATACGAGAAAACCGGTCCGGCAGTTCGGAAAAATGTGCCGGATCTATAAGAGGACGGACGGAAGGGCAGGCTGTTAGCAGCCGCAAGGGGAGATGGCAAGCTAAAGCATGCCCCACCTTGGCAGACATCGGTGGTTTCGTGGGGCATGCTTTAGCTTGCCGGTTTCCGCCGGCCTGCCGCTGGCGGTACAGTAGTCACTAGGGATATGCGTAAGTTCTGTCTTGTCCTGCTGGTGCTGGCCCTCGCAGCTTCGGCGGCAAACGTCAAACTGTACCTCAAGGATGGCGCCTATCACCTGGTCCGCGAATACCAGGTGCAAACCGACCGGGTGCGCTATTACAGCGTGGAACGCAGCGATTGGGAGGAAATCCCACTCGACATGGTGGACCTGAAGCGGACCGAATCCGAAGCCGCGGAACGTCAGGAAACGCTGAAACAAGAGGCCAAGATTATCGACGAGGAGAACGCCGCGGAGAAGGCCGTTCGCGAGGAAAAGAATCGCATTCCCCAGGACCCGGGCGTTTACTGGATCGACGGCAAGGAAGCCAAGGTGATGCAGCCCGGCGAAGTGGCCGTGCATAGCAATAAGGGCCGCACCATCCTGCAAAAGCTCTCCCCCATCCCCGCCGTCACCGGCAAGGCCACCCTGGAAATGACCGGGGCGCATTCCACCCACGTTTTCACCGACCCGGAGCAGGAATTTTACATCCAGCTCTCCGAACCCCAAGCCTTCGGCATCGTCAAACTGACTACCAAAGGCGCGATCCGCATCGTCGAGAACCTGACCTACCACCCGATTGATAAGGACGAGGTGTACGAGGAGCGGACCACAGTGGACATCCTTCACCGCCAGCTTGCAGACGATCTCTATAAGATCTGGGCGAAAGACCCGCTGGAGCCCGGCGAGTATGCCGTGGTGGAGTATACCGACGGCAAAGTAAACATTCAGTGTTTCGATTTCGCCATTAAAGAGAAGTGAGATTTCTCCCGCCGGGTTGCGCAACCCACCCCAACTGGCATAGCCTGTGAGAACCATGCCTTTCAGCCGGCGCCGTTTGTTTGCCACCCTTGCCTCCGCGGCCGTCACCAGCCAGTTCGTCAAAGCCGCCGACGAGCCGGTCACCATCGCGGGCAAGCGCCCCATGATCCTGCACAACGACCGGCCCGAGGATGTGGAAACGCCGGTCCGCTACTACGATTCCTGGGTCACCCCCATCGACTCCTTCTTTGTGCGCCAGCACCTTCCTCGCCCTGCCGCCATCGATTCCGGCGCGTACCGCCTGACGGTGAATGGCATGGTGTCAAAACCGGTCGAACTGACTCTGGCCGATTTGGGTAAACTGCCGCAGTTCACCGTACCGGCCACCCTGGAGTGCACCGGCAACGGACGCGGCTTCTACACACCCAAAGTGCCCGGTATCCAGTGGATGCGCGGGGCCGTCGGCAATGCTCAATGGCGCGGTCCGCGGGTGAGCGACGTGCTGAAACTGGCGGGCGTCAATACCTCCGCCGCGTACCTCGAGACCGACGGGGCCGATACCGGCGTGGCCTCCACACCCGATTTCGTGCGCTCCCTGCCCATGAGCAAGGCGATGCACCCCTCCACCATTCTGGCGCTCAGCATGAACGGGCAGACGCCCGCCATCCACGGCTTTCCGGCGCGGCTGATCGTGCCCGGCTGGGACGGCACCAGTTGGGTGAAATGGGTGGTGCGCTTTACGGCGCAGGCACAGGCCGGTACCGGTTTCTTCATGAATCCGGCCTACCGCTATCCCAAGTACAGCCTGCCGCCCGGTACGCCGGCCAAACCGGCGGAACTGGAAGTGATCGAAGGCATGCCCGTGAAATCTTCGATTACCGCGCCGGAAGACCAGACCAAAATCGCACTGGGCCTGGTAACCATTCGCGGATTTGCCTGGGCGGGCGAGAACGCCATCGAGCGCGTGGAGGTTTCCACCGACGGCGGCAGCCGCTGGCGCGACGCGCAACTCTCTCCGGAAAAGCTGCCCTTCGCCTGGCGGCTGTGGAGTCTCGACTGGAAGCCCAACGACCCCGGCTATTACACCATTCTTTCGCGCGCCACCGATTCGGCCGGCCGCGTGCAACCCATGGTTTCGCCGTGGAATCCCTCCGGCTATTTGTGGAACGCCATTGACCGCGTGGGTGTCACCGTGGAGAAAACCGCATGAAACCGCTTCTCGTCATCACCGCCATGGCACTGGTAGTGCTCGCCGCCGACCAGGCCACGCTGGACCGCGGCCAAAAGGAAGAAGGACTCACCTGCACGCCATGCCACAGTTTGCGGCTGGTGCATTCGCAGCGCTTGCCGAAGGCCACCTGGAACAAAGAACTGGATAAGATGGCCGGCTGGGGCGCCAAGTATCAGGACCGCGACGCCCTGCTGGAATACCTGGTGGCCAATTACGGCGACGACAAGCCGCCGAGTCCGCCGGCGATGTCGGCGGACGGCACCCCGAAGAAGAAACAACAATAAAATGCCTCTGGTGCGAGTGGCTGTGGTACAGGCTGGGTCGCTGCTTTTCGACAGCGAGGCCACGCTCGCCAAAGCCGAACGGCTGATTGCCGAAGCCGCGGGCAGCGGCGCGAAGCTGCTGGTTTTCCCCGAAGCCTTCGTGGGCGGTTACCCCAAAGGCGCCGATTTCGGAGCGCGGGTAGGCTCGCGCACGCCCGAAGGCCGCAAACTGTTCCGCCGTTATTTTGAAGGCGCGGTAGATGTTCCCGGCCCGGCGACCGCGCAGCTAGGCGAGGCTGCCAAGACCCAAGGCGTGTGGCTGGCGATCGGGGTGATCGAACGGGACGGCGGCACGCTCTATTGCACGGTGCTGTTCTTCGCGCCCGATGGCACGCTGGCGGGCAAACATCGCAAACTGATGCCCACGGCGATGGAGCGTCTGATCTGGGGTTTCGGCGACGGCTCGACACTGCCGGTGATCGAAACCGGATTCGGCAAGATCGGCGCGGTGATCTGCTGGGAGAACTATATGCCGCTGCTGCGCGCGGCGATGTACGCCAAAGGCATCCAGTTTTATTGCGCCCCCACGGTGGACGACCGCGAAGTCTGGCCGGCGACCATGCGCCACATCGCGCTGGAAGGCCGGTGTTTCGTGCTCTCGGCGTGCCAATACAGCCGGAGCGAATCGATCGGCGGCGGCAGTTTGATCGTAGGTCCGCTGGGGAAAGTGCTGGCGGGTCCGAATTATGAAGGCGAATGCATTTTGACGGCGGACGTAGACACGGGAGAAATCGCCGAGGGCAAATTCGATCTGGATGTAGCCGGCCACTATGCGCGGCCGGACGTGTTTCGGTTGGTGGTGAACGAGGGGATTGAGCCGGGATCGTAGGGGATCGAAGCTACGGCGGGCGGTCGCCAGTCCAGGGGATGCGATGCCCACGCCAAGTGGACCAGGAGCTGGAAAACTCTTCGGCGTCAGAGAGCGCGATCCCGGAAGATGTCAGCAACGGGCGTTTTACGGCCGGATGACCGTGGTGGGGGCACGCTTTAGCTTGCCCTTGCGGCGCTTGACCGGGGCCAGTCCTCAGCAGTAGCCGACAGACCCGCCTGAACCGGATTCTCTTCGATATAGGCTACGATTCTGCAGAATTCCTTCTCATTTCTTGCCCAGTGATCGTAAGACTCGTGCTGCCAGAATGGT
>Ga0302319_10005686_pt1 | contig 24929 bp, 25 predicted proteins | sample Bog_T0_2_FD_203319 | JGI IMG/M metagenome (GOLD analysis project Ga0302319, IMG submission 203319) | Peat permafrost microbial communities from Stordalen Mire near Abisko, Sweden - Bog_T0_2 | ecosystem: Environmental > Terrestrial > Soil > Wetlands > Peat | place: Sweden: Abisko, Stordalen Mire...
CCTCTGGGCCAACGTCCTCCTCGTCGTCGGCTGCCGCACCAGCTAACGTCCGACAGCCCCTCCTCCCGCCCTGCGATTCCCTCACCCATCCCGCCCCACCGAGTTGCCTCCCAAGATGAACACCCCCATCCCCTGCCCTTGCTGCTCCGTTCCCGCCGCCGTCAGTCGCGCTTCCCGCTCGCGCGCCGATCTTGCCCTCCGATCGTCATTCGTCATTCTGGTTTCGTCATTCTGCCTTCTCCAAAAGGCCGGCGCCGACATCACCCTCCCCTCCTTCTTCTCCGATCACATGGTGCTGCAAAGCGGCGCACCCGTGCCCGTCTGGGGGAAAGCAGAGCCGAATGAAACGGTGACGGTCGAGTTCGAGGGCCAGAAAAAGACCACCGAGGCGGACGCCGCCGGCAAATGGTCGGTCAAGCTCGATCCCCTCACCGTCAACGGCGCCGGGCTCGAGCTGACCGTGACGGCGACTCCGAAATCGAAAGTCGCCACTCGCAAGATTTCCGATGTGCTCGTCGGCGAGGTCTGGCTCTGCTCGGGGCAGTCCAACATGGGCTTCACGGTCAATCGGGCGCAAAACTTCGCCGTGGAAAAGGCGGCTGCGACCTTGCCAAAAATCCGGATGTTCACGGTCAACTCCGGCCCGGCGGTGGAACCGCAGGAGAGTTGCAGGGGCTCGTGGGCGGTCTGCTCGCCGGACACGGTCGGCAGTTTCTCCGCCGTCGCATATTTCTTCGGACGCGATCTCCATGCGAAACTCGGCTTCCCCGTGGGCCTCATCAATTCATCCGTCGGCGGCACGGAAATCGAGGCGTGGATCAGCCTCGACGCGCAAAAGAACGCGCCTGAAGTGAAACCGACGCTCGAGGATTGGGACAAGCGGGTGGCCTCCTGGAATCCGGAGAATGCGAAAGCGCAATTTTTGAAGCAGCAGATCGCGTGGCAGGCGGCGGTGGATGCGGCCAAGGCCGCCGGCAAAACCCCGCCGCGAGAGCCGCAGATCCCATCCAATCCCAAGCTCGATAAAAATCGGCCCGCCAATTTGTACAACGGCAAGATCTCCCCGCTCATCCCCTTCGCCATCAAGGGAGCGATTTGGTATCAGGGCGAAAGCAATGCCGACACCGTCCAGCGCGGCCTCGCCTATCGCGTGGAACTCCCGCTGCTCATCGAGGACTGGCGCAAACGGTGGGGCGCGACGTTCCCCTTCGCCTGGGTGCAACTCCCCGATTTCAATGCGCGCAATTCCGAAGGCTGGTGCCTGGTGCGCGAGGCCATGCTCCAATCCCTCAAGGTTCCGGAGACGGGGATGGCGATCGCCCTCGGCCTCGGGGAAGCCACGGACATCCATCCGATCGACAAACAGGACACAGGCCATCGGCTGGCCCTGTGGGCCATGGATACGGTCTATGGAGGAAAAGGCGAATGGAGCGGCCCGCTCTACACAGGCAACAAGATCGACGGCGGCGACGTGACGATCACTTTTTCGCACGCCGAAGGATTGATGGCGAAAGGCGGCGCCCCGGCGGGATTCGTCATCGCCGGCGAGGACAAGCAATGGAAGCCCGCGACGGCGAAGATCTCCGGCGCTCAAGTGATCGTGAGCAGTCCGGACGTGCCCCACCCCGTGGCCGTCCGCTACGCCTGGGCCGACAACCCGAACTTCAATCTCTACAACGCCGCGGGCCTCCCGGCCTCGCCGTTCCGCACCGACGATTGGCCGGTGGCGCCGTGATGAAGCGGGGCGTGAATGTTATTTCAGCGGTTTCCCCGAGGCTCAGGAATGACGAAACCCGAATGTCGAATGACAATGCGGATTCAGAGTGTGGTGCAGGCTTCCAGCCTGCGTCTGGGGTTTGGCCAATTCTTCGGCAAGTCTTCCGATCGGGAACGCCAACGGCGTTCTGGCAACATAGCCCTGGGTTGCCGGTTCCTCCGGCTACCCAGGGTAAACGGACCCGAAACCGTCAACTCCAACGGAGTTGTGGCGAAGAAAACGGCAGTCGCCCATCCGTCCCTCATGAGATCGAAGCGTAGCGCCCTGTCATGGATCATCGGATGCGGGGCTCTTTGCCTGAGCATTCAGGCGGCGTTGGCGCGGGATTGGGATGTGGTGATTTACGGCGGCACGCCCAGCGGCATCATCGCCGGCGTGGCGGCTGCGCGGGAAGGCGCGGCGGTGGTGATCGTCGAGCCCACGCGCTGGATCGGCGGCATGATCACCGGCGGCCTCGCCAGCACGGATATCGGACGGGAGGCGACGATCGGCGGAATGACCCGCGAGTTTTTCACGCGCGCGGCGCAGCGGTATGACGGGAAATTCCTGTGGTATGCCGAGCCGCACGCCAACATGGAGACCTTCGAAGCCATGCTCCGCGAGGCGAAGGTGGAGGTGGTGAAGGGACAGCGGTTGAAAGCCGTTTCCAAAGCCGGCGCGCGGATTACCGGGCTCACAATGGAGAGCGGCGAGACCTATGGCGGCAGGGAATTCATCGACGCCACTTACGAGGGCGATCTCATGGCGCGCGCGGGCGTGAGCTACATCGTGGGCCGCGAATCGAAAGACGCGTATGGAGAATCCCTGGCGGGCATTCAGCCGATGCCCATCCGGCCGCGCACGCACGAGGTGATGGGAAGTGTGTGCTCCTGCATCGGCGGGACCGGTCCGCATTACATTCACGGGACGCCGCTGGCCATTCCGGCGCGCGATGCCGCAGGGAGTCTGCTTTCCGGAGTTCAGGAATGGAAGGGCGACGCGGGAGCGGCCGACGGCTTGACGCAGTCTTACAACTTCCGCCTCGTGGTGACCCAAAATCCCGAACTTCGCGTCGCATTTCCAAAGCCGCTCCACTACGATCCCGCGCACTACGAACTGCTGCTGCGCCTCATTCAGGCTTATCCCGAAATCCATTTCGGGCGGCTCGTGCATCTCGGCAAGATCGCGAATGGCAAGTTCGACCTAAATGCGCAGGGGCTCTTCTCCACGGATTATCCCGGCGCCAATACGGCTTATCCCGATGGCGGCTCCGCCACGCGCGATCGCATCTGGCAGGATCACATCGACTACGTGCAGGGCTTTCTGTGGTTCCTTGGCCACGATCCGCGCGTGCCCGCGGGGCTTCGCGAGGAGACGAATTCGTGGGGCCTCTGCCGCGACGAATTTGCGGACAACGATCACTGGCCCTACGCCCTCTACGTGCGGGAGGCGCGCCGCATGAAGGGCGAATACATCATGGTCCAAAAAGACTGCCAGACCGAGCTGACGAAGCCGGATAGCGTGGGGATGGGTTCCTTCGTCATCGATTGCCACATCGTGCAGCGCGTCGCCACTCCGGAAGGAAACGTCACCGACGAAGGCTCCTTTCCCGATGCGCCCGCCAGGCCGTATCAGATCCCGTATCGCAGCCTCACGCCGCGCCGCGCGGAATGCGAAAATCTCCTCGTGCCCGTGTGCCTCTCGGCCTCGCACATCGCCTGCTGCACACTCCGAATGGAGCCGGTCTACATGGCGCTGGGGCAGGCCTCGGGGCTGGCGGCAGCGGTGGCGCTCAAGAATCACACCGCGGTGCAGGCGATCGACGTGGCCGCGCTTCAAAACCGTCTGCTCGCGCAGAAAGCGGTGCTGAGTCTTCCGGATACCTCGGTCTCCACCAGCCAGTTTCCGGGCATCGTCCTCGATGACACGGAGGCGGTGTTCACCGGCGATTGGACGGAAACGAGTTTCGGCGTGCCCATCGGCAGCGGCAGCCATCACGACGCGGACAGCGGCAAAGGCGAAAAGACGGCCCGGTTCACCGTGAAGGTCCCGCACGCCGGAAACTACGAGGTGCGTTTCGCCTACGTCCCCGGTCCGAATCGCGCCAGCGCCGTGCCCGTGACCATCGACTCCACCGACGGCTCGAAAGCCGTGACCGTGAACGAAAAGCTTGCGCCGCCGTATCAAGGCCACTTCGTTTCCCTCGGCTTCTTCCGGTTCACTCCGGAGAAGCCGGTCACGATCGCGATCGGCAACAAAGCCACGGACGGCTACGTCAGCGTGGACGCCATCCAAATCCTTGAACAAGCGCCATGAACGCGCGCTCCTGATTTTCTTTCTACCATGCAAACCCGACGCCTTGGAAAAACCGACCTCGACCTTCCCATCCTGAGCTTTGGCGCTTCGTCGCTGGGCCAGGAATTTCGCAGCGTCAAGCTGGATGAAGCGCTGGAAAGCGTGCGAGTGGCGCTGGATTGCGGGCTGAACTTCATCGATACCTCGCCCTTTTACGGTCGCGGCATGAGCGAGGTGCTGCTCGGCATCGCGCTCCGCGGCATCCCGCGGGAGAGCTATACGCTTTGCACCAAGCTTGGCCGCTATGATCTGGCGCACTTCGACTTCTCCGCGAAGCGTGTGGCGGAAAGCGTGGACGTCTCCCTGCACCGCCTGGGCACGGATCATCTTGATATCATCCTCTGCCACGACATCGAGTTTGTGCCCATGCAGCAGATCGTGGATGAGACCATCCCCGCGCTCCGCAAGATCCAGCAGGCCGGCAAGGTCCGCTACATCGGCTTCTCCGGGTATCCGATGAAGGTCTTCCGCTTCGTGCTCGATCAGACGGACGCGGACTGCGTGCTGAGCTACAATCAATACACGCTCCAGAACACCCGCTTCGCCGACGAGATCGTGCCCTACCTGAAAGAGAAGGGCGTGGGCGTCATGAACGCCGGCCCCTTCAGCGCGCGCCTGCTCACGAACGCTCCCCTGCCTCCCTGGCTGAAAGAGCCCGAGGAGGTGAAAGCCGCGGCGCGCGCCGCGGCGGCTCACTGCGCGGAAAGGGGCGTGGACATCGCGAAACTCGCGCTCCAGTTTTGCCTCGCGAATCCCGACATCGCCACCACCGTCTCCGGAAGCGCCAACCCCAACAATATCCGCAACTGGGCCAAATGGGCCGCCGAACCCCTGGACGAGGAACTCCTCCGGGACGTCCTGGCCATCTTCGCGCCCGTGAAAAACCTGGGCCACCGGGAAGGATTGCCCGAGAACAATTGATTTATACCCATGAAAGCCATCTCCCTCGATCAACCCCGGAGTTTTCAGCTCATCGATGTTCCCGAACCCTCCGCGCCCGGCCCGGGCGACGCGCTGGTCCGGGTGCATCGCATCGGCATTTGCGGCACGGACTACGCCGGGTATCTCGGCAAGATGCCCTACTTCAGCTATCCGCGCATTCCCGGCCACGAACTCGGGGTCGAAGTGCTGGCCGTGGGCGAAAGCGTCACGAACGTCGTCCCCGGCGACCACTGCTCCGTGGAGCCGTATATCAATTGCCAGCACTGCTACTCGTGCCGGCGCGGCCACACGAACTGCTGCGAAGCGCACAAGACGCTCGGCGTGATGTGCGATGGCGGCATGGTCGAGCGTTACATCGTGCCGGCGCGCAAGCTCCACATCTCGCGGAAACTCAGCTACGATCAGCTCGCGCTGGTCGAGACGCTGGCCATCGGCTGCCACGCGATCAATCGCGGCGCGCCGAAGCCGAGCGAGCACGTCCTCGTCATCGGCGCCGGCCCCATCGGGCTTTCCGTCATCGAATTCGCGCGGCTCAGCGGAGCCCGCACCCTGGTCATGGATATGAATCCCGCGCGCCTGGCCTTCGTCCGCGAACGCATGGGCGTGCCGGACACCATCCTGCTCACGCCCGGCGGAGAAGAAGCCGCGCTGGAACAGCTCCGCGCCCTCACGAATGGCCAGCTTGCCGACGTAGTGGTGGACGCCACGGGCAGCAACAAGAGCATGGGCGCCGCGCTCGCCTACTGCTCCTATGCGGCGCGGCTCGTTTATGTCGGCATCACGCAGGCGGAAATCAGCTTCCTGCATGCGCCCATCCTGCACCGCCGGGAGGTCAGCATTCTGGCCTCCCGCAACGCGCTTGCGCCCGATTTCACTCGCATCATTTCCCTGATCGAGGAAGGAAAAATCGATACCGATCCCTGGATCACCCATCACGCGAAATTCGATGACATGATCGCGGTTTTCCCGAGGTGGCTTGAACCGGAGAGCGGCGTCATCAAGGCCGTGGTCAGCGTGGATTAGCATGACAAACAATCCGCGCAAGATGCTGCCCTGAAGCTATTTGCACTTTAATTCATGGCTCGAAGGTGGCAGCGCTGAATATCCATGCTTTAATAGCTCACCGGATGCAAAAGGCGCCTGCAATACGAAATGCCCCCGACGCCGCCATCGCCCAACCCGGGAAGATGTCCTGGCAGCATCCTGCCATCGCCTACCCCGCGGCCATCATCCTTACCGGAATCGCGCTGGCGCTCCGACTCTCCCTCGCCACCTGGATGGGCACCACCAGCCGGCTTATGATTTTCACGACCGCGACCGTGCTGACCGCCTTTGTCTTCGGCAGGGGGCCGGGCATTTTCTCTGCCGTGCTGGGCGTCGCGACGGCGGATTATTTTTTCTTCGAGCCGATCCACAGCTTCCATGGAAAAAGCACGAGCCACATGATCTCGATGGTCTCCTCGGGCCTGGAAGGGCTGCTGGTCAGCTATTGCGCAGGCTACTTTCACCGCGCCATGGGGCTTCGCGCAGAGGCGGAGAACCGGTTGCGCTCCCTCTACGAAACGGAACGCCAGGCGCTCAGCGCGTCCGAGGAGTCCAACCGGATGAAGGATTACTTCCTGGCCGTGCTCAGCCACGAATTGCGCGGGCCCGTGAGCGCGATCCAATTCTGCGTCAGCGACCGCCTGGAAGACCGCTCCCTTCCGGAAGATCTCTATGCGGATTTCGAACTGATCGACCGCAATACGCGAATGCAAACGCGGCTGATTTCCGATCTGCTCGATGTGACGCGGATTTCCCGGGGCAAAATGACGATCGAATTGCGCCGGGTCGATATCCACGAGCTCATCGTGGAGGCAGTCCGCGCGTCCCATCCCTCCAATCTCGTCCAGTCCGGCCCCACGCCGGCGCTCGCGCTGCGGGCGGAAAATCCATGGATTACCGGCGATCGGGATCGGCTCTTTCAGGTGCTCTGGAACATCCTGCGCAATGCCGGCAAATTTACGCCGGACGAGGGCCACATCGAAGTGGAAACATTTCAGCCCGCGCCCGATCGCATTGCGATCCGCATCCGGGACACCGGTGTCGGCCTGACGAGCGAGGCGCTGAATCGGATCTTCCAGCCCTTCGAGCAGGTGGGCGGCATCAGCGACAAAAAGGATGGCGGACTGGGGCTCGGTCTGGCGATCGCGCGCGGCCTCACCGAACTCCATGGCGGCACGCTGACCGGCTCCAGCGATGGACCGGGCCGCGGCGCCGCCTTTACCATCGAACTGCCATTGGCAAATCTTCCGCCCAAAACCGCCGAGTATTCCCCGCCGATCGAGGCGCTCGAATCCAGCGCGGCTGTGGAATAGCAGCGACCTGCAAGTCCGATGGACAACCAGGGGTCGCGCGCGCCACTCTCGATGTTGATCCTCCCACTCCCCTTCCCCAATGAAACTCGATTCCCACCAGCACTTCTGGATCTACGACGCCGCGCAATACCCGTGGATTCCCCCTGGCTCGCCCTTGCAGCGCGACCGGTTGCCGGGCGATCTGGCGCCGTTGCTCGCGGCGGAGGGCCTCGATGGCTCCATCGCCGTGCAAGCGCGGCAGACGCTCGAGGAAAGCCATTGGCTCCTGACGCTCGCGGAACATCACACCCGGATCAAAGGCGTCGTCGGCTGGGTCGATCTGCGCAGCCCGCGCGTGGAAGAGGATCTGGCGGCCCTCGCCCCGCATCCGCAATTCGCCGGCGTGCGTCACGTGGTGCAGGACGAACCGGATGTGAACTTCATGCTGGGTGAGGAATTTTTGCGAGGAATCGCCGCGCTCGAAAAGTTTGGCCTGACCTACGATTTCCTGGTTTTCCCGAACCAATTGCCAGCCGCCATCGAAGTGGCGCGCCGCTTTCCGCGGCAGCCGTTCGTCCTCGATCACATCGCGAAGCCGCCCATCAAGGACGGTGGAATGTCCCCCTGGCGCGAACAAATCCGGGAACTGGCGAAAGCGCCCAACGTCCTTTGCAAGATCTCCGGAATGATCACCGAAGCCGACCAGGCGGCGTGGAAACCCAAGGATCTGCACCCGTATCTGGACGTGGTGTTCGAGGCCTTCGGCGAGGACCGGCTGATGTATGGCTCGGACTGGCCGGTATGCCTCCTCGCGGGAAGCTATCCGCAGGTCTTCGGCGTGGTGCGGGATTACATCGCCGGCCTGCCCGTCCCCGCGCGGGAGAAAATCCTCGGCGGGAATGCCGCCAGATTCTATCTACCAAAACGGTGAACTTCATCCAGAGCCTCCCGCACCCGGGCGCTCATCTCCTCGATGGTGAACGTCTTGCCGCCTCCTTCATCGAGTTTCGCGCGTCGTCTGAGCAACTCTTCCATGACTTCGGATGAAATTGCGGAATCTTCTTCGTCGCCATTCAATTCTGGAGGCAGGATTCTGCCTTCGTTTTGGTAAAACCAGGCGGCGAATTGCCGGCGTTCTTCCTCCGAGAGCGCGAGCACCTGCTGTTCAATTTCGGCGAGACTCATGCGCGCGAAACATACGCTCGCGCCGCTTCGTTTGCGAAAGAAAAAGTTGAACCCGCCCTTCACTCCAAATCGACGCCCGACCGGTCGAACTGAAACGCGCGCGGGCGTGAGACGTGGAGGGTAACGAACCAGTCGCGGTCCCGCTTTTGAAGATCGATGATCTGCATGACTTGAAGCGTGAGGAGGATTCTCTCCCGCGCGCGGGCGTCGGGAATCTCCTGCGGCACGCTGGGAAGCGGCAGGCGCCGCTCATCGGCCAGCCGGTGAATCAACGCGGCGGCTTGCTCCAGTTCGGTGGCGCTCAAGCGCCTCCATGCCGAGATCATGCTCAGCGTGGAAAGCGTCACCCGCGGAATCGCGAACAGAAACTCCGAGGCGACTTCCACCGGGTGCTTGGAGTCCCGGGCGATTTCCTGCCGCGGCAAACGCCGGAGGAACCACACCCACGCCGTGGAAACCAGCGCGAGCCCGACGAACCAGCGGAGAAAGGTGCGCGGGATCCCGGTTTCCGTAACCCCTTCCGCGGACAACGCCAGCAGCATCAGCCAGCACACCAGCCCGTAGAGCATGATCCAGAGAGCGGCGGCGAGCAGCAGCGTGACGAGGGCCAGGGCGGCGACCCGCAAATTATGCCGCGCCAGATGCGCGTGCAGGATGCGCGCAGTGCTCGCGGGCGTCAAAATCCGCAGGGTGTTTTCGCGAGGGGAGCGGCCGGACGGCATGGACGGCGGGCCGCTTTACGTGGCGGAGCGATAACCCGCCGGATCGATTTCCACGGCGGAATAGCCCGCGGCCAGGATGCCGGCTTCCAGTTGGCCCTGCACCGGAGCCAGCCCCGCCATTTCTTCGGGAGCGATCTGGACTTTTGCCCGCGGGGCGCCTTCCCCGGCCAGATGGCGAACGCGAAATACGCGGAACCCCAGTTCCCGGACCCACGCCTCCGAGCGTTCAATCATCGCGAGCGCCTCCGTCGTCACCGGAGTGCCGTGCGGGATGCGCGAACTCAGGCATGGCTGCGCGGGAGCGTCGGCGGTGGGAAGACCCAGCGCGCGCGAAAGCTCCCGAATCTCGCTCTTCGTCAATCCCGCGTCGCGCAGGGGAGCGATAATCGAAAACTCGGCGGCCGCCTGGCGGCCGGGGCGCACTTGCCGCATGTCGTCCGCATTTTCTCCATAGGCGATCGCGCCAAATCCACGCTCTGCCGCGAGCGCGTCGAGCCGGGAGAAAAGCTCCGCCTTGCAAAAGTAGCAGCGATTCAGCGGATTCTCCGCGTAGCTCGGATTTTGCAGTTCATCCGTCTTCACCACTTCGACCCGGGCGCCGATTTCCTTCGCGAGGGCCAGCGCATCGGCCAGCGCCTGCCTGGGAAGGCTGGGGCTGTCCGCGATCACGCCGAGCGCCGCTCCGCCGAGCACCCGGCTCGCCTCGGCCAGCAGATAGGCGCTATCCACCCCTCCGCTGTAGGCCACCAGGAGAGGCGCATGGGCGCGGATTTGCGCGTCGAGCAGGGCCACTTTCGGCTCCAACGGATTCTCGGATGGTGTCGGCATGATCAAGGGAATGCCCCGGTTTTGCGGCGATGCGCCCGATTCAAAGCTGCAGCCGGCGAAACAATTCGTCGAGCGGCACGCTCAGCCCGATGAAGAACTCGCCGAATTCCCCGTAGTGCGCGGTGACGGGGTCAAAACGCATTTCATATACGATCGCCTTCACGTCAAAAGTATCGTGGGCAAACAACGTCACGCCCCACTCCCAATCGTCGAGACCGGTCGAACCTGTGATGAGCTGCAGGATCTTCCCATGGTACTTGCGCCCCACCCTGGCGTGCCCGCCCATGAGCTTTTTCCGCTCCTCGAAAGGCAATGCATACCAGTTCTGGCCGTCCGTGCCGCGGCGTTTGTTCATGGGATAAAAGCAGAAAACCTCCCACACCGGCAGATTCGGATAGAGCTTGTCTTTCTTGTATTTGGCCATGCGCGCGCTGAATTCGCCCAGCGCTTTCTCAAACTCCGGGGAGCCGGGCTGGAGGTTTTGCTCGCGCTGGAGCGTCTCGGAGTATTCGGCATCGCCCGTGGTGTATTCGCTGGATTCGGTCAGCGAGAGAAAGCTGTAGACGGGCGCGAGAACATCGGGCCCGAGAGCGATGGAAAGCCGCTTCTCGGCGGCATTGGCTGCGTGCAGGTCAGGCGTCAGGAGCATGAATCCGAGGTCGGCCTTCGGCGAAACCATGCTGAAAATAAGAAGCTGCGTATCTGGGGTGGCGCGGATTTCCTGCACCAACTCACTCAGGCGGATTTTCGCGGCGCGTTGTTCGTCGGGATCCAGGAGCGACCACGAGCCGCGCTCGATCTTGTAGAAAAGGTGCAGCACATGCCAGCCCTCCGCGGGCACAAGGGCGTCCGAGGTTTTGTCAGTCATAGGGGCCATAGCATCCGGGCGGCGCGGGAAGCGGTCAATGGATTTAACAGCGGTAAAACATGAAGGTTCGCAGCCGGTTCGCGAAGGCGCCCGCAGAACTCGCGAAAAAATCATTGCATTGCCCGAAGCTGCCCATATTTTTCCCGCCTCCCAATCCAGGGCACAACCCACCGACTTTATGGCCGACTTTGCAAATAAATATTCCGACAACGTGACTGGCGCGTTCTTTGTGGACGACCAATGCATCGATTGCGATCTGTGCCGCGAAACCGCACCCGCGAATTTCACCCGCAATGACGACGGCGGCCACAGCTACGTTTACAAGCAGCCCGAAAACGACGCCGAGGCCGCGCTTTGCAAGGAAGCGATGGAAGGCTGCCCGGTCGAAGCGATTGGCGACAACGGCGCCGCCTGACCACCACGGTCGCGCTCACTTTTCCGAAAGCCCGCACTCCCCAGGAGCGCGGGCTTTCTTTTTTCACGGGAGCGGCCGAAATGATGAATGACGATCGCAGTGGCGATCGTCATTCGTCATTCTGGTTTCGTCATTTTTCTCAACGCAGGTTTCCGGCCATTTTTCGCGTGCCTCGCCGCCCTGGAAAATCCATAGTCGCCGAATGAAACCCGATCAAATCCGCGCCCGCGTCCTGACCGAGTGGCGCGGATTGCCCGAGCACTTCGAGCGTCCCGATCGCGCGGTCCTGGTGGCGGACGGCGTGCAAAAGCTCATGAAGACCCTGGGTCTGGCGGACCGCCTCCACTCCGAGGCAGTGCTGCGCGCATGGGGCGAGATCGCCGGTGAATTCTTTGCCCTCCATTCCTCTCCGCAGCGCCTGAAGGACGGCGTGCTCTACGTCCACGTGCTTCAGCCGACGGTCCATTTCGAGTTGGATCGCGTCTGGAAACGGGAAATCCTGGCTAAACTGCAAGAGCGCTTCAGCAGCCGCGTGGTGCGCGAGATCAAATTCCGGCTGGGCTGACGCATGGTTGACCAGATTCTCGTCGAAAGCCTCGAACTCTCCTCTGTCATCGGCGTGCCGGAGGCGGAGCGGGCTCACCCGCAACGCCTCACCGCAACCCTCACGCTGGAGCCGTTGCGCGATTTTCGAGAACTCGGCGACGCCATCGAGAATGCCGTGGATTACTTCGCGGTCAGCGAATTCGTGAAGACCCTCAGCGCCGCCCGCCCCCGGCGGCTCATCGAAACCTTGGCGGACGAAATCGCGGTGGCGCTGCTTGACCGCTTTCCGCTACGCGCCGTGAATGTGGAACTGCGCAAATTCATTCTGCCGGATACCGCCTTCGTCGCGGCGCGCGTCCAACGCGAAAGGCGCGCTTAATCCCCTTCTCCTCCTCCCCGAACCGCCATTGCCTGCCGCATGAAAACCCCACCACTTCCGAAACTGATCATCGCCGCCAGCGACCAAGACGCCGATATGCTCTACGCCACGCGCTTTTTCGTCCCGGATCCCTTCCTCTTTCTGGAAAAAGACGGGCGCGCCTGCGTGGTCCTGAGCGATCTCGAAATCGATCGGGGCCGCCGGGAAGCGAGCGTGGATGAAGTCGTCGCCTACTCCGACGTTTCGAAGCTTTGCAAAAAAGGCAAAAATGCCAGCCTGGCGGAGCACGCGCTTGCCTTCCTCAGTTCCAGGAAAGTGAAGCGGGCGGCCGTGCCGGGTTCGTTTCCGCTGGGGCTGGCCAAGGCGATCGAGAAGGGCGGCATCACGCTGGTTCCCGAGCCCGGCTTGTTCTGGAAAGAGCGCGAATTCAAGACCGCCGAGGAACTCAAACGGATGCGCCGGGCCCTCCTCATTACCGAGGCGGGAATGGCGCGCGGAGTGGAAGTGCTGAAGGCCTCGGAGATCGGCCCCAAGGACACCCTCCACTGGGCGGGCCGGCCGCTCACCGCGGAAATTCTCCGGGCGGAAATCGATTCCGCCATCCTGCGCGCCGGCGGATTGCCCGCCAACACCATCGTGGCAGGGGGCGAGCAGGCGTGCGATCCGCATGAACGCGGAAGCGGACCGCTCCGCGCGCATGAGCTGATCATCCTCGACATTTTTCCGCGGGACGCCCGCACCGGCTATTTCGGCGATATGACCCGGACGGTGGTCCGCGGAAGCGCCAGCGACGCCCGGCGGCGCCTCTGGGAAACCTGCCTCGCCGGCCAAAAGCAGGCGCTCAAAGCCATTAAACCCGGCATCAATGGCAAACTGGTGCAGGAAGGCGTGAAGGATTATTTTAAAAAGCAGGGATACCCGACGGAACAACGCGAGGGACGCTGGACGGGGTTCTTCCATGGATTGGGCCACGGGCTCGGAATGGAAATCCATGAATCGCCGCGCATCGCGGCCACCACCTTTCAGCCGGGCCAGGTGGTCACGGTGGAACCTGGCATCTACGTTCCCGGGATCGGCGGCGCCCGCCATGAAGACGTGATCACCATCACCGGGGCCGGCCACCAACTCCTGTCGCGCTTCCCAAAGGAGTTGGAAATCTGAAGACCTCCCGGCGCCAGGGCGCCCATCCCGCTCAGGGCAAAAAATCGAATATCGAACGCCGGGGCCCGGCGTGTGTCTATTCGTTTGACCTGATTCTATCATCGCGATGCTCTCAACTCTTTTGTTATTGGCTTGCATGGCGTGGCTTGCGTCGTCCGCCGCGGCGCGGCCGCAGTTGGCACGGTCCCCGATGCGATCCCTTGGGAGATCCCCTGGGCGGGAACGCGTTCGGGCCAGACGCTGAAGCCCCATTTTCTCCTTATGTCCTTCGCCTCATCCATCGCTGCGCCGGGAGACATCCTGTGGCCTTCGCCGCCGCCCGCGGAAACGGCATTCCCTTCTCCGGCAAAGGCTGCTAGCAAACCGCGAGCGATGCAGGACGACTTGAGCCGCAAGCAGGATGACGAACTCATCACCCGCACCCAGGCGGGAGATCCCGCGGCGTTTGACGAATTGATCGTCAAATACAGCCCGCGCCTCTACGGTCTCGTCTACAACATGACCTCGAACCACGAGGACGCAAACGACCTGATGCAGGACATCTGGGCAAAGGCTTACCGATCCATCAGCGGTTTCCGCGGCAAGTCTTCGTTTTACACCTGGATACACTCGATCGGGGTGAACATGACGATCAACTTCCTGAAAAAACGGGGGCGGCGCTTCACGCTGAGCCTGGACGACATCGATTCCAAAGTCGAACATGACAAGGAGTTTATAGAACTAACCGCCACGAGCACCCCGGTGCGGGAGGCGCACCTGAGCGAGCTTCAGCAGAGATTGAACGAAGCCATGCAGAAGTTGTCCAACGACCACCGAGCGGTTGTCACCATGTTCGACGTGCAGGGCATGCCACACGCCGAGATCGCGCAAATTCTCGGCATCTCCGAGGGCACGGTGAGATCACGCCTCTTTTATGCGCATCGACAACTGCAAAATTTCCTGTCTGAATTCCATTAACCGGAGGTGAACCCATGACTGAAGAACAATTGACCGCACTGCTTCGTCTCAAGCGCTATGAACAGCCGCCTCCCGAATATTTCGCCAGGCTTTTACAGGATGTTCACCGGCGCCAGCGCACCGAATTGCTTCAGCGGCCGCTGTGGAAAATCGCCCTGGAGCGGATGCAGACATTCTTTAGCGAACACAGCATGGGGAATACCTCCTATGCCGGAGCCATGGCCGTGGCGCTGGTGGGAGGGATCGCCGTCATCAGGCTCATGACGCCCTCCGATACATTGAAAGACCAGGCCCAATCCACGAGCGCCGTGGCGTTAGCCGCAGCTTCTCAGGCGTCAGCCGCAGCTTCACATGCGTCGGTCGCAACCTCCCGGGCATCCGCCATAGTCTCTCCCTGGGAGGACAGCGTGCTGGGCCTCCGGAATGCTGCGATGCCCAAACTCGTAACGCAGCCTCTCCAGACCCCCGACGCAGCCTTGCAATCCTCGGTTCGTGAACCCCGCTACGTGATCGACGCCCGGCCGGTGAGTTATGAGCCGTCGTCATCGTTCAATTTCTAGGCGCTTGCCCCGGCCTTTGCTCACTGCCATTTTCGGGGCGCTGCTCGCTGCCCAAACGGCCCCGGCCGCGGAGGTCGAGACCAACCCGGTGGTCGCCGCCATCCAACAGCAAATCGCTGCGGTTTTTGCAAAATGCAGTGGCGCCGTGGTGAAAATCCAGTCCAGCGACCGGCACGGCCGCCTCTCGGGAACAGGGTTTTTCGTCGATCCCAACGGGACCATCTACACCTCCTACACCGTCGGCGGAGAATCGCAGGACATCGTCGTCGTGTTTGGAGACAAACGTTTTCCCGCGACCCGGCTCGTCAGCGATCTCCGGAGCGGAATCGCGATTTTGAAGATCAACACGGAGACGCCGTTTCTCATTTGCGGAAAATCTCGCGATCTCTCCGTGGCCTCGCCCGTCATTGCCATCGGCTATCCCATGGATCTTCCGCTCACCCCGGCATTTGGCACGGTCGGCGGATTCGATCTCAAGTACTTGGGCCGGTATTTCGCGACCACCCATATCCGCACGAATATCTCCGTGCAGCGCGGCGAAGGCGGAGCGCCCCTGCTGAACCTCAAGGGCGAAGCCGTGGGCATTCTCATCAGCCGCGTCGATGCCGGAAGCGCCGCCTTCGTGCTGCCCATCGAAGCCGCGGAAAAAGTGCGGATGGATTTTCTGCGCTTCCACGAAGTGCGCCCCGGCTGGATCGGCTTGAACGTCAAGGAAGGCCCGGAAACTGTGGACGGATCCAATGTGCTCATCGACGAAGTGAAGCCGGATAGTCCCGGCGCGAAGGCCGGTCTGATTCCCGGCGATATCCTGCTCCAAATCGGCGATCACAAAATTTCTTCGCCGGAGGATATTTTTGACGCCATGTTTTATACCACTGCCGAGGATGCGCTTCGCCTGCGCGTGGCGCGAAGCGGGAAGGAATTGGAATTTCAAGCGCAAACCATCGCCCCGCCCGACCCCAATCATCCCAGAATACCGTTCGCCGAACCCATCGCGGGGCCGACTCCGGCCCCCTTGAAGATCGGCGGGAACTAATGGGCACCGCAGGTGGGCGGCCCGGAGATGCGGGCCGGATTGGAAACCAGGCGGATGGCCCCGTCAACCCAGCGGATCGAAGCGCTCCGTTCCCGCTCTCGCATGCCGCTATTTGCCATCATCCCGGCGGGCTGGCCTTTCCGCGCTTGAGCCCGAGCGCAAAATCGATCTATTGTCACACCGTTTGGAAACCACTTCTTTTCCCAGCGCGACGTTTGCCGAGTTCTATCGGTTTGCCCTGCTCCTCACGGGCAACGTAAATGTGGCGGAACGCGTCATGGCCGACACCCTGGCTGAAGTGGAATCGCAACTCGGTCAGTTTCGCAATGAAACCAGTCGGCGCGCCCGGCTGGCCACACGGATTCGCGAGCGCTGCCTGAAAAACAATGCCTCCGCGCCGCCCACGGCGCCCCGCCTCCTGCGGGACGATTCCGAGTCGGCTGAAAACCCTGAAATCCTCGAAATCGAGGCGTTTCTGCTGGCCCAGCGCTTCCATACGCTGCCCGAGCCCGAACGGAGCGCGCTCGCGCTGTTTTACCTGGATCTCTTCGACGTGGATGAACTCTCGCAGCTCCTCAAGATGAGTCAGGACGCCCTTTCCGAAACGCTGGACTCCGCGCGCGGCCTCCTCAAACAATCGCTGTCCGAGGGGATCTCCAGCCCGCCCTCCTTATGAATGCGCATACCGCCGAAACCCTGCTCCGCTGCCACCGCGCCGAAAAACCGGTGGATGCGCGGATGCAGAAAGCGCTTCGTTGGGCCGAGAGAGATCCGGAAGCGCGGCAGAAGCTGAAGGACCAGATGGCATTCGATCAGCAAGTGGTCGAAGCGATCCACTTCATCAAACCGCCCGAGAATCTTCGGCAGAAACTCGCCGCGCTCGGTGCCAGGCCGAGCGTCGAGCGGCCCGGGCTCACGAAACAAATGATCAACCCGGCGGTGCTCTCCGCGCTCGCGGGAGTCGCGGTTATCGTCGGCATCATCGCTTTCTTCGTGTTCGATCACATGCAAAAATTTCCGGGCCGCGAATCCGTCGAGCGGATGATTCCGACGCCGGGCAAGATGACCGGGCCGGAATTCGAATCGGTGTCCACGACCGCGAATGAGCTCGGGGACTGGTTTTATATCCACGGATACGAAGGATATGAGGTTCCGCCGGAAATCGCTTCCACGCCGGTGATCTACTCCCGCGTTTTCCGCATGGATGGGAAGCCCATCGCCCAGTTCGCCATGGAGCGCCACGAGTCCCTGGTCTTCGAATTTCACGCCTCCGATTTCGGCGTTGAGCTTCCCCAGGATGGAGACTGGCGATTGCTGGTCCAGGACGAATGGACGGCGGCCATTCGCCAGCACGGAGACCACTGCGTCATGGTCCTGCTGCGGGGCAGCAAATCCGAGATGAACGACTTCCTCAAAAGCCTCCCCAAAAAATGAATGCGCGCGTCCTCCCCCGAATCCTGCGAACCTCCGGCGTCGCGGCGCTCTGCCTGCTCTTCGGAGCGTGCGCCTCGTTCGACCCCCGCTGGCGGGCCGCCGATAGCACGGCAAAGTCCCGCTACGCGACCCGCTGGGATGGACGCTGGATCAGCGCAAAACACCATACCCCCAGCGGGGCCCCGGAGAGCGGCCGCCTGCGTTGTGTGCTGGAGCGCGCCGGCGGCGGAAAGGTCGATGCCCATTTTCACGCGAATTTCCTGGTCTTCTCGGCCAATTACAGCGTGACGCTCGATCCGAAAAAGGGAGGCGCGAAATCGGAGTTCCAGGGAACCCAGGAACTGCCGAAGCTTTTTGGGGGCACTTATTGGTATAGAGCCACGATCACCAAGGATCATTTCCTGGCCCACTACGACTCGTCTTATGACAACGGTATCTTTGACTTGCGGCGGGTAAAATCCGGCGTTGATTTGAAATTGGCTCATTCCGGAGATTGACCGCGCACGGAGAAATCCCATACAAAAAGCTATGTCCCGCCCAATTCGTCCTCAGTTCGCACTGTGCCTCGTGGCGTTTTCCGTCGGCCTGTCCGGCTGTGACACGATTTACAGACCCGTTTATTCGAACCAAAGAAACTTCTTCCAGAAGCAGGAATTGCTGGCGGCCAAGAGTGGGGCGCCGACCCTGAGCGCCGAAGAAGTCCTTAGACAAACGCAGCTCCCTGTAACCCCGGCTCCGGGCATGGACCCTGGAGCCTTGCCGCCCGCCCCAGCCGCCCCGGCCCCGGACGCAGCGCCCCCGGCGCCGGCCACGCCTCCCCCTCCTTAATCGCGCCATCCGTTGCGGATCACGAACTGTCGAAGCGCCTCTCTCCTCTGGAGCGGGCTCCGCAAGCGTCTCCCATGGAAACTCGCGGCTGACGACGCGCCGGCCATTCCCCGACAAACTCGCCCGCCCTCCCGCTTCCCTCTCGCTGGAAACGCGCCCGCCTTCGCTGGCGATCCCGCGCAACTCCCGTGAAGCGGAGGCGTTAGAAGGAAATGGACGGCGCCCTGTTCCATTTTTCCCATTCGCTCATGCCCGGCCCGTGTTTGTCGCTGGCTCGACACCTGCTTGACTTGCGCCGTCAATGAGCGATTGCACTACCGCAAATGCCCGATTTGGACGATACTCAGACAGCAAAAGGCACGGAAGAAATGCTCGCCGAGATACACGCGTATGTCGGCCAGTCTCTCATCGCCAAGTACACCATCGAGCACGGTGAATACATCATCGGGCGCGACACCGCTTGCCCGATTTTCATCGATGCCGATCTCGTCTCGCGCCATCACGCGCGGCTGACTTTCAACTCCTTCGAATTGGTGGTGGAAGACCTCGGGAGCAGCAACGGGGTCTTCATCGATGGCGTCCAGGTCCAGCTTCCCACGCGCGTCCGCCTCGATCAGGAGGTGCAGATCGGCAGCGCCCGGCTTTTCATCCGGTTGCGCGAAGCCGCCGCCCAGCAGCTCGCCGCGGCGCTTTGGGACAAGGACCTCGGTCTGGCCCCAGTGCGCGAACAGCTCGAGGGGAAAAAATACAAGGTCATCACCACGATCAACCGGGGCGGGATGGGCGTCATTCTGCAGGCGCGGGATCTTCGCATCCGCCGCACCGTGGCCATGAAGGTGATGAAGACGAGCAGCCAGTTCTCCCGCGAGAACGTGCTCCGCTTCATCGACGAAGCGCAACTCACCGGGCAGCTCGAGCACCCGAACATCGTGCCCGTTTACGAACTCGGCATCGACGAGCAGGGCGAGACCTTTTACACCATGAAGTTCGTCAAGGGCACCACCCTCGACGACGTGCTCCGCGGCATCAAAAACGGAAAGCAGAAGACCATCGAGAAATACCCCCTCGGGACGTTGCTGACGATCTTCCAGAAAGTGTGCGACGGAGTGGCTTTCGCCCACGCCAAGGGCGTGGTCCATCGCGATCTCAAGCCGGAGAACATCATGATCGGCTCGTTCGGCGAAGTGCTCGTCATGGACTGGGGCCTGGCGAAAAATATGACGGGAGGACGGCGCGAAAACCGGCCTGAAGCCCCGTCACAGGAAACGGCGCCGAATCCGGCGGTCGATGCCTTCCGGGGGTTTGAAACCATGCACGGGCTGATCGTGGGCACGCCGCCCTACATCTCCCCCGAACAGGCCCGGGGCGAACTGGACAAAATCGATGCGCGCTCGGACATCTACGTTCTCGGGGCCATCCTTTATAACATTCTGACTCTCAGGCCCCCCGTCGAGGGCGATACCGTCAACGACGTGGTGGAAAAGATCATTTCGAGCCAGATCACGCACCCGTCCTCCTTCAATCAGGCCTCGAAACCGGTGTGGGCGAAGGCGGAGGAAGCCGCTCCCGGGGATATCGCGCTGGTCCACTGCCCCGGCAAGCGAATCCCGGACGGCCTCGCGGCCGTGGTGATGAAAGCGCTGGAACTCGAGCCCGCCCAGCGTTACCAAAACGCCGAGGATTTGCAGGCGGACATCGCGGCGTTCCAAAGCGGGTTTGCGCCGAAAGCCGAGCGGGCGAGCCCGTTCAAGCATACCCTGCTCTTCGCAGGCCGCCACAAGACCGAGGTCGCGCTGTTTGCTTTCTTTGCCATCGTCTTCCACGTGGTCGTCATCGGTTTCTTCCTCCAACTCACGCGTGAACGCGATCGCGCGCAGGCGAGTGAACAACGCGCCTTGAAGGGCGAGCTCCTGGCTGCGGAGCGGCTCAACAAACTCCGGGGCACCGCCCCCGATTTCGCGGCGGAAGCCCAGCAACTCATGGACGATCAGCGGCCGCTCGAAGCGCTCGACAAGGTGGGCTACGCCATCGAGCAGGTTCCGAACGAACCCAGCTACCATTATCTGAAGGGGAATATTCTCCAGGTGCAATTCCGGTTCGAAGAGGCGGTGGAAGCTTACCAGGAAGCGCTCCGACTCAACCCCGGCTTGAAAGAGGCGAAGCTCAACCTGGATCTGTCGAAAAAGCTCCTCACGCAAATGGGCACGGACGAGCAGCCCAAACCGGGCATCGTGGAAGACTTCTGGTCCGCCCTGGTCGCCCAGGGCCGGAAGACCGCGGCGGAAAACGTGGACAAACTTTACCGCCTCGACAAACAGCGGCTGAACCGCCTCTGGAGAGACGTGCTCGACAAGCGGGGCATGCGTCAGCGTTTCGTGACGAACCCCGACAACACCATCAGCGTGGATTTCAGCAAGGCGGCCCAGCCCGATTTCAAAAAGCTGCACGGCATGCCGGTCAGCGGCCTCACGCTCGATGACACGAAGATCAGCGAAATCTCGGGCTTGAAAGGCCTGCCGCTTCAGACGCTCTCCATCGGCCATACGCACGTCATCGATCTTTCCCCGCTGATCGGCATGCCGTTGCGGGTGCTCACCCTGGACGGCGCCCCCGTGGAGAATCTCGGGCCGCTGCACGATCTCCCGCTCGAAGTATTGCGGATGGCCGGGTGCCAGAATGTGAAGGATCTCACCCCGCTCGAGGGCATGAAACTGGAACAGCTTTCCCTGAATCTTTGTCATAAGGTGAAGGATCTGAGCCCGCTGCGCGGCCTGCCCCTGCAGACCCTGTCGCTCGTCCACACCGGGATCACGGATCTCACGCCCTTGACGCAGTCCCCCCTCCGGGAACTCAACCTCGAGGGATGCAACGATCTCACTGATCTCCATCCCCTCACGACCATTGCCACCCTCGAAAGCGTGGTCATCCCGATGCAGTTCAAAGACATTGAATTCCTCCGGCATCATCCGGGCATCAAGCGGCTTTCCTACCATAGGCTCACGCAAACCTCCGAAGATTTTTGGAAGGAGTTTGACGCCAACAAAGCCGCCTCCGCCCAACGGCAGAAGACCGGCGGCGCGCCTTCAGGGACCGAGTAAGCGGATTTGCTGCTGGGCGCGCGCTCTCAAATCCAGCCGCGCTCGCGATAGATCCACCACCCCGCCGCCTCGTGCAGCCAGACCGCGGCTTTGGCAAAGCCATCATAACGCGGCACGGAGATTGAAAAGGGACCCGGGGCGGTGCTCAGCGCCGTCAGGAAATTGCACGGCGCTGGGATGACTTCGAATCCCTGCCGCCGGAAGACCGCGGCGGCCCTGCGCATATGGTTCGCCGACGTCACGAGCAGGATGCGGTTCCACCCATGGGCATCGGCCACCGCGCGGGCATGCACCGCCTCGTCATGCGTATCGCGATTGAAGCCCAGCGGGATCATGGAATCCCGAGGCACATCCCAAGCCGCCAGCACATCCCTGACGCCATCGGCTTCGATCCGAACCTGCCCATCGAGTTTCGCCCCGCCGCCGCCGAGCAGCAGCGCCGTGGATTTTCCGATCCGCAGGAGGTCACGGGCCATCACCAGGCGATCGGCCGCCGGAGAAAGATGAACATGAAAAGCCTCCAATCGCGCCGGCTCCGAACCCCCGCCAAGCATGACGATGGCGTCCGCCGTTGGCAGATTTTCCATGCGAACCCCCGCATAAGGCTTTTCGAGCGACTCGATGAGCCAATCCGAAACGGGCGTGCTCCCGACGGTCGTCACGAAAAGGAAAATGCCCCCCGCAACGGCCGCAAAGCGCCCCTGCCGGCGCCTCCATAGGCAAATTGCGAGAATCCCCAGGGCGACCCAGACGATGCCGATGGGTTCGAGAGTAAAGAGCGCTTGTTTCAGCAGAAAATCGACCATCGCTGAATCATAGCTCCCATTCCGCCGATGGGGAACCCCACACGCATTGGCTCCGCTTACACCGAAGGCATTTATCCGTCCCATTCGTCCTATTCTGCGCCATCCGCCGTCCTTCATCCTTCATCCTTTGCCTCCCATTGCCCCACGGATTGCAACCGCCCCCAACCAGCCTACAGTGTCCGGGATATGCCCTCCGAACATCCCCCCATATCGCCGGCCCCCTCCGGCAGCCACGACGCCCCTTCCGCGGGCCGGGGAGCCCTGGGCGCGCTCGCAGCGATCCTGCTCGCCGCCTGCGCTGGCGTCCTGGTGTATTTTTTCGCGTTTTTAAAAATCTACACCAACGGATCCCAAACCACGTGGGCGTGGGCCTGGGCCGCCTGGAACCCGGAAAACAACCAGGAGCATGCGGTGATCGTTCTGCCGCTCGCCATCGCCCTCGTCTGGTTCCATCGGCAGGAATTGCGGGCGGCCCAGAAAGCGCCCTCAAACGCCGGCCTGGCCTTCGTCGCCATGGGAATCGGGTTGTTTCTTCTTGGCGTTCGCTGTCTGCAGCCGCGTTTTGCCATTTGCGCGCTCCCGCTGCTCATTTACGGAGCCGTCCGTTTTCTTTGGGGGCGGGCCGTCGGACGGATTTTCATTTTCCCCTGCCTGTTCCTGCTTTTCATGGTTCCGGTCGGAGGCTTCGTGCAGGGCACGGTCAGCCTCCAATTGCTGGTCTCCTCGTCAGTCAAGGCGCTTTCCGCCCTGATCGGGGTCAGAATCGAAGCCATCGGAACCACGCTGCGCGCGCTCGATGGGAGCTTCGATTTTGAAATCGCCGAGGGCTGCAGCGGCATTCGCTCCCTCATGGCCATGACCATGCTCAGCGCGCTTTACGTCCATTTCACGCAAAAGGATGCATGGAAACAGCTCGTCATTTTCGCAGGGTCGGTCGTCTTCGCGCTCATCGGCAATATCGGGCGCGTATTCAGCGTCATTTTGTTCGCCCGGTTCATCAGCCCCCGGATCGCCGGCACGATTTATCACGATTATTCGGGCTTCATCTTTTTCCCCGTGGCCGTCCTGGCGATGGTTGGCTTCAGCCGGCTCCTCAATCACGACTGGAGTTCCGCGGCCTCGGGAGCCCACGAATTGGTAAAAAAGGCCGATGCTAAAGCTCCCACGAAAAGTAATCGCGGGCCCATCTCTTATGATTACTAACCGGCTCACGATCCTGCTCGCCGTCCTGCTCGGCGGATTGAGCGCAGTTTTCCTCCTCCCAAAGCAGCTCTTCTATCAGCCGGTGGGAGTCAATCTCGCGCTGCCGGACTCCGTCGGCATCTGGGAAGGAAAAGACCTGAAGATCAGTGAAAAAGAGATCGCGACGCTCGGGCCCGAGACCCAGTTTGCGCGGAAGTCTTACACTGACGGCCTCGGGGATGAATTGCAGGTCACGATCGTCCTCGCCGGCCAGGATATGAATACCAGCATCCACCGGCCGGAACGCTGCCTCAGTGCCCAGGGCTGGGATCTCGTGGATTCCAAATCCGTGAAGGTGCCGCTGCCCTCGGACGCCGCCCTGGAAACCACCCGCCTGCATGATATGCAGATGTTCCGCACAGCCGAGCATGCCGCCGCCATTCCAGTATATAACCTGGATTACTACTGGTTCGTCGGCTGCACCGATATCACCAACTCCCACACCGCCCGCTACTGGATGGACATCCGGGATCGCGTCTTGCACGGCTATAACCAGCGCTGGGCCTACTTTACCGTGACCGCGACCGTAACCAGCGGGTTGCGCCACTTCGGCCGCGACGAAAAGCAGACCGACGCGCTCATCCAGGATTTCATCAAGAAGCTCGTCCCCCTGACCCACAAAGAAACGGTCCATTTCGCGCATTCCTGAGCTCCAGAAAATGCCCGGCGCCCCAAAAGTTCTAACGTGCGTGGCGATTCTTTTCGCCATTTCACTCCATCATAGCGTGATCGGAGCCGCCCCGGACGAGAAGCGTTCCATCTCCATTGATTGGAATGCCGACGACTATCAGACGGTGCTCTGGAAACTTTTCCATGGGTTCGATCGCGTTCAGAAATCGACCTGGAAAGATAGCTATATCCACTCCTTCGGATGGAAGCTGAAGACGGCATCGCTCAAAGGTGGCTCCACCAACACCCGAATCTTATCAATGCCCGGGAAGATCGCCTCGCTGCCGATTCCTCACAAACTCCAGTTCAACGCGTTTTCCACCAAAGAAGACCGCATGATCAGCTTGGATCCCATAATCGAGATTGATTTCGAGAAACCTGTCCCATTAAGCGACCTTCAGGAGCGGATGAAAGGAAAGGATGTGCTCGCGCGTTTACTGCGCCTCCCACGCGTGGCCGCTGCCGCGGGATCGACGGACGGCATTGTTGAGATTGAACTCGAATTCGGAGCGCTCCACAAGTCTGTTTCGGATTATAATCAGGACTATTGCAACGGATTTACCGCGACAATCACCTTCAGAGACATCAGCAAGAGAGACGCCGGTAAAAGTAATGTCTTTGCTTCGATCAGCACCTGCGCAGATGGCAGCAAAGCTTATGAATTGTCCTATATTATAGGGTAAGCGTCAGGCGGACCACCCGTAGATGATGGCACGGTAAATGTGAGAGGCTGGTGGGCTATGACATCTACAAACGAAGAGACGACAATTCTTAAAACCGATACGCGTGGGCCAGTGAGGGTGCCG
>Ga0302319_10005689_pt1 | contig 24919 bp, 15 predicted proteins | sample Bog_T0_2_FD_203319 | JGI IMG/M metagenome (GOLD analysis project Ga0302319, IMG submission 203319) | Peat permafrost microbial communities from Stordalen Mire near Abisko, Sweden - Bog_T0_2 | ecosystem: Environmental > Terrestrial > Soil > Wetlands > Peat | place: Sweden: Abisko, Stordalen Mire...
CGATGATGCGCCTGATATTCGCCGGCGGCGGCGCGGCAATGCCGGTTTCGCAGCAGGCGGCGGTCATCGCCGCGACGATGGCATGCTGGCTGTCGATCAGGGTACCGTCGACATCGAACACGGCAAGATGCGGAGGCTGAAGCAGGATCGGTCTCATTGCGGTAGATCGGGCCGCCATCCCCTGGCGATGGCGTCCGCCGCACCAGGAGCAGCGAAACGCTGGGGCTCAGTCTAACATTGTAGAACGCTCTGGACAGCCCTGATTCGGGCAGTTACCAATGCAGCGTGATTATGTCATTCTGTCGTTCCGGCACGAAGCGCATGGGATTGCCTTGTCTGGTCTGAGGAAACAATGAAAAGATTTTTGCTGTCGTCCTGCGCCGGGGCGACGATTTTGGCGCTGTTGCCGCCGCACGCGGCTGAGGCTCAGCAAGTTTACACCGTCCCCGCCGGCACCCAGCAAAACATCGCCACACCGATATCCGATGGCACCACGCCCACCACGGTGCAGGTCACCGGCGGGGGCGCGCTCGGCCTGCTCAGTCCGTCGAACAGCTATAGCGGCGGCACGCAGGTGATCGACAATTCGGCGGTGCTGGTCGGGACCGACAGCCAGCTCGGCAATATAAAAGGCAGTCTGTCGCTCGGCGACTCGACCAATGCCGGCGAATTGGGTCTGACCAACCAGCAGGGTATTCCCTTCGTCAGCCAGCGCAGCATCATTCTGAACGCGGGCGGCGGCACCATCAATGCCGGCGGCGGCAATCCGGCCAACCTCAACGTCACCGGCGGCGCCATATTGAACGGTCAGATTTCCGGTCCCGGCGGCCTGACCGTCAGCACCGGCACCGTCACCTTGACCAACAATGCCAACAGCTTTGGCGGCAATACCACCATCAACGGCAATGGCGCGCTGATCTACAGCAATGATGCCCAGCTGGGGGCGACCTCGATCGGCACCCCCAACACCATCAACCTCGGCGATTCGACCTATCAGGGCACGCTGGTGGTCACGGGCAATGCCAACGCCTTCACCTCGATCCGCAATGTCAATGTCAATGCCGGCGGCGGCCTGCTGATCGGACCGACCAACGGCACTGTGGTGACCTATGCCGGCACCATCTCAGGCACCGGCACGCTCGCCATCAATGGCGGCACAGTGGCGCTGACCAACAGCTCCAACAGCTATGGCGGCGGTACCATCGTCACCAATGGGGGGACCCTGCAGGTCAATAGCGATGGCGCCTTGGGCGGTTCTGCGGTCACCACGGTGTCGCTGGGCGACAACGACAACAAGGGTACGCTGGCCTGGACCAACTCCGTCGCGGTGAGCAGCTCGCGTGGCTATATCATCGGCCTCGCCGGTGGCGAGATCGACACCAACGCCGTCGCCGGCGTCTCTTTGGCGGGCAGCGTCAGCGGCCTCGGCGCATTGAGGGTGGGCGGCAATGGCGTGCTGACTTTGGCGGGCAGCAACCTCTATACCGGCGAGACTTATGTGAACAAGGGTGCCTCCCTGGCGATCGGTTCGGACCAGAGCCTGGGCGGCTATAACGCGACCACCAGTCCGACCACCGGACTGCCCTCCTACACCCAGCAATATGACAACATACTGCATCTCGATGGCGGCACGCTGGCCCTCACCGCCGGCACCACGCTCACCCACAACATCGCCTTGTCGAGCAATGGCGGCACGATCAATACCAATGGCAATACGGTCATCATCCAGAACGGATTCGGGGCGCCGAACGCCATCACCGACGACACCGCCTCGAATGGGGGTGGTGGTGGCGGTCTGACGGTGGAGAACATCAACATCACCTCGACTTCGACCACCAGCAACACGCCGGCCGGCAATCTGATTCTGGATGGCATCAACACCTATACCGGTGGCACCACCGTGGCGAGCGGCGAGCTGACGATCGGTGATTCCGCGAATCCCGGCGCCAGCGTGCTCGGCAATGTCACCGTCAAAGGCGGCGCCATCCTGGCGGGCGCCGGCACGATCGGTGGCACGATCTTCAATAACGGCACGGTTGCGCCAGCCAATGCGCTGAACGCCACCGGGCTTACACAATCCCCCGGGGCGGCGCTGACACCGGTGATCGGCGCCACCACCAGCCCGATGACCGCGGGTGGGGGCACCGGCGGCAACCCCGCCGAACTGATCGTCAAGGGCACCGCCAATTTGGGCGGTACGCTGGGCGTGCTCTATGCTCCCGGGTTTCTGCATGGCGGCCAATATCAAATATTGACCGCCGACGCGACGACCGGCGCGTTCAGCAACTTTTCGGCCGGCAATCCCGGTCTCGGCTTCACCGCGAACATCGTGCAGGAGGGCAACAGCTTTATTCTGGTGCTGACGCAACTTTCGAGTCTGCCGGCCTTCGACACACCCAGCATCTACCCCGTTCTGACGACCGCCGCCGTCAACGAAGCCCAACAGGCCACCTCGGTGCTGCTCGACCGCCTGACCGACGTCCGCACCAACGCGACGGCCGACCAATTGAGCGCCGCTTTGACCGAGCGGCATCGGGTACGCGGCGGGTCGCCCTACGGCGTCTGGGTGCAACCGACCGGCAATAGTGGCACCATGAACGGCAATAACGGCGTCAATGGCTATAGCAGCCAGGGCGGCGGTCTGATGGCCGGCATCGATGCCGAATGGACCACCAGCGTTTCGATCGGTTTTGCGCTCGGCTATAATAATAGTTTCATCAAGCAGACCGGTAATTCGAGCGGAACCATCAGTGTGCCGCGCATGGCGGTCTATGGCGGCTGGTGGCGCGGTCCGTTCGCGCTGGACGGCGTGCTCGGCATCGGTCTCGGCACCATCGACGGCAATCGTCCGGTCAATGATTCCGTTACCCTCCAGCAAGCCCATTCCAACCACAATGCCGACGAACGGACCGCGGCGCTGCAGGCCTCGGCCGTGTTTGCCTTCGACGGCTGGGTGATCGGCCCGGCGGTCGGCGCCAAATTTCTCAACATGCATCAGACCAGCTACACCGAGACCGGCACGGCGCTTTACAATTTCACCGTCGAAGCGGCCTCGGTCAATTCACTGCGGCCTTATGGCAATCTCGATCTGACCAAGCGCTTCATGATCACCGATCACTGGGCCTTGGTGCCAGATCTCAAGGCCGGGTTCGAACATGAACTCAATCACGATCTCACTCATGTGGTCACCCAGACCCAGGGCGATGCCTATAATTTTCTCTATTACGGGTTGCTGCCGGGCGCCGACATCCTTCGCCTCGATGGCGGCCTGAAACTCGAAACCAGCCGCGATATGGCGTTCTACGTCAATTACGACCATCAGCAAAGCAGCACCAGCAACAGCCAATATATCAGCGGCGGCTTCCGCTATCGGCTATAGGTCATCCCAAACATTGGATGACGGCAGCCCGAGGCGCAAGTTCAGCGGAGAGAACCCATGACCGTAACCGTGGCGCAAGCCACCAGCTTGTTGGAAAGCGTTCTGTTCGAACAGCCGGCGATGGCGTCTGCCGACGCGGCCGGCTGGGTTGCGACGTCCAGCAGCGCCACCGGCATCGGCGGGCTGGCCAGTGCGATGGCCGTTGCCCCCGAAGCCGGTATCGCCGCCGAGGTGATACGCCTTTACCTGGGCGCGCTGGGACGGTCGCCGGCCGCCGCCGAAGTGCAATATTACGTCAATGTCGCCGAGGCCGGACTGAGTAGCGCGCAAATCGCCAGCGGCGTCGCCGCCGTACCGCTCGCCACCTGGGACCGCATCGCCGACGATTTCGTCAATTCCCCCGAATTCACCTCCGCCGCCAGCGGTACAACGCTGGTGACACTGCTCTACCAGAATATCCTGGGCCGCACGCCGTCCGCGAGCGAAGTAAGCTACTACCAAAATGCTCTCAACGCCGGTGCCAACGCCGGCATTCTGTTGCAGGATTTCATCAATTCGCCGGAGTATCTGGCTAAGGTGGGCGCCGCCATTTCGGCGCAATTGGCCGCCAACGGCGCCGAAACTCTGGCCGGCACCCCGCCGCTCACGCTGAACGAACTGGTGCTGGCGCAACCGAACGTCAATGGCGGCACTTATACCGCTGCCAGTCTGGGCTCGGCGCTGAACCAATTCTCCAGCCTCGGAGTCGCCGACGCCGGCGCCAATGCCGACAGCTATGACATGCACACTGTGTTCAGCGGCTTCACCGCCATCGACGTAATCGCCGCAAGCGCGGTGTCCGACAGCTTCACCAATGTCGCCGCCGGCACCACACTGCAGATCGAGGGCAATGCCGCGTCGATTTCCTTTATTTTCACACCCGCCAGCACGCAGGCCTCGATCGGGGTGATTTTGGGGAATGCCGCCACCACTGGCACGACGGGATTGACCGTCGCCACGCTGAGCCTCAATGACGTGAGCAATGACGGCGTCGCCACGCTGAGCGTCACGGCGCTCAACGCCAGCGGCGGTGCCGATGTCATCACCACCCTGTCCGATACCGCCCTCTCGACGCTGATTGCCGAGGGCGATGGCGGCGTCACCATCGGTACGCTGGCGGTCACCGTCCCGGTACTGTCGATCGACAATGGCGCGGCCGGCGCAACAACCGTCGGCACCCTGACCGACAGCAATCTGGCGAATTTGCGGATTTTGGGAACCGACCCCACCACAATCACCACGCTCAATGTCGGCACAGAGACCGACCTGGTGATTACCAATGCGGGCTCCGCCGCCTTGACGATTGGTACGCTCAGCAACAGCGGCGGGCTCGACAATCTTACTTTGTCGGGCGCCGCCCCGATCGCTATCAATAATCTGGCCGGCATGACCGGCGCCTCGATCACCATCGCCTACACCGGCACGGCCTTGGCGTCGATCGACACGCAAGGCGGCGCCAGTTTCGCCGACGCCAATGTCACCTCGCTGGTCTTGTACGGCAATGTCGCGCTGAACGGCAGCGGCGCGGCGGCTGCGGCGACCGGCGCCACCACCGGCTTCACCCTTGCCGCCGGCACCGACAACGCCGCCATCAATCTGACACTGAGTGGCGCCGCCTCCGGCAGTGGCGACACCGTCGTGGTCGGCGACGGCAATAATCTGATCACCGACCTGAGCACCGCCGGTTCCGTGAAAGTCACGGTCGGCAGCGGCAGCAATGTCATCGACATCCACAGCGGCAACAGTTCGGGCTTTTCCGCCACGGTGGATCTGGGCAGCACACCCACGTCATCGACAGGGTCGGACAGTATTCTGGTCAGCGTCACCAGCGCCAGTGCCACCACGCCCAACACCACGATCGTCAATGCCTTGCCCGGCGACCTTATCCTGATCGCCGATGGCAGCGCGGTGGCGACATTGACGGCCGCGCAGCAAGCCGCGATCGACTCCTTGGCGACGCTCTCTTCGGCGCTCACCTATGTGGACGGCGGCACGCTGGCCTTGGCCGCCAACACCGCGGTCGCCTTCCAGTTCGATGGCCAAACCTATATCGTCGAGAGTCACGCCGCCGGCACCGGCACGCTGACAGCGAACGATACCTTCATCGAACTGGCCGGCATCCATAGCCTGTCATCGTTGGTAAACGGCCATCATTTCACGGTGGCGAGCTAGCCCAGCTGGTCGACCAGCGGGCGGATCCACTTTTCCGGTGGCGCGCCGAAAGTTGTGCTGAAGGCGGCCTGATCGGCGCCATTCAGGCTCAGCAAGGGCCGATAGAGCGCACCGAACATCAGATTGAACTCAGTGACGCCGAACGACGCCTGGTCTTCCTCGTCCGAGCGCGGCAGCGTCATGAAGCTGTGGGTCCCCAGGCTGACGCTGTGCGGGCGGTTCTGCATCAGGCCGATGAACCAGTCGCGACGCGCATCGAATCGCTTGAAGGTGTCCTGCACCCGCATCAGCGCCTGCCACAAGACCAGCTTGGCGCGCTCATTGTCATAGAACAGGTCCCAGGAAAACTGGGGATGCGAATGAAGTTGATCGATGATCTGCTGGCAGCGCTGGGTCATCGATTCCTGGTCGTCGCCCAGCACCAGATGCAGGAAGGAAAAGTAATTGCCGAGCAGCGAACGCGAAAGGGCACCCTGATCCAACAGCTCGGTAAGGGGATGGCACAACAGCCGGCGAAACGGATCGGCGCGGCGCTCCTGCATCAGGTCGGTGGCCAGCGCCTGCGCAAAGCTGCGCATGAAGCGATCGACCAGGTCGGCGCATTGCCGCGACGCGAAGAATTCGCGGGAGGCCTCGGCCTGGTCGGCGTGCTCGCTGTCCTTGACCTGCTGCAGGAAGGCTTCGACCACGCTCTCGGCGAAGCGCTGCAATTCGTTGCGGCCATCGACACTCATGGCCGCCCCTTGGGCGTTTCGTCGAAGGCGAGGAAAGGCTCGCCGGCACGCGCCAGTGCGAAGTCAAAAAAAGCGAAGCTGGCCTCGATATGCGCCGGCAGCGGCGCCAGCACCTGAATGACGCCCTGGCGCGGATGCGGCACCCTTATGGCGCGGGCATGCAGATGCAGCTTGCGGCTCACACCCTGTCCGGTGAGATAGGCTTCCTGTCCGCCATATTTGCCGTCCCCCTGGATCGGCGTCCCGAGCAGCGCGGCATGGGCGCGCAATTGGTGGGTACGGCCGGTGCGCGGTTCCAATTCCAGCCAGGCGGCTTTCTTCAGCGCCGAATCGACGACGCGATAATAGGTGACGGCACGACGGCCGTCTTCCTCGTCGACTTGGACCTTGTCGCCCAGCCGGCCATTCATCTTGGCGAGCGGCGCATCGACGCGTCCCTGCGGATATTTGGGCACGCCCACCACAAGCGCCCAATAACATTTGCGCGCGGCGCGCGAACGGAACGACGCCGCCAGCTTGGCGGTGGCAAAGGCCGACCGTCCCAGCAATAGGACTCCGCTGGTGTCCTTGTCGAGCCGATGCACCAGACGCGGCCGTTCGCGCGCGTCGAAGGTCAGGGCATCGAGCATGGCGTCTAGATGGCGGTCCAATTTGGTGCCGCCCTGCACCGCCAACCCGGCCGGTTTGTTGAGAACGATGACGTCCTCGTCGAGATAGAGCACGGCGTCGGTCAGTGCCCGCGCGTCCGCGTCCGACACCGTCACCCTTGCCGCCGGTGCCTGGCCGGGCGGGTAGGCCAAGGGCGGGACGCGGATCACCTGACCGGCCACCAGCCGCTGGCCCGACTTGGCGCGCTGGCCATCGACCCGCACCTGGCCGGTGCGCAGCAGCTTTTCCAGACGGCCATGCCCGAGGCCCGGGAAGCGGCGCTGGAACCAGCGATCCAACCGGATTTCGGCCTCATCGGCGGCAATCGTCAGAGTTTGTACCTGGCTCACATTTGCGGTCCTGTCGCGCGTCGCCACACTTGCTCAATCGCCTCCAGCGAACGCTCCTTGGTCTCGGGGACCCAAACCAGAACGAACAAAGCGGCGGCGGCGCTCATCACACCATAGAAATAATAGCTGAAACCGTGATGAAACACACTATTCAGCCAGGAATTGCCGTCCAGTACCTTGAAACTGGCGCTCACCACCAGATTGGCGACCCATTGCGCCGCCACCGCGAGCGCCATGGCCTGGCCTTTGATGGCATTGGGAAACATTTCCGACAGCAGCGCCCACACCACCGGCCCCCATGACATGGCGAAACCGGCGACATAGACCAGGATCGACAGCAATGCCGTCAAGCCGAGATTCTGCAGCTGAAAGGCGGCGCCCAGGCACATCATCGCGGCCGCCATCACCACACTGCCCGTCATCAGCAAAGGCCGCCGCCCCCAGCGGTCGATGGTGAACATCGCCACCAGCGTGAAGGCCATGTTGACGGCACCCACCAGCACGGTCTGCAGGAAGGCACTGTCATGCGCCGATCCCATGGTCTGGAAAATCTGTGGCGCGTAGTAGAGCACCGCATTGATGCCGACCAACTGCTGGAACACCGACAGCAGAACGCCGACCGCGACCACCTTGACGCCGAACGAGAACAGCCGGTCGCTGTGCTGCCATAGGCTGGCTTCGATCTCGCCCAGAGTCCGCGTCGCCGCTTCGGCGGGCATCAGTCGGTTCAGCACGGCAAGCGCCTGCTGCGGCCGTCCCTTCAGCACCAGCCAGCGCGGCGTGTCCGGCACAAACAGCAGCAACAGCAGAAACAGCAGCGCCGGCAGGGCTTCCGAACCCAGCATCAGTCGCCAGCCGACGCGGTACAACCAGGTCTGGTCACCCTCTATGGCGATGCTCCAATTGACGAAATAGACGCCGACGATGCCGAGTACGATCGCCAGCTGGTTGCAGGTGACCAGACGTCCGCGATAAACCGGCGGCGCGATTTCGGCGATGTAGAGCGGCGACAGCATCGACGCCATGCCGACGCCGACGCCGCACAAAACGCGATAGAAAATGAACGCCGGCAAGGCGGCTGGTCCCATCCCGCCGATCGGGCCGAGGCCCAGTTCCGGCAGCGCCGAGCCGATCGCGGAAACCAGAAATAGCAGCGCCGCGATCCGCAGCCCGCCGCGACGGCCCCAGCGATTGCCGCACAGACCGCCAATGGCACCCCCGCCGATGCAACCGAACAAGGCGCTGGCGATGGTAAAGCCCGACAGACTGTTGCGCGCCGTCTCGGTCAGAGTCAGCGGATCGATGAAATTGGCGTCGATGGCACCAACCGCGCCGGAGATCACCGCCGTATCATAACCGAACAGCAACCCCCCCAGAGTCGCCACCAGCGTCAAAGCCAGCACCGATTCCCGTCGCTTCTGGACAGACATGGTTGTTCTCCCCGAACCCTTGTTTAGGTTGATTGGCGGCCCGCTAGAAGGTCCCGTCAATCCGCGCTCACCCCGGCGCCTGTGGCAGCAGTACCACAGCTGCAAAGAAAATGACATTGCCCGATGATAGCGCTGTCAGACTAATTGACAGCGTTGTCTTCTGTTGGGCACTCTAGCCTTACCGAGGCGGCGACCCTAACGGCGCGCCTTCGGTGACTGGTACGGGCATGCTCATCCGGCCGGCGACAGGGAGATTAAAATTTGCGGCCCAAAGGGCCGCTCGATGCGTCCACAGTTCGATTAAACAACAAACGTCAATAGGGGTACGTCCAAATGTCCAATCGCAGCGCATACTCGCGCAAGCTGTTGCTTGCCAGCACCTCAGCCCTCTCTTTCATGATCACGGCCCCGGCGCTCGCCCAGCAAAGCGGCCAGGCTTCGTCGGGCGAGCCCCAGGAAATCGTGGTGACAGGCTTTCGCGCCGCGCTGCAATCGGCGCTCGACAACAAGCGCCTATCCGACCTGCCGATCGAATCGATCGCGCCGGAAGACATCGGCAAGATGCCCGACCAGAACGTCGCCGAGGCCTTGCAGCGCCTGCCGGGCATTCAGATCGGCCGCGACGCCTCTGGCGAAGGCACAAGGGTGCTGATCGACGGATTGCGCCAAAACCTGACAACGCTCAATGGCGACATTTTTCTGACCGGCAAGGAATTCTATGTTTCAGGGGAGAATTCCGGTGGCGGTTCGGGCGCCGGCTCGCAATATGATTCGCTGGAAGGGGTGCCGTCCGAGGAAATCGGCGGCATCGACGTCTACAAAAATCCCAAGGCGTCGATGACCGAAGGCGGTCTGGGTGGCACCATCAATCTGAAGACCAGGGATGCCTTGGCGCAACCGCTCGGCCTCAGCCTGGGCGGCAATTTCCGCATGACCAGCGCCGAAAATCAGAAAGACTGGACACCGAACGGCACGCTTGTCGGTTCCTACAATTTCAACAATCGTCTGGCCGTGACAGCCAGCTTCTCCTATGACGACGAGAAGACCAAAACCAACGAATATGAAGCCGCCAACCGCAGCGGCTGGGTGATCACCAACTCCGCCACACCGCCTTATGTCGGTACGTTGACTCCTGCCGGAATCACCAAGCTGCCCAACAACCAATATTATATCGACCCGCAATTGGCCTATTTCAGCGACATCGAGGACGAGCGCAAGACCTACGGCGCCACCTTGGGCGCCGACTTCAAGGTGACCGATTCGCTGCGAACCCGCCTCAATTGGTTCTATTCGCATGAGGACGACGTCAATATCGACTATTCCAACAAGGCCGGATTCAACGGCTCGGGCCAGGCGGCCGGCGCGCCGATTCCCGGCATCGACCCGACCCAGCCTTATTCCATCGACGGCAACGGCGTGGTGCAGAACGGCACCTTCGCTTCGACCGGCGCCGAAACCGCGACCCTTTATCAGCACGGCATCAACGAAGCCAACAACCTGCAATGGATGACCGAATATAATAATGGCGGTCCGCTGCGGGGCATCCTCGATGCGTCCTATGGCTATAGCACGTCGAACTACCAGGCCGCCCAGGCCGACGTCGAACATGGCTATTATACCGCCTTCACCGGGGCCACCACCACGCCGACCGCCCCCGGTTGCAACAACTTCGCCCCCACCTGCACGGCCGGCAATGGTAATCACGGCTATGTCTTCAATTGGACCAATGGCGGCAGCTCGGGACTGCCGACCATCAATTACCCGACCAATGTGCTCGACGATCCGACCACCACCTTGTTCAAATCGAATTGGGCCTGGGCCAATTTGACCTCGCAACAACAGTTCGCGATCAAGGCCGACGCCGAATATGACCCGGCCTTCATCCACAATGTCGACACCGTATTCAGCAGCGGCGTGCGCTATGCCTCGCGCGATGTCAACCAGACCTTCGGCCGCTATCTGATCAACGGGGTCAATGCCAGCGGCGCGCCGTTGGCCAATTGCTGCCAGGATCCCAATGGCGGCACCTGGCTCTATTACTCGGATCCGGGCTACGCCAATATTCCGTTCTCGACCGCGACCTCGAATCCCGGCCTGGTCAAGGTGGTCAATATCAAGGGGGTCGGCAATGTCATCGTCAAGGACCCCGGCACGCTCAGCAATCCGTCAACCTATCTCAATGCGGTGTGGAACGGCGCCGGCGTCAATAATAACAGCGAAGCCTTTTTCCCCGATGGGCTGAGTTCGTTCAACGTTCAGGAAAAGACCTATGCCGTCTATGTGATGGGCGATATGGGCGGTGCTTCCAACCGCTTCCACATCAATTATGGTTTGCGCTTCATCAAGACCGACCTCGACATTCACAATGGTCAGGCGGCGCCAGTCCAAACCTATTACGGTACCGCTTCCTGGAACGGTGTGGATTCCAACGTTGTCCCGGTTACCACGCGCCGTTCCTATGACGATGTATTGCCATCGATGAATTTCGTTTTGGATGCGTCCGCTGACGAAAAGATTCGGTTCGGCGCGGCGCGCGTGGTGTCGCCGCAGGACCTGTTCGCCCTCGGCGCCGGAAATCTCTACAACTTCTCGCGTGAAACCAACGGCCGCACCAATATCCACACCGGCGTCAAGGATGGCTTCGCCTTTTTCAATGGCACTTCGGGCAATACTCAGCTCGATCCCTATCGCGCCACGCAAACATTGCTGTCCTATGAGAACTATTTCGCCAAGAGCGGCGTCGTCAGCATCGGCGGCTTTTACAAACAGGTCGACAATTTTGTCGAAACGCAGAATATCCCGACCTTCGTGGCGGACGATTTCGGCGGCAGCACGGGCAATGTGAGCAAGCCGATCAATGCCGGAAAAGGCAAGATCTATGGCTTCGAACTGGGCGGACAATATGCCTTCGACGCCCGCATCCATCCCTTGCTGGATGGCTTCGGCGTGGCCGCCAACTATACGCGGTCGATGTCGGTATCGGAACAGCCGACCAGCTTCGAATCGGAAGGGCCGATCCCAGGCGTCGCCAAGAACGCCCTGACCGCGACCTTGTACTATGAAAAATATGGCTTTTCGGCGCGTGGCTCCTATTCCTGGCGCGACGTTTCGATCAGCGACGGCGGCTATGGTTCGACCTTCTCGTTCAACGACCAGAATGGCGTGCAAAAAACCTATTCGATCTATGCCGCGCCCTACGGGGAGTTGGATGCGCAGGTGGGGTATGACATCAACGAGCATTTCGGCCTGGTGTTCTCGGTCCAGAACCTGACCGACGAGACGCAGCACACTTATCTGCAATGGAAAAACTTGCCCTTCACCTATGACGATGTTGGTCGCCGCTTCTTCCTGGGCGGCAAGTTCAAGCTCTGAAGGGGCGGGGGATGGCGGGTCCTCCCTCCCGCCATCCCTTTTTTTTGGCAACCGGTGCGGGCCATCGGCTATCCTCCCGAGAGAGTGGCGAGGCTCCCTGCAATGACCGACGACGCGCGCATCAAAAGCATCATCATCCTGGGCGGCGGTACCGCCGGCTGGATGGCGGCCAGCATGCTGGCACGCGCCTTGCCGGACTATGGCTGCGCCATCACGGTGATCGAATCGCCTGATATCGGCACGGTCGGCGTCGGCGAGGCGACCATCCCGCCGATCACCGAATTGCTGCGCTTTCTCGGCATCAACGAGGCCGATTTCATCCGCCACACCCAATCGACCTATAAGCTCGGCATCAAATTCATCGATTGGCTGACCCCGGGCCACAGCTACTGGCACCCGTTCGGCAGCTTCGGCAGCGTCATCAACCGGCGACCCTTCCATCATTACTGGCACCGCGCCCGCGCCTCCGGGACGCCCCTGCATTTCAACGATTTCAGCCTGTGCGCCCGGCTTGGCGACGAGGGAAAATTCAATTTCCCGGAAGTAGGCGCGCCCGAGCCGATTCCCGGCCTGCGCTATGCGCTGCATTTCGACGCCGGACTGGTGGCGCGCTATCTGCGCGCCTATGCCGAGGCGCTCGGCGTGGTCTGTCGCGAGGCCACGGTGAACGGCGCCAGCTTGCGCGCCGACGGCTGGCTCGACGAGCTGGTTCTGAACGACGGCAGCCGTCTGGCGGCCGACCTCTATCTCGATTGCAGCGGTTTCAAGGGCGTGCTGATCGAGCAGGCGCTCAAAACCGGCTATGTCGATTGGAGCTCCCTGCTGCCCTGCGACCGCGCCGTCGCTTTCCCGACCGAGAATTATGCCGCGCGGGCGCCCTACACCCGTTCGACGGCGCGAGCGGCCGGCTGGCATTGGCGAATCCCGCTGCAGCATCGCGCCGGTAACGGCTATGTCTATGCCAGCCAGCACATCACCGACCAAGCCGCTTTCGATGATCTGCTGACCAGTCTGGGCCAGAAACCGCTGGCCGAGCCGCGTTTTCTGCGCTTCGTCACCGGGAGGCGCACCCTATTCTGGAACAGGAATTGCGTCGCCTTGGGTCTGGCCTCGGGATTCCTGGAACCCCTGGAATCGACCAGCATTCACCTGGTGATGAGCGGCGTCTATAATCTGCTCGACCATTTTCCCGACCGACATTTCGACCCCGCCAATATTGCCGCCTATAATGCCGAGCTGATCCTGGAAATGGAACAGATCCGGGATTTCATCATTTTGCATTACTGTGCGACGCAGCGGACCGATTCTCCTTTGTGGCTTTATTGCAAGGCGATGACCTTGCCCGACAGCCTGATCGAGCGACTCGAACTTTACCGCGGCACCGGCCGGCTTCGGCCCAAGGCGGGCGAATTGTTCACCGATCTCAGCTGGTTCTATATCCTGGACGGCATGGGAGTGCAGCCCAGCGCCTATGACCCGCTGGCGGATGTCGTGGCAGAGGGCCAATGGCGCGAAATCTTGGCGCATTTGGCCAGGGCCACCCGCGCCGCCGCCAGCGCCGCTCCGTCACATGACAGCTATTTTGCCGACCGTCCTGCCGTCGCCGCCCGGCGTTGAAATCCTGACATGGCGGTGTCGGAAGTCTTTCTGATCGCGCTGCTGATCATTTTCACCCTACCCTACCTATTCTGGCGCCTGTGCCGCACCGACTATGTCGCGCCCCTGGTGGTGGTGCAAATCGTGGCAGGTATAATTCTGGGACCGGGCATTCTGGGCGCTGCCTTCCCTGCCATCTCCGCGTTCCTGTTCGCGCCACCCGTGATGGCGGCGCTCAATGGCATCGCCTGGTGGGCGGTGATGCTGTTCGTCTGGGTTGCCGGCATCGAACTCGATGTGCGGCAGGCCTGGCAACGGCGCGGCGAAACCGCGTTGACAGCCGGGCTGGCCCTGGCGGCACCGCTGTGCCTGGCAGCGCTGGTGGCGCTTCCCTTGGCCTTCGCCGACGGCTGGGTCGGCCAGGCTGGCAGGCGCTGGCAGTTTGTCCTGGGAGTCGGCATGGCCTGCGCCGTCACTGCCCTGCCGATCTTGGTGCTGTTCCTGGAAAAGCTCGACCTGCTGCGGTGTCCCTTCGGACAGCGGGTGCTGCGCTATGCCAGCGTCGACGACATTGCGCTGTGGTCGGTGCTGGCGCTGATCCTGATGGACTGGCAAAGGGTTGGACGGCAGTTGGGATTCCTGCTGGCCTTCGGGCTGGCAGCGACCCTGCTCAGGCGTCTGATGCGCTGGCTGCCGGAGCGCGACCGCTGGCCGGTCGGGTTGATCGCGCTGGCCGGCAGCGGCTTTGCCGCCGATTGGGCCGGCCTGCATTTCATGGTCGGCGCCTTCCTGTCCGGCGCCGTGTTGGACTCCGACTGGTTTCCCCGCCAACAGATGGACTGGTTCCGACACAGCCTGCTGCTGGCCTTGATGCCGGTATTCTTTCTCAGTACCGGCCTGCGCACCAACTGGTCGCTGGGTGGCGCGCAAACCTTTCTGGTCGCCGCGGCGTTGCTGCTCGCTGCGGTGGGCGGCAAGCTGATCGGTGTCCATATCGCCGGCCGCCTTCTGGGCTGGCGGCGCGGCGAAGCCCGTGTCATCGGCTGGCTGTTGCAGACCAAGGCGCTGATCATGATCATCTTCGTCAATATACTGCTCGACCGCGGCGTGATCAGCAGTGCCAGCTTCACCGCGCTGCTGCTGATGGCAGTGGCCAGCACCATGCTGACCATCCCGATGGTCAGCGCGGCCAAGCTCGACCTCTCGCAATAGAGGCTTGCCCCGGTGGGCGGACGGTCCTCAATACATCGCGCTGTCGTACAGCACCTTGGTCTGGTTGCCGTCGAGGACGACCGTCGTCGGAATATTGCACACGATTTTGGCGTCGGAGAACAAGCCGAACATATCGCTGGAGCCGCGCTCCCAGCAATAATTGATCTGGTGCGATTCTCCGGCCAATAGCGGCACCTTTACCGAGCCTTGGGCGGGCGCCGTCGCCACCTTCTGCCCATCGATATAGACGCCTCTGTCGCGCAGCACTTCGTTGCCGACGATAATGCACCAGTTCGGTCGTCCGTCACAGGCGACGTCGGCAGCAACCGGCGGCCTCGACAGGGTACAGCCGGACATCAGCAAACCCAGCAGCAGGCCGAGCCCGGCGGATAAAGGAGGGACGATCTTGTGGTTGTTTGCCATGCTTGCACGCGCCATCACTGTGGAAACCGCAGGTGACATGAGCTTAACAAGCAAATTGGCTGAGGGTTATCCTCGGAAACCACCTATTCCAGGCTGATCGGCATCGAGTAACGGATCTGCGAGTCTGGCTACAATTTCTTCCGGCGCTTTGCGGCACCGGCGCGCTTCGAGTCTTTTTCCACAATCGCTTCCACCACCGGCCGCATGATCAGATAGCCGGTGGCGTTGGGATGGACGCCATCGCTGCTGAAGGCTGCCGGCAGGCCGCCGCGGTCATCCTTGAGCACCGTCCAGTAATCGGCGTACTGGCAATGGTGGGCTGCCGCATAATGCCGCAACCAGGCGTTTATCGCTTCGATTTGCGGCTCCGGCGAAAGCTCCGGCCGCCACGGAAACAGAGCGGCGGGCGGAATGGACGCCAGAATCACACCGATGCCGGCGGCCTGCGCCAATTCCGCCATGCTCGCCAGATTGCCCTCGGTCTGCGCCGCCGTCATCGGACCGGTATTGCCGGCGATGTCGTTGGTACCGCCCATGATATGCACCAGCTTGGGGTGCAGATCAATCACGTCCTGGCGGAAACGCAGCAGCAATTGCGGGGTGGTCTGGCCGCCGATCCCGCGATTGAGGCGCAAAGGGGTAAAAAACTCGGGCTGCCGGTCTTGCCATCCGAGCGTGATGGAATCGCCGATGAACACAATTTCGGGCTGCGGCCCGCCGGCGCGCAGGGCCTGATTGCGATCGCGGTAAAAAGCGAGATCGGCCCAGTCCTGCGCCGGCGCCGGCGCTTGCATCATCAGCATCAGCGCCGCCAGCCACCTTTTCATGGCGGCAACACAATTCGGGCGGGCTGGGCGTTCCACCCACGCAGCGCCACGGTTACCGGGCCGGCGGCGCGCGCCGCCGGGACTTTGATTTCGACCTGTCGGCTCTGCCCCGGCAAGAGCGAGATATAATTGTCGGACGCGAAGGCCGGCAGCAGGCGGTGGCCGCTTGCGTCCAACAGGGTCAGCTTGTTCATCAGGGCAGCCTGATCGCCCTGATTGGTGAGCGAGACGCCGATCACGGAGTCGGCGCCATCCTGGCGCAGCGCGGCGGCGAGCGAGACAGGCTGCGGCGGCAGCGCGGACAGCGCCCGCAACGCGTCGTCGTCCTGACCCTGCCAATAGAAATTCTCGGACAGCAGTCGGCCGCGATCGTCTGTCAGTGTGAGGTCGACCAGCACCACGCCATGCGCGGCCAGCAGCGGCGCCAATGCCAGACGGCCGGCTTGAGTCACACAATCGGCCGCCAGCGAGGCGCGGGTAAGGCTTGAGAGCAGCCGATGCCCGGCCAGATCGGTGACGGAGGCCTGGACGGTAAGGTCGTCAAGCGGCTCCAACGTGTTGTTGACCACCGTCAGCGCAAAATCAGGCAAATCGAGCTGGAGGTGAATCGGCTCGGCGGCCTTTTGCACGCCGTAATAGGCGGCGTGGGTGTCGTAGTCGGCGCTCAGGATCTGCCAGTTGGTGCTGGGCCAGGCCGGCTGCGTCATCCACAGCAGCCGGCCGCTGGTCTTGGTCCATAATTCGGCATTCATCCCTTCGAAAATGGCACGATGACTTTCATAATTGAGCATCTGCGCCTTGCGCTCGAAATCCTCGAGACTGCCGGCTTCGCCGAATTTGCGCGCCAGCGCCGCCATGAACGGCGCGGTGGCGCCGTTGCCGGTCTGATGCCAGTCGTGATAGGCCCAGACATCGTTGATCGGCCAACGGTCCTCGGCGGCAACCGCAATTTCGAAGGCCTCCAGGGTGGGAAAGGACGGCGTGCCGAGCTCTACCGCGAAGCCCTTGGCGTGGGTGGTGAAATAGCTGGCCGGTGGCCGATAGTCATAGGGGCCGCTGTCTTGCAGGTTGATTCGGTTGGAACTGCCGAAATAGAGCCGGGAGCCGTCGAGGCGGTTTACCAGATCGGCCAGGCCTTCGTTCAGAATCGGTTGCGGCACCCCCTCATTGCGCCCGAACCACAGCGCAATGCAGGGATGGCGGCTATAGCGGCCAATGACATCGGCGGCATTGGCGAGAAACAGCGGCACGTCTTCGGGCTCGATATTGTAGTCTTGCGTCGAGACCCAGAAGTCGTTCAGCACCAGAAGGCCATATTCGTCGGCCAGATCGTAGAACACATCTTCGGTGTTCTGCCCGACCCAATTGCGGATGATGTTGAGATGGGCGTTGCGATGTAGCCGGAAATAGGGTTCCAGCCTTTCGCGGGACACCCGTTTGCGCCAATCGTCGGTGCCCCAGCTGCCGCCCCGCGCCGGCACCCGCACGCCATTGACGCGCAGCACCAGATAGGGGGTCAGGCGATCATCCGCGAGCGGCTGCACGGCCGGCGAGGCTGAGGCCGCCGGCGTCAGGCTTTGTACCCAGCCCGACGAGGTCTGCCTGATCGCCTGGTGGCGGCCGTCGACCAGCGGCGTGCCGGGCGCTTTGGCGGGAGCGATTTCGACGCGGCGGAGATGGCCGGCCGGATCGAGCAGCGACAGTTCATAGCTGATTTCGCGCATGCCGAAGCGGGTCACGCTCTGATCGGAGATGGCGTCCCCCACGGCGACCGTCAGAGTCAAAGCATGCAGGGCCGGCTCGCCCAGCCCGTTGGGCCACCACAATTTCGGGTTGGCGACGCGAAGCTGGGCAAACTCGGCCGGCGTGAGAGAGATTTTACCCTCGCCGGGCGGCAGACTCAGCGTCTTTTGCAGCACAACCGCGTCGAATCCGGCGCTGAGCCGCGCCGTCACCGGTCGCGCCGACAGATTCTGCAACGTGACCGACAGGCTGATATCGGCCTCGCTGCGGTCCGGGCGCGGCAGAGTGGTGATCACCTGGACGTTACCCAGCCGCACCACGCCGCTCGCCTCCAACGCCACCTCCTGCCACAGGCCGGTATTGCGGTCGCGCACGCCGGGAATCCAGTCCCACCCTTCGCTGGCGATGAAGGTCGGGCCGTCGAGCGCCTGCATGCCGCCATTTTCGCCGACCCCGGCGCTGATCGATTGTTCATGGGCGATGCCGGGGTGGGGCGGTGGCGACACCAGCACCGCCAGCGCGTTGCTGCCACCAGGGTGCAGCGCCGCCGTGACATCGAAGCGGGCGCGCCGGAATGCGCCCCTGACATCGCCCAGGCGCCGGCCGTTCAGCCAGATTTCGGCGGCGTAATTCACGCCCGCCAAGACCAGCTGCAGATGCCGCCCGGACAGACTGTTGGGCGCCACGAATTCGCTGCGATACCAATAGCTTTGATGGCCGAGCCGCTCCGGAATCGCCAGATTGTTGAGGCCGAAATCAGGATCGGGATAAAGCCCGCGATCCACCATGCTGGTCAAAACCGTGCCGGGCACCGTCGCCACCAGCCAGTCCCCCTCGGCGAACCCCGGCTGCGACAGGACGGCGGCGGGCGCCGTTACGTCCGGCGCCGGCCGCAGATGAAAGCCGCCGAGCCGCCAGCGACGGTCGGACAGGGCTTGCAGACCGGGAGTCACCCTCAGCGCCGCCGCCTGCGGCAGTCGAACCGCGCCTTTGCCATGCGGGAGAGTCCAGGCATCCTGCGGCGTCGCCTGGCCCACCATCTGTTTTACCTGCACCGGCCAGGCGGGGCTGGCCTCCTCGAAAGCGATCAGATCGAAATCCGGTCGGGCCGCCGCCAGCGCCAGGGCCTGATCGGCCGCGAGCGCAGTCGGCGCCACCGTCACCTCGGCCGGGCGGCCGATCGCCGAGCCGCAGAAGCACACCGGCCGGGCCGGCGCCGGCCGGACCCGAGGCCAGCTCCCGGCCGTCGATCCACAGACGATCGCGCACCCCGTCACCGCTGGCGGCGAGCCAAACCCATTGCCCGGGCGCCACCCTTGCCGCTGCCGTGAGCTTCGTACCCCCTTGCGACAATTGCGGGTGGCCATCATCAAGCGCCAAGGAGAAATTGTCGTCTGCAGTGCCGATTTCCACCAGGTTCTGGTGATCGTCGGCGATCTCGTCGGCCCGCACCCAGCCGGCGATGGTCCAAACTGCGCCTGGCGCCGACCCAAGAGTCTTGCTTTGACCACGGCCGCCGGCCAGGAAATGGAGGTTGTAGGGGCCATCCCCAAGGGGTGATTGCGCCAATGTCGGAGTCCCGGCCAGCAGGACAGCCACCAGTGCAAGCCACCCGCAATTTGACAGGAGCGGCATCTCGATTCCTTCCCACACGCAGAATTTCTGGCGTTATCGCCTTGCCATGATTATGCCGTGCGCGGATAAAGGAGGCCAAAATATTTACGCAATAAAACGCAAAAAATTCGAGGATAACTCAATGAATCTGCTGCTCGGCAGTATCCTGGTGGCGGCGCTCGCCGGCCTTTTGTTCGGCTTCGACACCGCGGTGATCGCCGGCGTCACCGGCGACCTCACCCGGCTCATGCATTTGTCGCCGCGCGCGCTCGGCCTGACGGTATCCGCCGCCTTGTGGGGCACCTTGGCGGGGGCGCTGTGCGCCGGTCCACCCGGCGATCGCTTCGGCGGCCGCGCCTGTCTGCGCGTGCTGGCGCTGGCCTATGTCGCCTCGGGCGTCGGCTGTGCCCTGGCGCAGAACTGGTCGACGCTGCTGCTGTTCCGATTTATCGGCGGCATCGGCATCGGTGCCTCCTCGGTACTGGCGCCCGTCTATATCGCGGAAATCGCCCCGCCGGCCCGGCGCGGCGCCCTTACCGGCCTGTTTCAGCTCAATATCGTCGGTGGAATCCTGATCGCCTATCTCAGCAATTATCTGGTCGCGCTGGCCATCGGCGGCGACGATGCCTGGCGCTGGAAATTCGCCGCCACGGTGGTGCCATCGCTGCTGTTTTTCCTGCTGCTATGGCTGATACCCGCCAGTCCGCGCTGGCTGGCGGCCAAGCGGCGTGACGCCGAGGCGCTGGTCGTCCTGCACCGCATCGGTGTCGCCGACCCCAAAGCCGCGCTCGAGGCGCTGTGCCAGGGGCAAAACGCCAATGGCACGCTGTCCTGGCGGCGGCACAAGGCGCCGATCATGTTGGCCATCAGCATTGGCCTGTTCAATCAACTGAGCGGCATCAACGCCATCCTCTATTACCTGAACGACATTTTCGCCGCCGCCGGCTTTGGCCGTCTGTCGAGCGATCTGCAGGCGGTGGCGGTGGGGGCCACCAATCTGTTGTTCACCGGGCTGGCGATGCTGGCGATCGATCGGCTTGGCCGCAAGAGCCTGTTGCTGATCGGTGCCGTCGGCACTGCGGTCTGCCAGGCCGCCGTCGCCTTTATCCTGGGACACCCTGACGACCGCTTCTGGCTGATTTGGGTGTTGCTCGGCTTCATCGCCAGTTTCGCCTTTTCGCAGGGCGCGGTGATCTGGGTCTATCTCAGCGAGATTTTTCCGACCGAGGTGCGGGCGCGCGGGCAAAGTCTCGGCAGCAGCGCGCATTGGCTGATGAACGCCCTGATTTCCGCCCTTTTTCCACTGTTTGCGGCCAAATCGAGCGGCGCTCCGTTCCTGTTCTTCAGCGCCATGATGGTGCTGCAGTTCGCCGTGGTGTGGTTCTATTACCCGGAAACCAAGCGTGTCACGCTGGAGGCGATGGCAAGTCATCTCGGCGGCTAGGACGTCGCCGCCACGGCGCGGTCCAGTTCGGCGATCGCACAGACGATATGATAGAAGGAACTCGCCGGCGCCGGCTGATCGATGAATCTGTCCTCCGGCGTCAGCTGGTCATACCACAGCCCCGCCAGCGGCGTGTCGAGATAGCGCATCAATCCCCGCGCCGCCGCGATCGCCGAGGCCCAGCGTCCGCGCTCGCCGGTCAGTTCCGCCGCCAGGCAATGTGCCTTGAGACGTTCGGTCTGCGGCCACAGGCGGGCATTGCCGTCCGCCACACCCAGATCATCCCGCAGGCCGTTGATGGCGACGCCGCGCCGCGAATCGACACCGTGCGACTCGCCGAGCGCGATCAGTCGCAGGGCGGCCGCCTGCGCCGCCGGCGCCGCGCTCAGCCGGCTCCAGCGCAGCAGCAACCAGGCCCATTCGAACTGGTGGCCCGGCTCGATCTGCCGGTCCGCATAGCCCGGCATCGGCCGCCAGTCGCGATCGAAGAATTCACGCAAGGCGCCGCTGCCTTTGCCGATCAGGCGGGTGAGCGCGAGCTGCACCAATTCCTCGGCAAGAGCCAGCCACGGCCCGTCCTCATCCACCTCCGACCATGCCAGTGCGCTCTCCAGCAGATGCATGTGCGGATTGGCCCCGAGCGGCAACAGCCCGGACGGCTGTTCCGCGAAGCCGATCTCGGCATGCGCGCGGGTGGCGCGCCATTGTGCGAGCAGTTGCCGCGCCAGATCGCGATAAAACGGAGGCTCGCCCAACGTCACATAGGCGGCGTGCAGCCCCAGCAGTGCGAAGGCCTGATCGTAAAAGGCAATAGAATCATCGGCGATGCCGCCCTCAGGTGTCACCAGCGTGCGGAACAGTCCGTCGGCGCGGCGATAATGCGCCAGGAAAAAATCGATGCCATGGCGAACCGCGGCCGGTCCGTCACCCGCCCACCCCAATGAGTGGGCCTTGCTGAAGCTGTAGATCTGCCGAGGCTGAACCCGCGCCCGTTTCGCCGCCAAGACCGGCGCCCCGTCTTGCCGCAGCTGTTCATGAAACCCCCCCAGGCGATGATCGGCACCGTTTTGCCACCATATTGGATAGGCTTTTTCAGCCAGCCAGCTTTTGAGCTCGGCCAGCACGGGGGCGGCGACATGACGCCGTCGCCTCACCATAATCGCGCCGCGCCACGAACCCCGGAGGAATCGCCCCACCGTGCCGGGACGATGCGGGCTGCCCAACTGTCGGAGAAGACATAGGGACGCGCCGCGGCCGGCAGTCTGTCGAACAACTCGGTGACATTGGACAGGCCGCCGCCGATCACGAAGGCATCGGGATCGAGCAGATTGCAGACCAGCGCGATGGCGCGGCCGAGCCGATCGACCAGCCGGTCGAAGGCGGCGCCGGCCTCCGGGTCACCGGCGCGCGCTGCGCTGATGATCGCCGGGCCATCGAGCCTGCGGCCGCACTCGGCAAAGTCGCGCTGAAAGCCGGTACCGGAAACCCAGGTTTCGAGACATCCCAATTGCCCACACCAGCAGCGCGGTCCGGGATGTTCGGCCAAGCTCGGCCAGGGTAGCGGCATGTGGCCCCATTCGCCGCCGATCCCGTTGGCGCCTTCCAGCAATTGTCCGTCCACCACCAATCCGCCGCCGCAGCCGGTGCCGACGATGATGGCGAACACCACCTTGGCGCCCGCCACCGCGCCGTCCACTGCCTCGGACAGCGCCAGGCAATTGGCATCGTTGGCGACCCGCACCGGCCGTCCCAGCGCACGGGTGATATCCTCGTTGAAGCGGCGGCCGTTCAGCCAGGTCGAATTGGCGTTGCGCATCAGCCCGGTGCGCGGTGAAATCGAGCCGGGCGAGCCTATGCCGACGGTGCCCTGGGCGCCAATCTCGGATTCGACCCTGGCCACCAGATCGCAGATGGCCACCAGCGCGGCATCGTAGCTGCCGGGATTACTGACGCGAATGCGCGACAGCATGGCGCCTGAATTATCGAGGGCCGCAGCCTCGATCTTGGTGCCGCCGAAATCCACGCCAATGCGGATCATGTCGTCCCGGTCCTCCGTCCATGTGGCGTCCGCGCCGCCAGGGCGGCAAACAGGGTGATCGCACCATAGGCCAGCGCCGGCACCAGAAAAGTCAGACTAAGGCCGGCACGGTCGGCCACCTGTCCGACCAGTTGCGGCAACAGCGCGCCACCGACAATCGCCATGCACAGCAAGCCGGAAGTGGCGGGTGCCGGCGCCGAAGAGCGCTCGAGCGTGAGGGTGAAAATGGTGGGGAACATGATGGAATTGAACAGGCCGATCGCCAGCACCGCGACCGCTGCAACCATTCCGCCGGTTTGGCTGACGGTCAGGCACAGGATGGCCGCCGCCAGCGCCGCCGCCGCCAGCAGCGGGCCGGCGCGCATCTTGCTGAGCAGGGCACTGCCGGCGAAGCGGCCGATCATCGCTCCCAGCCAATAGAGACTCAGCAGACGGCCGGCCTGCTCAGCGCTGATGCCGAGGATGTCCGGCTGCATCAGGAAATTGATGATGATGCTGGCGACCGAAACCTCGGCACCGACATAGAGAAAAATGGCAGCGGCGCCGGCGAGCGCCCAGCGCGACGACAGCGCCTCGAACAGGACTTGGGAACTGTCTTCCGGTGCCAGGCCCGGCGTCACCAGCAGGCGGCGCACCCGCCACAGCAGGGTCGCCAGCAGGGCGATCACCGCCGCTACGATCAGAAAAGACGTGTCGATATGGCCGAGCGATTCGCTGCGGTTGGCTTCCTGGTCGAGACCGCCGCCGAATACGCCACCGCGCAGCATGATCACCGACCCGACCAGCGGCGCCAGCACGGTGCCGAGCGAATTGAAAGCCTGCGACAGAGTGAGGCGAAAATGCGATCGCGCCGGCGGACCCAGCGCGGCCGCCAGCGGGTTGGCCGCTACCTGCAGCAAGGTGATCCCGGAGCCGATCACGAACAGCGCCAGCAATACCACGCCATATTCCCTCAGCGCGGTGGCGAGCGGAATCAACAGACAGCCGGCCACCATGGCGGCCAGGGCGATGATGATCGCATCGGCCGAACCCTTGCGCGCCACCAGCATGGCGGCCGGCAGCGACATCACGCCGTAGGAGAGGAAAAAGGCGAACTGGGTCAACAGGGACTCGCTGTAGCTTAGCGTGAACACCGATCTGACCAATGGCACCAATGGGTCGAGCGTAGCAGTGACGAACCCCCAGGCGAAAAACAGCGATGTGACATAGATGAAGGCCAGGTTGGCCCGCGGCGCCGGATTTTCCATTATTGCTCCCCGTCGCGCCGCAGCTTCCATCGGGATCGGCGCCGGCGCGCGACCGTCTGGTGCCTAGGTAAAGAAACTTGAATTTTTAATCAAGCCTGCGTCCGTCCGGGCTGGGTGGGCAACGGGCTTGCCGATTGGACTGCTACCCGCACACCGCGTCACCGCGGTCGGCGACAAGCTCGGCGTCACGAATCGCCAGGCTGAAGCTGCCGGCGCTCGCCAGCAGCAGCGGCTGCTCGGTCGCCTGCCACTGTGGCACCAGGCAGGACAGACGGAAGCGGGTGGTCTGCCACGCGGCCGCCGCCGGCGCCCGCATGCGCGCGGTCATATCCGTCTGGCCCCAGCGCACCGGCGCACTGGGCGGGATGACGACGCGATAAGTGAGTTGCAGCACCGGCTCGCCGGCGATCGCCTGCCGCCAGGCCCGGTTGGGTCCGAACAGCGAGAATTCGCCCGTTCCACCCTGCCAGGTGACACGCATCTCGCCCGGCGTCCCTTGTTTGGCCTCCATGTCCAGCGCCACCGTGCCGCTGCCGCTCAGCTGGTGCGGCAGTGTTGCCCGCAGGCTGCCGGTATCGTCGCCCAATTGCGCCGACCACGGCGCTATCAGGGCGCCGGCCATGACGATCGGTGCGCGGCCGGCCGCGACCG
>Ga0302319_10005690_pt1 | contig 24917 bp, 25 predicted proteins | sample Bog_T0_2_FD_203319 | JGI IMG/M metagenome (GOLD analysis project Ga0302319, IMG submission 203319) | Peat permafrost microbial communities from Stordalen Mire near Abisko, Sweden - Bog_T0_2 | ecosystem: Environmental > Terrestrial > Soil > Wetlands > Peat | place: Sweden: Abisko, Stordalen Mire...
ATCGAACGATCCGGCGGCGGGAGCGTGCGCTTGAAGGACTGGGCGAGCGCCAGGAGGCCCGCAACGCCGACGGCATCGTCGACGGCACCGTGATAGACGCCGGTATCGGATCGGCCAGGGTCACGTCCGAGCTGGTCCCAATGAGCGCTGTAGACGATAAAATCGTGGCTGCGGCGCTGCCCCGCCAGCACGGCGACGAGATTCGGAGAATTGAAGCGGCGAACGGCATTTTGGAGCGATGCATCGACGCTGGCGCCGACCGCACGGCCGCGGAATCCGGCACGTGCAGCATCGGCCGAGAGCGCCGCGAGATTCCCACCCGCTTGCGCCAAGATCGACCGGGCAGCGGACGTCGAGACCCAGCCTTCGATCGGCGCATGCCCCGTCGCAGAGTCGCTCGTGGCGAGATCGAGCTGCGCGGCAGTGGCGCCGTTGCGCAGCGCGTCCCAGGCAAGGCCGGCCGTCTTCGGATCGTAAATCAACAGCACGCCGCTCGCGCCCAACCGCGCCGCCGTCTGAAACTTGTAGTCCGCACGGCCATAGGAAGTCATCGAGTGGCCCTTGAACAGCGCACCGTCGGCCTGTCCAGGATCATTGGCGAGGACGAGTACCGTCTTGCCGCGGACATCGAGTCCCGCGTAATCGTCCCAACCGTATTCTGGGGCGACGATGCCGTAGCCTGCGAAGACCAGCGGGCTTTCGCGCAATTTCACCTCGGGCAGCGCGCGTTTGCTCCAGATCAGCATGTCCTCGCCGAACACCAGGGCGTGCGGACCGGCCGGACTCGTGACGTTCAGCGACTGGCCCGACGCGACGGTTTCGACCATCGGCACCTGCTGCAGGTAGCTCTCGCCATTGCCGGGCTTGAGCCCGAGACGGCGAAACTCTGCCGTGATGAACGCGACCGTCTTTTCCTCACCGGCAGTCCCCGGACGGCGTCCTTCGAACTCATCCGACGCCAGCGTGCGGACGCCGCTGCGAAACTGGTCCTCATCGATGTCCACGGAGGGTGGCGGGCGGCGGGCCCCCGCGCACGACGCCACGGCGCCAATACACAGCACCGCGCTGCACAGCAACCCAAGCCGGGTGCGCAAGTTCCTCATGGATCGATCTCCGGTCAGGCGCCGCGCGGCCAATACATCAAAAATACGCCAAGCAGGCACGCGGCGGTCGCGGCATGCGCCCATCCGCGCCAGGCACGGGAGCGCACTTGTCCGAGGAAACTCCCGACGCTGACCGCGGTCAGTACCATGAAGACGCACAAACTCTGGACGAGCCGCGGCAATTCCCGCGCGAGTTCCGGATGTTTCCTGATCAGAATCCCGAAGACCAGCAGCACTGCGGCGAGTCCGAAGGTCACCGAGGCGGCCGATCCCATGAGGATTCCAATCAAAACCGTGAACGGACGCATAGGGCATTGCTCATATACAATTGCGGTTCGGTTCCGGGTTCTCTAGCCTTGGGGCCGACGGCAGGAAAGTTTACAGGAGAACGAGTACGGTGATGACTAAATGGCCTCAGGGACTGCGCTCGCCGTGGCTGACGGGCATTGCCGTGTGCGCGAGCGCCGTCGGGCTGGCGGCGCTGTTGGGCGCGGCCATGACCACTCCCACCGTGGTCCCGGCAGGCGGCCAGTTGGCGCCCACCGAGCAGCAGGACTACGTCGCGCGCCGCATCGCCGACATCGTCGCGCGCGAGCACTATCGGCGGGCACCGCTCGACGATCATCTCTCCAGCCTGATCCTCGATCGCTATCTCGACGCGATCGACGGCGGCAAGAGCTATTTCTACGCGAGCGACATCGCCGAGTTCGAGCGTTATCGCTACGAACTCGACGATGCGATCAAGGCCGGGGACATGGAGCCGGCATTCGTGATGTTCCGCCGCTTCCAGCAGCGCAGCCGCGAACGCATGGCCTATGCCGAGGAACTCCTTGCGAAGAAACCGGATTTCGACATCGACGAATCCTTCAACTTCGATCGCGAGAAGGAGCCCTGGCCCGCGAACACCGCGGAGATGAACGAACTGTGGCGCAAGCGCGTCAAGAACGACGCGCTGTCGCTCGTGATCGCCGGCAAGAGCTGGACGGAAGCGGCCGATGTGCTGCGCAAACGCTACGAACACGTCGCCAAGCGCATGGACCAGAGCAAGCCCGAAGACGTCTTCGAAGCCTTCATGAACGCCTACGTGCTCTCGCTCGACCCGCATTCGAACTATTTCTCACCGCGCAATTCCGAGGAATACAACATTCAGATGAGCTTGAGCTACGAGGGCATAGGCGCCTCGCTGAACCTCACCGACGACTACGTGACCGTCATCGACGTGATCGCGGGCGGCCCCGCCGCCGTGAGCGGCAAACTCGCGGCGAACGATCGGATCACGGCGGTCGGCGAGGGCAAGACCGGCGAACTGACCGACGTGATCGGCTGGCGGCTCGATGACGTCGTCCAGAAGATCCGCGGACCCGGGGGCACGCTCGTGCGGCTTCAGGTTCTGCCTGCCGGAGCGGCGCCGGGGTCCGCGCAAAAGATCGTCGAATTCACGCGCAATCGGGTGTCGCTCGAGGCTCAGGCCTCGCACAAGGCCATGCGCGTGGTCCAGCGCAACGGCCGTGACGTCAAGGTCGGCGTGATCACCGTTCCGAGCTTTTACCAGGATTACGACGCGAGCCGCGCCGGCGCCAAGGATTTCCGCAGCACGACCCGCGACGTTCAACGGCTCATCGACGAATTGCGCAAGGACGGCGCCGAGGTTCTGATCATGGATTTGCGCGCGAACGGCGGCGGCTATCTGCCGGAAGCCGAATCGCTGACGGGACTGTTCATCGACCGCGGCCCCGTCGTGCAACTGCGCGATACGACCGGACGCATCGAAGTCGACAACGATCCGGAGCCGTCGATCTTCTACGGCGGTCCGCTCATCGTGCTCGTCGACCGCTTCAGTGCTTCTGCCTCGGAGATCTTCGCGGGCGCCATCCAGGATTACGGTCGCGGCCTCATCATCGGCCAGCAGACCTACGGCAAGGGCACGGTCCAGAACGCCCATCCGCTGAACTACACGATATTCGGCCGCAAACCCGAACTCGGCCAGCTCAACGTGACGATCGGCAAGTACTACCGGATCACGGGCGAGAGCACGCAGGATCGCGGCGTGACGCCGGACATCATCATGCCCTCGCTCATCGACGCGACCGAGGTCGGCGAGAGCACCCGGGATCGCGCGCTGCCCTGGGACCACATTCAGGCGGCGGACTTCAAGGTCGAGGGCGACTTGAAGCCCATCACGTCGTCGTTGCAAAAACTGCACGACGAACGTACGAAGGACAGCCCGGATTTCGCCTACCTCAAGGCGGACATCGCCTCGCTCGAGGCGATCCGCAGCCAGAAAACGCTGTCGCTATCGCTGAAGGTGCGGGAAGCGGAACGCACCCGCCAGGACAGCCAGCGGCTCGCGCGCGAGAACGCGTGGCGCGCCGCGCATGCCGTACCTCCTCTGAAGTCCCTCGAGGACCTCAAGGACGACGCCGCCGGCGGCATCCTGCTCGACGAGACGGCGCAGATCGCGGCGGACTTCGCCGTCATCGAAGAGCATCGCACCCAGGGGCCGACGCAGGCGAAGCGCGCTGACGCGCGCTAGCTCAGGGCTCGCGCTAGCGCAGCAGGAGCGTGTAGAGGTCCCAATAGTCCTCGGCGAGCACGTTCCAGGGCGACGCGGCCGATGAGCGGGCGCCGGCGGACGATGCGGGACCGAGCGAGTCGGCGGTCGGAACCGTATCTGCGCTATTGCGGTATTCACACGACGCGCGCAGCCGATCCAGACGCCCTTTGACGGCTGCGTTGATGTTCTTCGGATTCGCGATCGCACCCATCGCTTTCTGCACCCGCTGCATGATCTCTTCGCAGTCCTCGCGGGAACCGAAGCGCATCTCGTGCACCCGACGCGCCATCGCCTCCTTCGCCCGCGCCGTAAGTCCGTAGGCGTCCGCGGCCTCACACGCCAGTTCGGCATACGCGATGATCGCGAGGTTGATGTTGCGCCGCGCACCCAGCGAAATCCCGGGGAACGGGCCCGGCGCCTCGCTGAGAATGGCCTTGCGCTCGACGTGCAGGTGGCCGACCGTCGCATCGGCGGCGAAGCAGTCGGCGCGCAGATCCTCGAGTGTGCGTTGCAAATTGCGGCGCTTGAAGTAATGCCAGATCGCGGTGAGGCGCTCGCACTCGGCGACGCGCGCCGCGAGCGCCGCATGCTTCTCCTCGGCCGCGGCTGCCACCGCCGCAAGCCGCTCGTCGGCGTCGGCGAGCCGGGTCCGGCGCTGCGCTTCGAACTCCTCGCGGTGTTTGGCCGTCTCTCGAGTTTCCTGGGTGCGCGTCAATTCGATCGCGAAGGCCGCTATCATGGTGTGAGCGATCTTCCACAGCGCGCGCAGCTGATAGAAGACGAGCGCACCGTAGCCGGTGACGGGATCCGCGAGCAGCTCACCGAGCGAATCGAGCTGCTCCTGAACGCGCAGGGTCGCGCCTTCCTGCTGCTTGAGGCGGTCGCGCAGGAGATGCAATTCGTCCTTCAAATCGGCGTGGGCTTTTTTCAGACCGGCGCGATTCTGGAAGAGCTGTTTGAGACGCTCCTCCTCGGCGCTGGCGGCATTGCCTTCCTGCCCCAGCTTCAAGAAACTCAGCTTGTCGATCAATTTGCCGCCCCAGACGCCCGATCGCGAAGGACATCCCGAGCCGCGCGGGCCCGGTTAGAAGCGATGTCCCCGCTCAGCGCAATACTCCAGCCATTTGTTTAACATCATGTTGCGTGCCCAGCGCTGATCCAGTTCACGATTGAGTCCGGCATGCAGGCGCGCCAGCTGGGGGTGGCGCTGAAAGCCGCGAAATCCGCGTACCTCGGCGAGCCGTGCATCGTGATAGACGCAGACTTCCAAGTCCGGATCGCAGACGGGCGCGCCGCCCAGATCGAACTGGTAAGTCAACCGGAACACGCTGGTATAGCGGCAGCGTTCGACAGGAATGAGATGCAGGTCGCAATCCGAATGCACCCGCGACACGACGCTCCCCACAATCGATCGCAAATCGCCGATGAGCCAGCCCAGGCGCAGGAAATTGCTCTCGTAGAGAGTCATCAGACTGACGAAACTGCCCGCCTTCGCCCGCCACGACGTCACGCACAACTGATCCGCTAACATGACCGGACTATACCACGCAGAGCATGGATTTCAGGTCCGCAAGGAGCGCTTTCAGGGCCGCAAACGGCGCTCGACGCCGGTGCGGTCCAAAATCCGGCTGGAGATCTCCTCGATCGAACATTCGGTCGAATCGATGACCGGGATGCCATGCCGTTCGAACAGGGATTCGGCGGCCCGCACCTCGAACGCCACCTGCTGCGCCGACGCGTAGCGGCTGTCGGGGCGCCGTTCATGGCGAATCTGTTGCAGGCGATCCGGCTTGATCGTGAGACCGAACAGTTTCGGCTGATGCAGTTCGAGCGCTCGCGGCAGCTTGCGCGAATCCAAGTCCTCGTCGGTGAGCGGATAATTCGCCGCGAAGATTCCATATTGCATCGCTAGATACAGGCAGGTCGGCGTCTTGCCCGAGCGCGATACGCCGACGAGGATGACGTCCGCCCGTTCGTAGTCTCGCAACACCGAGCCGTCGTCGTTCGCAAGTGCGAAGTTGGTCGCGTCGATGCGCAGCGCATAGGCGTGGGTGTCGGCCATGCGATGCGCGCGACCCGCAACGTGGTTCGAGCGCGTTTTGAGCTCCTGCTCCAGGGGTGTGAGAAACGGATCGAAAAAATCGAGGAAAAATCCCTTGCTGGACCGTACGACGTTGCGCACGTCCTCCTGCACGAGCGTGCTGAATACGATCGGCGGGACGCCCTCTTGTTCGCCGATCAGATTGATCTTGCGGACGGCCTCCAGTGCCTTGTCAACCGTGGAGATAAATGGCACAGTCACCTGCCGGAAGTCGATTCCCTCGAACTGAGTCATGAGACTGTGCCCCATCGTTTCTGCGGTTACGCCAGTTTGGTCGGACACGAAAAAAACCGTTCGTTTGATCACATTAGCCCCGTTAAGTAATGCGAATCGCCCCAAGGCCGCCCGCCACGCGCTCGTCCGCGATCATCGCCGATGGGGCGCGCGGCTGAAGTGTTTCATTTCCACACCTTCCGAACAAGAAAACTTCCATGAAGCCCTACATCATCCCCTTTGAGCGATTGAGAAACAGCGACGTGGAACTCGTCGGGGGCAAGAACGCGTCCATCGGCGAAATGATCTCCGGCCTCGCCGGCGTCGGCGTCTCGGTACCGGGCGGTTTTGCGACGACCTCGCACGCTTACCGCGATTTTCTGGCTCAGGACGGCCTGGACGAGCGCATCCGCAGCGCGCTCGCCGCGCTCGACGTCGACGACATCGCCCAGCTCTCGGCGGTCGGAGCCCGGATTCGCGGCTGGATGCTCGCGACCCGCTTTCCCGACCGGCTGCAGGCCGAGGTGCTCGACTCGTGGCGCAAGATGGGCGAGGGTCCGCAATTCGCCGTCGCGGTGCGCTCGTCGGCAACGGCCGAGGATCTGCCCGAGGCTTCGTTCGCCGGGCAGCAGGAGACGTTCCTGAATGTACGCGGTGAAGAGCATCTGCTCACCTGCGTACATGAGGTTTATGCCTCATTATTCAATGACCGCGCGATCGCCTATCGCGTCCACAACGGCTTCGATCACGCCGCTGTCGCGCTATCGGTCGGCGTACAGCACATGGTCCGCAGTGATCTCGGCAGCGCGGGCGTCATGTTCACCCTCGATACCGACTCCGGTTTTCGCGACGTGGTGTTCATCACGTCCGCTTACGGCCTCGGCGAAACGGTGGTGCAGGGCGCCGTCAATCCGGACGAATTCTACGTCTACAAACCCGCACTGCGTGCCGGGCGACCGGCGGTGTTACGCCGCAACCTCGGCGCCAAGGCGATCAAGATGGTGTATGCCGAACCGGGCACCGGCGCGCGCGTGCGCAACGTCGACGTCTCCGCCGCCGACCGGAGCCGGTTCTCGCTAAGCGAGGCGGATCTCGTCACGCTCGCGAAACAGGCCCTGATCATCGAGCAGCATTACGGCACGCCGATGGACATCGAATGGGGCAAGGACGGCGACACCGGCAAGATCTATATCCTTCAGGCCCGACCCGAGACCGTGCAGAGCCGCGCGGGCCGGGTGATCCAGCGCTTCACGCTCAAGACGCGCTCGCACGTGGTGATCAGCGGACGCAGCATCGGCCAGCGCATCGGCGCCGGTCACGCGCGCGTCATCCGCGACGTCAAGGACATGGCTCGGGTTCGCGCGGGCGACGTGCTCGTCGCCGACATGACCGACCCCGACTGGGAGCCCGTCATGAAGCGCGCCGCGGCAATCGTCACGAATCGCGGTGGGCGCACCTGTCACGCCGCCATCATTGCGCGTGAACTCGGCATTCCCGCGGTCGTCGGCTGCGGCAACGCCACGAGCGTCGTTCGCGAGGACCAGGCCGTCACCGTGTCCTGCGCGGAAGGCGATACCGGCCACGTCTATGACGGCATGCTCGAATACGATGAGCGCTCGATCGAGATGGATGCCCTGCCGCCGATCCCGGTGCGTATCATGATGAACGTCGGCAATCCGGACCGCGCCTTCGATTTCGCCGGGATTCCGCATCGTGGCGTGGGCCTCGCCCGCCTCGAATTCATCATCAATCGGATGATCGGCGTGCACCCGCGCGCTCTGCTCGACTACGCCGGCCAAAGCGCGGAGCTGAAGGACGCGATCGACAAGCAGATCGCCGGCTACGCCGATCCGGTCAGTTTCTATGTGGATAAACTCGTCGAGGGCATCGCGCAAATCGCCGCCGCCTTCGCACCCGAGCCGGTCATCGTGCGGCTGTCGGACTTCAAGTCGAACGAATACGCGAATCTGATCGGCGGCAAGCGCTACGAGCCGCACGAGGAAAACCCGATGCTGGGTTTTCGCGGGGCGTCGCGTTACGTCGACGAGAACTTCCGGCCGTGCTTCGAACTCGAATGCCGTGCGCTCACGCGAGTGCGCGACGCAATGGGCCTCACGAACGTCCAGGTCATGGTGCCCTTCGTGCGCACGCTCTCCGAGGCGAAGGCCGTCACGGAACTGCTCGCCGCCAACGGCCTGGCGCGCGGCCAGAACGGGCTGAAGCTCATCATGATGTGCGAATTACCGACCAACGCGGTGCTCGCAGACCGGTACTTGGAGTATTTCGACGGGATGTCGATCGGATCGAACGACATGACGCAGCTCACGCTCGGCCTCGACCGCGATTCGGCCGTCATCGCCAAACTGTTCGACGAACGCGACGATGCCGTCAAAGCAATGATGTCGATGGCGATCAAGGCCTGCAAGGCGCAGGGCAAATACGTCGGCATCTGCGGCCAGGGACCGTCCGATCATCCCGAGCTCGCACGCTGGCTCGTCGATCAAGGCATCGACAGCCTTTCGCTGAACCCGGACACCGTGGTCGAGACCTGGATGTTCCTAGCGAGCGAACGGCAGTAACAAGCGCTCGCGATAGTACTCGAGCTCGCGGATCGATTCGCGCACGTCGTCGAGCGCGAGATGTGTCGCGCTTTTCTGGAAGGCTTGCGCAACCTGCGGTGCCCAACGCTGGGCGAGTTCCTTGAGCGTGCTCACGTCGAGATTCCGGTAGTGGAAAAACTTCTCGAGAGCCGGCATGAGCCGCGCGAGAAAACGCCGATCCTGGCAAATGCTGTTGCCGCACATCGGCGAGCGGCCGGCTTCGACCCATAGGCTCAGGAAATCCAGCGTCTGGCGCTCAGCCCTGGCGGCGTCGATACGGCTCGTGCGGACGCGAGCGGCGAGGCCCGAACCCCCATGCTGGCGCTGATTCCAGTCATCCATGGCGGCGAGCACGGCGTCGCTCTGGTGAATCGCGATGACCGGCCCTTCGGCGAGCACATGGAGGTGTTTGTCGGTTACGATGGTGGCGATTTCGAGGATGACGTCGGACTGAGGGTTGAGCCCCGTCATCTCCAGATCGATCCAAACGAGGTTCTCTGCGGATTTCACGATGTCTCTATGCTAGCAGAGCGCGCCGGATTGCAGTCATGAACACGCCGGCGGAGACGGCCGACGGCATCGTGCTCGCGAGTTACGGGCGCGGCGCCCTGGTCCTCGCCGGCGACGAGCAATTTCACTGTAGCCTGACGGGGCGCAAACTGCGCCTCGTTTGCGGCGATCGCATCGGCTGGCGGCAGATGCCTTCGGCGAACGGCCCCGCCGTGGTATCGGTCGCCCCCCGCCGCAACGTCATCGAGCGCATCGATGCCCGCGGCCGCGCCGAAGCCGTGGCCGCGAACATCGGCCGGCTGGCGATCGTGGTCGCCCCGGAACCCCAGCCGGACTGGTATCTGATCGATCGCTATTGGGCCGCCGCCCGGCAGCAGGACATCGAAACACTGCTGATCCCCAACAAGCGGGACTTGGGGCTCGACGCGCTGCAAGCCGAACTGGAGGTCTACCGCGGCTTAGGATTGCCGTGCCTTGAAATCGCAGCGCATTCCGGGGCGGGTATCGACGAACTCGCGCGGGCGCTGGCAGGCGGCGCCACCCTGCTTGTCGGCCAATCGGGCGTCGGCAAATCCTCGATCGTCAACGCACTCGCCCCGGAAGCCGCTGCGCAGACGGCGGCCCTGACCCGCGACGACGAGGGACGCCATACAACGACGACGGCGCGCTGGTACCGCCTTGCGCAGGATGCGGCGATCGTCGACGCGCCCGGCGTCCGCGACTTTGCGCCCCCCGCACACCTGATGCGGGCGGCCGAGCGCGGCTTCGTCGAAATCCACGCGATCGGCGTCGGCTGCCGCTTCAACGATTGCCGCCACTTCGATGAACCGGGATGCTGCGTGCAGACCGCCGTCGCCGCAGGCAAGATTTCGGCACGCCGCTACGAGAGTTACCGACGCCTCGCGCGGCTCTACGAAGACCTGGCCCCGCCGTGAAAGTCACACCGGCCGAACCCAATGCCCGGCCGCGCGCTCAGGAGACGGCGGTCCTGCCGGCCAGCGCGTGCGCAAGCGTGCCCCCATCGACGTACTCGAGTTCGCCGCCCACGGGCACACCGTGGGCGATGCGCGACGCCTTGAGTCCGCGGCGCAGGGCCATCTCGCCGAGATAGTGCGCCGTGGCCTCGCCTTCCGCGGTGGGATTCGTCGCCAGAATGACTTCGGCCACCTCGCCGGCGCCGAGCAGACGTTCGAACTCGTCGAGCCCGAGTTCCGCCGGTCCCACACCGTCGAGCGGCGACAAATGGCCCATGAGCACGAAATAACGGCCGCGAAACCCGCCCGACTGCTCGATAGCGACCACGTCGGCCGGCGATTCGACCACGCACAACTGCGTGATGTTGCGCTGGGACGAGGCGCAAATCGCGCACAGTTCGCTCTCGGTGAGCATGCGGCAGCGTTTGCAGTGGCCGACGTTGGCGAGCGCGTCGGCAAGCGACTGGCTCAAAATTCGGCCGCCGGGGCGATCCCGCTCGAGCAGATGAAAGGCCATGCGCTGCGCGGATTTCGGCCCGACGCCGGGCAGGCACCGCAGCGCCTCGATCAGGCGTGCGAGCGTCGGCGTGTATTTCATCCGAAGGGCAGCTTCATACCAGGCGGTAGATTGAGCCCGGACATGAGCCCGGAGTATTTTTCGGAGGTTCGCGCCGCGATCTTGTGAACCGCATCGTTGACTGCGGCTACGATCAAATCCTCCAACATGTCCTTGTCTTCACCGAGCAGCTTCGGTTCGATCGTGACGCGTTTGGCTTCGTGGCGACCGTTCAGCACGAGTTTGACCATGCCGGCCCCCGACTCGCCCGTGACTTCGAGTTCGGCGAGTTCGGCCTGCGCCTTTTGCATGTTCTCCTGCATCTGCTGCGCTTGGCGCATCAGATTGCCGATTCCACCCTTCATCATGGACTCTACCTCCTACATTCCGCCCGGTTTGATCGAAGCCGCGTCGACGTCGGCGCCGAAGCGCTCGCGCAAACCCTTCACCGTCGGATCCTCGTCGAACGCCGCGGCCGCCGCTGTCATTTTATTCTGTTCGGCAAGACTCCGCTGACGCGCAGGCGTCACGAGGCCGTTGTCGGCCGTCTCGACCGACAAGCGAATCTCCTGGCCGAAATACTTGGACAGGGCCTGCAGCATTTTCTCTTCGATTTGTTTCGTCCGGCGATCCGCCGCGGCTGCATCGAGGCGCAGGCGCAGCAGCCCATGCTCGAACGACGCCGGGACGCAATTGAGCGCGAATTGGCGCGCCATGCCCGAAAGCTGCGCCGCATCGACGATCGCCGGCCAGTTCGCCGCATCGATCGAAACCGGCGGCGGCGCACCCGGCTCCGTGCGCGCAGCCGACGCTGCATTGCGCTCGGTCTCGGCAGCCGCGGTTGGAATGACGCCGGCGGCCGGCGACGACCGCGGGGCCTCCACGGACGCCGACCCCGTCGGACGGCGCGCCGCGGCGGGTTCGCGGCCGACCGCGCTTTCGGCCGGCGATTCGGCTTCCGGTCGGAACGCGAGCATCCGCAGCAGCGTCATTTCAAAGCCTGCTCGCGGCTCGGGCGCCATGCCCAAGTCGCGACGGCCGGCGATCGCGATCTGGTAGTAGAGTTGCACGTCGGCCGGAGGGATCGTACGCGCAAGCCGCAACAGGTCTGGGCCGTCGAATTCGTCCTCGGATTTTGCGGCATCGGGCACGACCTGGACGATGGCAATGCGCTGCAAGAGCGCGGCAACTTCGACGAGCGCGCGATCGTAGTCCGGCGCATCGCGGTCGAGGTCGCGTACCTGGGCGAGCAAAGCCGCTCCATCACCGGCGCCGAGCGCGGCGACGATACGTTCGACGTGGCCGCGATCGATCGTGCCCAACATCGAGCGGGCGTTCGCCTCGGTGAGCGCGCCGCCGCCGAAAGCGATCAGTTGATCGAGGAGACTCAGGGCGTCGCGCATGCTGCCTTCCGCCGCGCGCGACAGCAGCGCGAGCGCGGCCGCTTCGAACGCAAGCTCCTCGGCGCCGGCGATGAATTTCAGGCGTGCGCCGATCAGCGCCGCGGACAGGCGCTTCAGGCTGAACTGCAGGCATCGCGACAGCACCGTGACCGGCAGCTTCTGCGGGTCGGTCGTCGCGAGCAGAAATTTCACGTGCGGCGGCGGCTCCTCAAACGTCTTCAGCAGTGCGTTGAAGGAATGGTTCGAGAGCATGTGCACTTCGTCGATGAGGTAGACCTTGAAGCGGCCGCGCGTCGGCGCGTATTGCACGTTGTCGAGCAGTTCGCGGGTGTCGTCGACCTTGGTCCGCGATGCGGCGTCGACCTCGATCAGATCGACGAAGCGGCCCTCGTCGATTTCACGGCAGGCGGCGCATACTCCGCAGGGGCTTGCACTGACCCCCGCTTCGCAGTTGAGCGATTTGGCGAGGATCCGCGCGACGGTCGTCTTGCCGACGCCGCGTGTGCCAGTGAACAGAAACGCATGATGCACTTTGCCGCTGTCGAGGGAATGACTCAGAGCCTGGAGCACGTGCTCCTGGCCCACCATCTCGGCAAATTTCTTGGGCCGCCATTTGCGCGCGAGTACGACGTAGCTCATTGGTCACTCAATTTTAACCGGGAAACTTGTGCGCCGCGCATGGGAGTTGGGAGGCGGCCCGCGCCAGCAGGACTTCGGCGCCCGACTTAAAGTCCCTACCGCTGCTCCCTTCCGGGCCTGACGGGGTTCGGAACCAGTCGTCGCGAAGATGCAAACGCGAGCCACCATTGACTCTTGATCAAACCGGCGGAGAAGGACGATGGACTCGGCCTGCGGCCCCCGCCCTATCATCAACTCACACTGGCGGAGAGGGAGGGATTGCTCGGCGCTACGCGCCTCGTCCCTTCGGGACCGCCGTCGCTACCGCTCCGGCGTCCGCGCCGCCGCTTCGCGGCGGCTCGTCGAACCCGATCGTCTATTTCTCGGGTTCGAACCCCTCCTACCTATCAACACTGCAAACCTCATAACGGTGAGCCTCGCCCTCATCAACCGATACCGACTGGCGGAGAGGGAGGGATTCGAACCCTCGAACACCTTTTGGGATGTTACTCACTTTCCAGGCGAGCGCCTTCGACCACTCGGCCACCTCTCCACTCGGGTCGCAAGGGTACCGGACGCACGCCGGCCGAGCAAATCAAGCCGCGGGCTTTGGGGTATCCGGCGGGCCGTGAATGCTCCGCCGGAGGTCCCTCAGTTCGTCGTGGGCTTCGCGGCTGCCGGAGCGTCGGTCACGGGCGGCGGTACGGCGGGAGCCGCGACCGCAGGTTCCGCGGCCGCCTTGCCCGAGGCGGCGACTTTGAAGCGAGGCGGGGAGTCCAAACAGGGATCGTTCTCGCCGAGCGGCGGCGCCTCGACGTCGACGGGCGGAATTACGAGCGCGCTTTGCACGTTCGGCGCGTCCAAGCCGGCAGGCACACGCAACGAGGCCACCTGAAGTGCGCGCTGGTACTCCTGGGGCGCATGACAATCCGACCGGAACGGGTGCGCCAGCTTATTCCAGCTGCAGGCGCTCGAAAGCGTCGCCAGGCTCAGGCAAATCAACCATCGACCGCTTGTCATGCTGCTTGATCCTTCGATTCAATACCTGCGGAACCCATGGCTCGCAGGACCAGTTCCTGATAAACGGGCGACATCTCGACCAAGGGCAGGCGAATCGCGCCGCCGATCAAGCCCATCCTCGCAACCGCCCATTTCACGGGAATCGGGTTCGCCTCGACGAACAAATCGCGGTGCAGCGCCTGAAGGGACGAATCGATTGCACGTGCGCGCTCTAAATCGCCGGCGAGCGCCGCCATACAGGCCTCGTGCATCCTACGCGGCGCGACATTCGCAGACACCGAAATCACACCCTTGGCGCCGATCTCGATCAAATCCACGAACGTCGCATCGTCCCCGGACAGCAGCGTGAAATCCGCCGGGCAGGCCGCCAGGACCTCGCGGGCGCGTTGCAAGGACCCGGTTGCCTCCTTGACCGCGACGATCTGCGAATGCCGGGCAAGCCGGCCGATCGTCGCCGGCAACACATCGACGGACGTTCTGCCCGGCACATTATACAGGATAACCGGCACCGCCGAGGCGTCCGCGGCCGCCGAAAAATGCCGATAGAGGCCCTCTTGCGGCGGCTTGTTGTAGTACGGCGCGACGAGCATGACGCCATCGACGCCGAGCCGCGACAATTGACGCGTTCGTGCCACGGTACCCGCCGTGGAGTTCGTGCCGCAGCCGACGATCAAACGGGTGCGACCCCGGCAGCGCGTCACGGCGCGGCACGTCAATTCCTCGATTTCCTCGACACTGAGCGCCGGCGATTCCCCCGTGGTTCCGGCAACGACGATGCCGTCGGTGCCCTCGCTCACATGAAAATCGAGCAGTCCGTCCCAACACGCCCAATCGATTCCCCCGTCCTGGAGCATCGGCGTGACAATGGCGACCATGCTTCCGGTGAACATCGCGCGACCTCGCGGGCAAATACCGCTACCTTAAGTGGGCAACCGGCACCCTGGCAAGCGTTCGCACTAGCAGCTTCGCCACCGGAAGCGCTCCTTACGGTAGAATTTGCGGCAATGAAACAACATATCGTGATTTCGGCGGTTGGCGGCGACCGCGTCGGCATGGTCCATGACCTTTCCAAAGCGGTAACCGACTGCGGCGGCAGCATCAGCGAGAGCCGCATGACTTCGCTCGGCAGCGAGTTCGCGATGCTGCTGCTCGTGACGGGCAACTGGCACACGCTCGCCAAGCTCGAGGGGGAGTTCAAAAAGCTCGGCGACGCCACGGGCATGAATATCCAGCTGCGGCGTACGGAGGCGCGCGCCGCACGCAATGACATGCTGCCCTATTCGATCGACGTCGTTTGCCTGGATCAGACCGGCATCGTCGCCGGTCTCTCGGGATTCTTCGCGCAACGCGGCGTGGACATCGCGGAGCTCTCGACGCGCTCCTATGCCGCGGCCCATACCGGCGCGCCGATGTTTTCGGTGCAGCTCATCGTCAACGTGCCGAGCCGCCTGCATATCGGCGTCCTGCGCGAGGAGTTCATGGACTTCTGCGATCACCTGAATCTCGATGCAATCTTCGAACCCGTCAAGAGTTGATCCCTCCTATGAAAGCGTTGACCCCCCGCCACTTTGAAATTATGAGTACCATCGCATGAGCAGACCGGAGATCGGCAAGAAGGCGCCGGCATTCAGCCTCGACGGGACGGGCGGCAAATGGTCGCTCAAAGACGCGCTCGGCAGCAACGCGGTGCTGTACTTCTATCCGCGCGACAATACGCCGGGCTGCACCAAGGAGGGTGAGAGCTTCACCGCGGCCTATGCGCAGTTCAAGAAGGCCAAGACGCTCATTTTCGGGATCTCTCCCGACACCGTCGAGTCCCACCACAAATTCAAGGAAAAGCTCGCATTTGCGTTCGATCTGCTGAGCGATACGGACCAGACCGTCTGCAAGCTGTACGACGTGATCCAGGAAAAGAGCATGTACGGAAAAAAGTTCATGGGCGTTGAACGCAGCACGTTTCTGATCGACGCCAAAGGAGTGCTTCGCGAGGCCTGGCGCAAGGTCAAGGTCGACGGCCATGCCGAAGCGGTATTGGCGGCGGTAAAGGGCCTGTGACACAGGCCTTGCGACCGCGGCGCGCCGCGGTCGCCGCGAAACCGAAGCGGGCGAAAACCGACCATCGGATTTTCGTGCTCGATACGAACGTGCTCATGCACGATCCGACGGCGATCTTTCGCTTCGAGGAACACGACATCTACATCCCGATGACGGTGCTCGAGGAACTCGATGCCGGCAAGAAGGGGCTGTCGGAATCGGCGCGCAACGTCCGTCAGGTGAGCCGCTTCCTCGATGAGCTGATGCAGGGCGCCACGAAGGAGGAGATCGATCGCGGCCTGCCTCTGCCGACCGCGGTGCCCATCAACCACGGCAAGCCGCCGCCGGGCGGACGGGTCTATTTCCAGACGCAATTGCTCGAATCGGTTCTGCCCGACAGTCTGCCGGGCCACGGAGCCGACAATGCGATCCTCGCGAACACCCTCGCCCTCCAGCGCAAGTTTCCGGCGACCCGCGTCACGCTCGTCTCCAAAGACATCAACCTGCGCATCAAGGCGGCGATCGTCGGCGTGAAGGCCGAGGATTACTCCAGCGACAAGACCATCGAGGATGCGGATCTGCTGTCGAGCGGAGTCCAGGAGCTGCCGACGAACTTCTGGGACAAACACGGCAAAGGCATGGAATCCTGGCAGCACCACAGCCGCACCTTCTACCGCGTGCGCGGGCCTCTGGTGAGCGAATGGCAGACGCACCAGTTCGTCTACGACTCCGGCGAGAACGGCGTCGAAGCGATCGTGCGCGGTCTCGAGAACGAGTCGGCGGTGCTCGAACTCACGGTCGATTACCGCACCGAGCGCAACAACGTCTGGGGAGTGAACGCGCGCAATCGTGAACAGAATCTCGCGCTCAACCTGCTGATGGACCCCGAGATCGACTTCGTCACGGTATTGGGGCCCGCCGGCACGGGCAAGACCCTGTTGACGCTCGCTGCGGGCCTGTCGCAGACGCTCGATCACAACCGCTTCAGCGAGATCATCATGACCCGCGTCACGATCCCGCTCGGCGAGGACATCGGCTTCCTGCCGGGAACCGAGGAGGAGAAAATGGAGCCGTGGATGGGCGCCCTCATGGACAACCTCGAGGTACTCACCCAAAGCCAGCCCGGGGGCACCTGGGGGCGGGCCGCGACCAACGATTTATTGCGGCACCGAATCAAGATACGATCGATGAACTTCATGCGCGGGAGAACCTTCCTGAACCGGTTCATCATCATCGACGAGGCGCAGAATTTGACCCCGAAACAGATGAAAGCCCTCGTGACGCGCGCGGGTCCGGGCACCAAGATGATCTGTCTTGGTAATATTGCGCAAATCGACACGCCCTACCTGACCGAGACGACGTCCGGCCTTACCTACGTCGTCAATCGGTTCCACGGATGGACGCATTCCGGCCACATCACGCTGGTGCGGGGCGAGCGCTCACGCCTCGCGGATTACGCCTCCGAGGTACTTTGAAATCGCTTTACCGCCGCGAACTTAATGGTCCGGAATCGACTCCAAGGTGTCTTATGGATCGACTCGTGAATGTCTCGCGGCCCTGGTCCGCATTCGCGCTCGCCGTGTGCCTCGGGGCGAGCCTCGGCGTCGCCTGGGTCACCGGCGCCGAAGCGGCGACCCGTTCGGGGCCGGGAACGGGCGTGGGCGAGGATGAACTCCCGGAACTCGGCAGTCCGGCCAACGCGGCGGTCTCCCTCGAGGAGGAATACAGCGTCGGGCAGATGGTCGTGCGCAACATGCGCGAACAGAGCATGATTCTGGAGGACCCCGAGGTCAGCGAATACATGCAGGACATCGGCCACCGGCTCTCGAGCCGCGCCGAGGAAGGCCAGCACCAGTTTTTCTATTTCGTCGTCAAGGAGCCGGTCATCAACGCCTTCGCGCTACCCGGCGGCTTCATCGCCGTCAACAGCGGGCTCATCCTGTCGACGGCCAACGAGAACGAACTTGCGGGCGTCATGGCGCACGAGACCGCCCACGTGACCCAGCGGCACATCGCTCGCGGCGCGGTCGATCAGTCGCGCTCCGGGCTGGTGTCGGCGGCCGCCATGCTCGCGGCGATTCTGATCGGCGCGACCGCGGGTCGCGGCAATCCGGGAGCCATGGAGGGCGCGGTGCTCGGCGCCGAGAGCGCGGCGATTCAACATCAGATCAACTACACCCGCTCTCAGGAGTTCGAGGCCGACCGTATCGGCGTCTACACGATGGCCGCGGCCGGCTTCGACCCGCTCGGTATGCCGGCATTCTTCGAGACGCTGAACCGCAATTCTCCGAATCCGGACCGGATCCGCCAGATCGAGTTTCTGATCGATCACCCGGTGACCTCCGACCGTATTTCCGAATCGCGGGCCCGCGCCGAACAGATCGGCCGCATCCGCCATGAGGATTCGCTGAGCTACGGCTTGATCCGCGAGCGCCTGCGCTCGCTCGTCGGCGATCCGCACGTTGCGATCAAGTACTACAACGACATGCGGAAGAACGGTGCGGGCAACACGATGGAGGAGCGCTACGGGCTCGCCGTGGCGTACATCAATGCGAAGGAGCCGGAACCGGCGATCAAGGAGCTGCAGGCCCTGCTGCACGAGTACCCCAAGATCACGCAGATCTACGGCGCGCTCGGGCAGGCCTATCTCGCGAACGGCCAACTCAAGGAGTCGACGGAGATTCTCGAGAAGGCGCTCGACCTGTTCCCGCGCAACATCCCGGTGACGATCCGCCTTGCCGAGACCTGCATGAAATCAGGAGACAACAAGCGCGCGCACCAGGTGCTCCTCGACCTCTTCGACGTCGTCGAGCCCACTCCGGACCAGGCGCGCCTGATTGCGAAAGCCGCCAACGCGGCCGGCGACATCGCCGATTCGTATTATTATCTGTCCGAGTTCTTTATCATGAACGGCGAACTGCAGAAGTCCGCCTCCCAGCTCCAGCTCGCGCTTGGATTGCCGGGCCTGAACCCGATTCAGCGTGCGCGATTCAGCGCCCGTCTCGAGGAGGTTCGGGGGGTCCTCGCCCGCGAGAAGAAAACCCAGGTTGCCGAGGACAACGGCGGCAATGGGCGCCATTGACGCATTGCCATCGACCTGACGACAGACCAGAGAAGGATCAGACCATGACGAAACGCCGGTTTTGGCGTGCCTTGATTTGCTCGACGATTGCCGCTTCGATTTGTGGTTGCGTCACGCTGCCGCCGAACGCGCCGCGATCGCCGCAGGACCCCTGGGAACGCTGGAACCGGGGCGTCTACAAATTCAACGATGCCATCGACCGCGGCGTCGCGAAACCCGTCGCGCGCACGTATTTGCGCGTCGTGCCGCATCCGATCCGCAAGGGGGTCACGAACTTCTTCTCGAACCTGGAAATGACCACGGTCATGGTCAATGATGCGCTCCAGGGCAAGCTGCGCGCCGCCGCCACCGACCTCGGCCGCTTCCTGCTGAATTCCACGGTGGGCGTAGCCGGTCTGCTCGATCCGGCCACGCAGATCGGCATGGCGCACAACGACGAGGATTTTGGTCAAACGCTGGGGAGATGGGGCGTGCACCCCGGACCCTTCCTCGAACTGCCGCTGCTCGGCCCTTCGGATCTGCGCGACGGGCCCGCGCTGCTGGTCGACACCTACACCAATCCGCGCTATTACCTGGTCAAGAATACGTACGTGAAATACGGCATGTACGGCATCAATTTCATCGATCGACGGGCGAATCTGCTGTACCTCGATCCTACGCTGCAGGCCGCCTTCGATCCGTATGTGTTCGTGCGCGATGCTTACATAGCGAGACGCGCCTACCTCGTCTCGGACGGCAAGCTGCCCGCGGAAGCGCCGCTGGTCGACCCGGATGCACCGGCGCCTACGAACGAAATGGCGCCTGACGATAGAACCGCGCCTACACCTTCTCCCACGCCCTCTCCCACGCCCGAGACCACACCCCCACCGCAACCCTAGGGTTTGGGCTCAGTCGAGGGGCGGCGCTAGCCCCACAGCAAGAGCTCCTCGACCTCACTGAGGCGAGCAAGCTGCTGTAGCTGGGCCGGCACGTTTTCATAGCGCAGCGCATGTTTCGAGGCGCGGGCGACGCTGAGCCACTCGAGGATCAGGGCGAGGCCGGCGCTATCGGCCAACGTGACGGCCGCGAGGTCGATGAATGCCGCTCGTCCGGCGAGGATCGCGTCCTCGCCCGGTGTCAGCAGAGACCCGACCGTATTGAAATCGAGTACGCCCGTGACGCGGGCGCGCTCACCGTCCTCGATGACGAATGCAGCGGCGACGGTACCGCTTGCTGTGCGGGCATTCAATGCGGCACGCCCCGCGGGGAAATGCCCTCCTTTTCAAGCCGGTCGATGACCTCGTCGAGACCCTTCGACTGGACCTCTGCGCCGATATCGGTGCGGAAACTCTTGACGTAAGAGATGCCTTCGATGACGACGTCCCACGCCTTCCAGCCCGTTTCCTCGTGACGCAGACTGAAATCCACGGGAACGGTTTCGCCGTTCGACCGCTTCACCTCGGTATGCACCGTTGCGTCCTTGTCGTTCGGATCCCCCCGGAACGGCAAGATCCGGAACCGATCGGCCGTGAAATCGACGAGCGCAGTACCGTAGTTGCGCAGCAGCGAGTGATAGAAAGCATCCACGAAGCGCTTGCGCTGGTCGGCCGTCGCCGTCCGCCACGCTTGACCCAGAACGAGGCGCGCCGCGAGTTCGCTGTCGAAATTCGGCAGCAACACGTTCGCGACCAGGCCGTCGAGTTTCGCCGAATCACTCTTGTACATCGCGCGGTTGGCGTCGAGTTCCTTGAGCATGCGTTGCGCCGAGTTCTCGACGATTTCCTGCGGTCCCATCGTCGCGCTCGCAGCGGATGCAGGCGGCGCCCCGGCCTGCCCGTACGCGCCAAGCGGCTGCAGGCTGGACGCGGCGAGCAGCACCACCAGGAAACCTGAGGGGATGCGCGCAAAGACCCGGGGAAAGCTGCCTTGCATCGAAGTGGCGTCCACGGCGTTCATTTAGTCTTCTCCGGAGCTGAGGGCGCGGGTGCTTTGGACGCATCCGCACCCGCTTTGGACGCATCCGCACCCGTCTGCGAGGAACCCTTGGCGAAATTCGCCAGGAATTGACCGATCAAATTCTCGAGCACGAACGCGGATTGCGTAAAGTCGATTTGATCGTTGTTTTTCAAATAAGTTTCAGCGCCACCCGCGGTCAGCCCGATGAACTTGCCGCCGAGCAGTCCCTGCGTGTAGATGCTGGCGTCGCTGTCGGTCGGAATCTGGTTGTACTTCGCGTCGATGCGCATGTCGACCACGGCCTTGTAGATCCGCGAATCGAAATCGATGCGCACCACGCGGCCGATTTCGACTCCCGACATTGACACGGGCGAGCCGACCTTCAAGTCGCCGATGTTGTCGAATTTCGCCGTCACGTCGTAGTGCGGTTTGCTGCCGAAGGATATGCCCCGGCTCGTCGTCTGCGTCGTCAAGAACAGCAGCGCGGCGAATCCCAGGAAGATGAACAGCCCGGTTCCGAGACTCAAGCTACGCGAATTGCGCATAAGAAATCCTCTTACAGAAACACTGCCGTGATCAGATAGTCCAGGAACAGCGTCAAGACGGCCGAGGTCACGACGGTCCGCGTGGTCGCCTCGCCGACGCCCTCGGCCGTCGGTACCGCATTGTAACCCTCGTAGACCGCGATCAAACTGCAGGCGATGCCGAAGGCGAGGCTCTTCACGATCCCTTCGTTGACGTCGACGAGATCCACCGACGAGCGCATCTGCGACCAGAAGCTGCCGGAATCGACGCCCATGATCTGCACGCCGATGAGCTGGGCGCCAAAGATGCCGATCAGGCTGAAGGCCGCGGCGAGCAGCGGCATGGCGATCACGCCGCCCAGGAAGCGCGGCACGACCACGCGCTGGATCGGATCGACGGCCATCATCTCCATCGCCGAAAGCTGGTCCGTCGCCCGCATCAGCCCGATTTCCGAGGCGAGCGCGGTGCCCGCTCGGCCGGCGAACAGCAGCGCCGTGACGACCGGACCCAATTCCTTGACGAGTCCGATCGCCGCCGCCGTGCCGAGCGCCTCCTCGGAGCCGAAGCGCCGCAACAGCTGAAACAACTGGAGCCCCAGGACCATGCCGACGAACAGGCCCGACAGCATCACGATCACGAGCGACAGAGCGCCCGCGTTGTAAATCTGCGCGACGATCAGGTCGAAGCGGCTGAGGGAGCGCGGCACGTTCACCACCAGCCGCAGCAGGAACCTCGCAATCGCGCCGACTCTCACGAGCGTTTCGGTGAGGCTCGTCCAGCGGCGTTCGAGCGCGTTCATTCCGCTCCGTCGCGATCGAGCAATTCGCCGAAGTAATCCGGGGCCGGATAGTGGAAGGGCACGGGCCCGTCGGCGAGTCCTCCCATGAATTGGTGGACGATCTCCGACGGGTCGGCCTGCAGCTGCTGCGGTGTGCCACGCGCGACCACCTGGCCGCCCGACAGCAGGAAAACCTGATCGGCGACCGTGGAGATCTCCTGGACGTCGTGGGAAACCACGATGCTCGTGAGCCCGAGCGCGTCGTTCAAGCGCCGGATCAGGCGCAGGATCACGCCGAGCGAGATCGGGTCGAGTCCGACGAAGGGCTCGTCGTAGATCAGGATTTCCGGATCCATGACGATCGCCCGCGCGAGCGCGACGCGACGGCTCATGCCGCCCGAGAGCTCCGCGGGCATCAGATCGATCGCCCCGCGCAGGCCGACGGCCTGGAGCTTGGTGAGCACGAGCAGTCGGATCAAGCGCTCCGGCAGACGCGTATGCTCGCGCAGCGGAAACGCGACGTTCTCGAACACCGTGAGGTCCGTGAGCAAGGCACCGTTTTGGAACAGCATGCCCATGCGCTTGCGCAATTCGTACAGCTCGCTCCGGGTGAGGCTGCCGAGATCTTCGCCCGCCACGGTGATCGAGCCGCCGCCGGCCGCGATCTGGCGGGTGATGAGGCGCAGCAGCGTGGTCTTGCCGGTGCCGCTCGGCCCCATGATGGCGGTGACGCGTCCGCGCGCCACACTCATGTTCAATCCGGCGAAAACGGGACGCCCGTTCACCGAATAGTTCACATCACGGATTTCGACGATGGATGGAGCTTGATTCAAGTGGGTTCAGTGGCGCCCCCCGGAGTGACGGGGGGCGCCGATGCGCTCGCAGCGGGTCAAGCCGCAGCGTCTTCCATCGAGGCCTTGTACGCCCCGACGGCTGCGAGGCCATTGAGCTTAGCGCGCTTGAACAGAGCGTCTTGACCGAGTCCGAACGTGTTTGCATGACCGGACCAGGCGGCGAGCGCATTGTCCTGCAACGCGCGTCCGTAGCTGAACGTCACGACCCATGGCAGCGGACCCGCCGAATTGATGAGGTTCAGATGTTCCGTCGCGGCGACCGAACTCTGGCCGCCGGAGAGGAACGCGATGCCGGGAACCGCCGAGGGGACGTGCTCCTTGAGCACGCGCAAGGTGGCCTCCGCGACCTGGTTGGGCGTGACCTTTTGGCCGGACTTCTTGCCGGGCACGATCATGTTGGGCTTGAGCACGATGCCCTCGAGAAACACTTTCGCGGCGAACAAGTGGCTGAACACGCGTTGGAGCACGACGGAGGTCACCTCCTCGCACCGCTCGATCGTGTGGGCGCCGTCCATGAGCACTTCAGGCTCGACGATCGGTACGATGCCCGCTTCCTGGCAGAGCGCGGCATAGCGCGCGAGCGCCGCGGCGTTGGCTTCGATCGCATAGGCCGTCGGAATGCCCGTGCCGATGTCGATGACCGCACGCCACTTCGCGAAGCGCGCACCGAGCTTGTGGTAATCGGCGAGGCGCTCGCGCAGGCCGTCATGGCCTTCGGTGATCGTCTCGCCCGGAAAGCCCGCCAACGGCTTCGCGCCCGTATCCACCTTGATGCCGGGCAGAATCCCAAGCTTGGTCAAGTAAGTCGGGAACGGCGTGCCGTCCTTGGTCTTCTGATGAATGGTCTCGTCATAGAGGATCACACCGCTGATGTACTCGCTCGCGCCCGGCGTCGTGAACAACAACTCCCGGTAAGTGCGGCGACTCTCTTCGGTCGAATCCAACTTGATGCCGTTGAATCTCTTGCCGATGGTGCTGGTGCTTTCGTCGGCGGCTAAAATGCCCTTGTTCTTTGCAACCATCGCGCGCGCTATGGCGGATAACTCTTGTTGGTTCATGACAAACGTCTCTCGGCTGAAGTTGATGGATTTGAGGCTCGGCGCAAGGATAGCAAAAACCGGCCGATCCCGCGCTGCGGTGGAACTTCCGCTCAAATAGGACTAAAATCGTCCTAGATGGAATTGTCGAGCCGCGGGGCTGCCCGCGGCTCGATCAACGGGGTAATCAATGGTGGGTTCCGCGAGGACCCTCCGCCGAGGCTTGCGATGCTGCGCATGGGAAAATTGACGGATTACGCGACGGTCGTGCTCGCGAGCTTGGCGCAGGAGCCGCTGCGGCACCGCGCTGCGGCCGACATCGCCGAACGGACCCGGCTTTCCGTGCCGACCGTCAGCAAAGTCCTGAAGGAACTGCAGCGCGCTGGAATGGTGCTCTCGGCGCGCGGTGCGCAGGGTGGATACCGGCTCGCACGATCCCCCGAGCTGATCAGCGCGGCTCAGATTCTGGACGTGTTCGAGGGTCCCGTGGCAATCACGGAGTGCAGCACCGCAACCAGTCAGTGCGGCATCGAGAAGCTCTGCCGCGTGAGCGCAGCGTGGCGGCGCGTCAATGCGGCCATACGCCGGGCGCTCGAGGACGTCACACTGCAGCAGCTCGCGGGGCTGGACTCGGTCGGCGTGCGCGTCGCCCACCTGGCGGCGGAAATTCGGGTCGACGCGAACCGGCCGTAACAACGAACCTCAAAGGCAATTCTTCTTGGCAAGCAAATCGCAAGACGTCGAGGCCCTCCTCGGCCAGAAATACCGGCACGGTTTCGTCACCGACATCGAATCGGACAGTTTGCCGCCCGGGCTCGACGAAAGCGTCGTGGCGGCGATCTCCCTGAAGAAGCGCGAGCCGGAATTCTTGCTCGCTTGGCGGCTCAAAGCGTTCCGCCACTGGCAGACCATGCGCGAGCCCAATTGGGCCCATGTCCACTACAAGCCGATCGATTACCAGGACATCTCCTACTATTCGGCGCCGCGCGCTCCCGCGAATGCGCCGAAGAGCCTGGAGGA
>Ga0302319_10005691_pt1 | contig 24917 bp, 19 predicted proteins | sample Bog_T0_2_FD_203319 | JGI IMG/M metagenome (GOLD analysis project Ga0302319, IMG submission 203319) | Peat permafrost microbial communities from Stordalen Mire near Abisko, Sweden - Bog_T0_2 | ecosystem: Environmental > Terrestrial > Soil > Wetlands > Peat | place: Sweden: Abisko, Stordalen Mire...
ATCCGCGAGGCGATTAAACTACACTTGGAGGCGATGCAGGAGGAAGGTCTGGCCATTCCCCAACCGCAATCCAGCACGGATTACGTCGAGGTCGCAGCCTGATTTCCCACATGGCGCAAATCAAATTTGGCACGGACGGCTGGCGCGCGGTCATCGCGGAAGATTTCACTTTCGCAAATGTGGCGCGCGTTGCACAGGCAACGGCGGATTATTGGAAGTCTGAAGTCCAAAGTCCAAAGTCCAAAGTCTTTGGATATGAATTAAAAGTCATCGTCGGCTACGACCGCCGCTTTTTCTCCGACCGCTTCGCGCAAATCACCGCCGAAGTTCTGGCCGGCAACGATTTTCAGGTCATCCTCACGCCGGAGCCGACGCCGACGCCGTCGGTTTCGTTCGCCGTCAAACATTTGAACGCCGTCGGCGGCGTGATGATCACCGCCAGCCACAATCCGCCGATTTTCAACGGCTTCAAACTCAAGTCGTATTACGGCGGCTCCAGCGATTCCGAAACGTGCAAGGCCGTTGAAAGTTTCTTGGACAAAAATCCGCCCCCACTCAAAACTCAAAACTCAAAACTCAAAATTTCCGTTCAAGATGTTCGTCCGGCTCACTACGCGGCGCTGAAGAAGCTTGTGGATTTCAAGCTGATTGCGAAATCGAAGCTGCGCTTTGCCCACGACGCGCTGTTTGGCGTCGGCGCGGGCTGCTTTGAAACCATCCTCGCCGGCACGACCTGCAAGGTCACGACGCTCAACGGGAACCATGACGTTTTGTTCGGCGGCATCAATCCGGAGCCGATTGTGCAAAATTACGCGCGCAGCCAGAAATTTTTGCGCGCGCATCCGCACGACATCTGCCTGGTAACGGATGGCGACGCCGACCGCGTTGGCGGCATGGACGGGCGCGGCAATTATCTGACGACGCACCAGATCATCTGCCTGCTATTGCATCATTTCGTCGTCAACCGGAAACAAACCGGCCGTGTCGTGAAGGCGCTCACGACGACTTCGATGGTGGACAAAATGTGCGCGGCTTACAATTTGCCGCTGGTCGAGACCGGCGTCGGCTTCAAATACATCTGCGCCGAGATGCTCAAGGGCGGCGTGCTGTTGGGCGCGGAAGAAAGCGGCGGCATCGGTTTTCCCGGCCACATCCCCGAACGCGACGGCATCGCCGCCGGCTTGATGCTGCTCGAACTGCTGGCAACCGAAATAATTTCTGTCAACAAAATGCTGGCGAAGCTGGAGAAGGAATTCGGCCCGCACCGTTACGGGCGGATTGACACGCATTATCCGCTGGAGAAACGCACCGCGCTGATGGAATCCCTGAAAGCCAATCCGCCCGCGAAGCTGCTGCGCTCGCCGATGGTTGACGTGAAAACATTCGACGGCGTGAAATTCGTCGCGGCAGATTCCTCGTGGCTGATGCTGCGCGGTTCCGGCACGGAACCGGTGTTGCGCATTTACGCCGAGGCGAAATCGGATGCCGACGTGCGGAAGCTGCTCCGGCTCGGAGTTTCATTGACACGGCGATGAAAATTTCCACAATGCGCGCATGACCAAATCCGGCATTCTCAATCCGCAAATCCTCTCGCTGCTTGCCCGCGTGCGGCACACCAACGCCATCGTCATCGCCGACCGCGGCTTTCCGTTCTGGGAACTGATCGAAACGGTGGATGTTTCCGTTGTTGACGATTTGCCGTCGGTGCTGCAACTCATCAAAGCCGTGCGCGCGAACCACAATTTTACGCAGGCTTACATGGCCAGGGAATTTCTTAAAAACAATTTTAAGACGACGCAGCAGAAATTTCGGGTCGCGCTGCGAGGTGTGCTGACGAAATTCGAGCCGCATGTGGAATTCAAGAAGCGCGTGCCGCAAGCCATCGGCCTCATCCGCACCGGCGATACGGTGCAATACGCCAACACGATACTGATTTCCGGCTGATTGCGTTACGGATTTTGATTCCAACAAAAAACGCCCACGGATTGCCGTGGGCGTTTTGTTTGAACCGCTCAAGCGGACTGGCCTATTTCGCCACCGCCGCGTCCTTCGCTTCAAGCTTCTGCCAGCTCGCGCCGTAAAAGGCGACGAAGGCAAAGCAAATCAGCGGCATCAGGAAGCCGATGCGCATACCCCAGTTGTCCGCCAGCCAGCCCATCCACAACGGCATGATGGCGCCGCCGACGATGGCCTGAACGATGAACGAGGAAGCAATTTTGGTCTGATCGCCCAGCCCGTGGATGCCCAGCGCGAAAATGGTGGGATACATGATGGACATGAAGAAAAAGCTCAAGAACAGGCCGAGCACCGACCACCAGCCGAGCGGGAACATGACCAGCACCATCGTTCCCATGCTGATGACCGAATACAGCGCCAGCGTGGTATGAGCTTTGAAAAACCGCAACGCCATGGTTCCGGTGATGCGGCCCAGCAGGAACAGTGCGAAGCCGCCGAACGACAGCAGGAGGGACGCGCCGCGGTCAGTGACATGGAACAAGGCGTCATTCAAATAGGGACTGCTGGCAATCAGGCTGGTGGGATAAGCGGCTTCTACCAAGCTGCGGTTGAGACGGATGAGCTGTTCGCCGGATGGATTTTGGGCGGCCAAGCCGACCACTGCTGGTGACAAACCGATTCCAGAAAAACGCTGGGCATCAAAGAGCAAATTGGTCTGGAGAACCTGATTGAAACCTTTGATGAGAATGGTCTTTTTCTGCAGTGCGATTTCCTTGTCAAGGTCAGCGGCGGAATCCTGGATCGAAGAAGGCGCGTTGATTTGGCCGGCGGTTGCGCTGAAGCTGGACGCGGCCAGAAAATCGCGGTTTGTGGTGAACTGGCTCCAGATGAAATCCGACACAGGCTTGGTTTTCGGATCCGGGTCATTTTGCAACTTGGCCACCAGGGCTGAAAGATTAGTGACGTCATTCGCGGAAAGCATGGCGGCGGAATAAGTCATTTGGGCGGGCGGTATCAGGTGGGCGGCGTGCAGTCCATTGGCGAAGCCCTGCAAATCCTTTGCGGCGTTCTGACGGAGCGCCGGGATGTCGGTGGCAATGTAATTGATGAAGAAGCTGAAAATGCCCGTCTGGGCGGCGACATAAAAAAACTGCGCCGCCACCGCCAGGACAAAGTGCTGGCGCTTCCAAAGCGGTTTTGGTTTCACAGCGGTTTTGGCATTGCCATCGCTGGCGGCCTTGGTTTCTTCCATGGCGTGCAGGTCTGGGACTTTGCTGATGACAAAAATGAAGGCAATGATTGCCACCACGACGGCCACAATCAGGTAGGGTTTGTAAAGATCGGTGTTGGTGGTGATGGGTTCGCCGGTGGCCGAGAGCACAAAGAAACCGCCAAGCACCGGGCCGATCATCCAGCCGATGCCGTTGGTGCTTTGCGCCAAGTTGATGCGCGGCGCACCGGATTCTGGCGGGCCGAGCACGGTGGCGTAGGGGTTGGCAACAGTTTCAAGGCAAGTCAGCCCCGCTGCCAAAATGAAAAGTCCAAGCAGAAACGCCCAGTAAGTTCCGATGTGCGTCGCTGGGACGAACCAGAATGCGCCCAGCGCAACCAGCGACAGGCCGATGATGATGGCACCCTTGTAGCCAAACCGGATGGCGAGCAGACCGGACGGAATCGCCATGAAGAAGTAACCCATGTAATTGGCGAACTGCACGAAGGCCGATTCGGCCTTGGTGATGCGGAGCGAGTCCTGGAAATGCTTGTTGAGGATGTCAATCATGCCGTTGCAAACGCCCCACAGCAGAAACAGAGAGCACACCAACAGAAAAATGAAGGTGTAGTTTTTCCCCTCGCTTGTGCGGAACCAGCTAGTGTTTTTGCCTGAAGTCTGGCTTGGATTTGTTGGTGTAATCATAATTTTGCTGTTTGATGAAATGCCATTTGTGGCTGCAATTAATTGCTGATGGCTTTGTAATTATTGAAATTGCGCCTTCACGTCAAGCTTTCGCGGAAAATTCAGGGTAGGGATTGCCGGGCCGAGGCTCGGAGCGCATGAACTTCAGGATGTTTCCGCCCGCCTTCGTGCTGCGCACTCCGGCGCGGCAATCTTCGCTCAAAGCGAAAACTGGTGGTGTCTTTTACAGAAAGTTAGAACCTTCTTTGATGAAAGTCCAGAGATTTGACCCTTCCCCACACCCTTCCCCACATGGGGAGGGGTGCTGTTTCCATTCCGTCCTTTGTTCGCAATGACTTTTGGCGTTTTCTGCATCGCCCGCCATCCCCGACTTCGGTCGGTTTTGCCGCTCACGCGGCTGTCGGGCTGCGCGCGGCCAAGAGGCCGTGCTCGCCCAAAACCTCCCTCGTCGCTGACGCGACAAACGGGTTCACCCACGGACGGGTTTATATCGTTAAAGGACAGGTGTCCTTTTTTCAGTTTAACACGAGTTAAACGGGTTTGACGAGTTCCGGCCAGAGCCGGGACGGGTAAAACGAGTATGGAACCCGCTGACGCGGAAGCGGCCAAAGACTTGCGAGATTTCTGCGCCGTTCGGGGATGTCCGCCTACGCCCCCGATACCCGCTCCGGTCAGACCCCCCTCACGTCTTGAAACACCCAAGACTTTGGCCGGAGGAATGAGCGGGCGAGCCAACAGGGGATTTCTCCTGCTCGGAAGCCCCTGCCCGCTCGCCTGATCCGCTCATACGGGTTTTTGAACGGGTTAAGAAAACCGCTCTTTCCACAGCCCGATTTTGGTCAAGAGGCGGTCATTCGGATATACTGTCCGCCAGAGCTTCAGTTTTTTAACCCGTTACGAACAACCACAACCCAAGAAAGGACGACGATTGTGAACACAACATACGCACACACCGCAGGAACAAGCGGCAGGCTCAAAGATCAACCAGTCGGCGAAAGGCCGCGTGAGCGACTCATCGAATGCGGGGCGCAGGCATTGAGTCCCGCCGAACTGGTCGCCATTCTGGTCAGAACCGGCTTGCGCGGCACAAACGCGCTCGACATCGGCAAACAGTTGGTTTGCAAATTCGGCTCGCTGGGAGCGATGGCACGGGCGTCAGTGGACGACTTGCAGTGCATCCGGGGAATCGGCCGTGACAAGGCCGTGACCCTTGTTGCCGCGTTCACGCTCGGAAGCAAGATCGCGGAGGAATTGCAGCGTGAATCGCCCGTGCTCGACAACCCGGAAGCAGTCGCCGGACTTTTGCGGGAGCAGAACCGCGTCAAGAACGTGGAGACGTTCCAGATATTGCTCTTGAACACGAGGCGGCGCTTGATCCGCGTCGAGCAGGTGTCGCAAGGCTTACTGGATACGATCCTCGTGCATCCGCGCGAGGTGTTCCAATCAGCCATTGCAGCCCGCGCGGCTGCCATTGTTTTGGTTCATAACCATCCAAGCGGCGAGAATTGCATCAAGGCGTTCATGTGCCAATGCTTTCCAAGAAAACATTTGATGACATTCAAAAGGCATTGATTGCCGTCGGCAAACCGCGTCTTAACCGCGAAGAAAAGAAATTTCTTTTCCGCCATTTCGCCACATGCGGCTCATGCGGCTATTCCATCACCGCCGAACGGCATACCAAAAAGAGCGGCCTTCGCTTCCGCTATTACCGTTGCACAGGCAAGGGCAAGACGCAGCGATGCGAAAATCGCAGTTTCATCCCCGAACAGAAATTCGTGGATGAAGTGAAGCGGAATGCGCAACTCGTCACCATTCCCGACGAGTGGAAGGAAAAGTTCCTTGCACGGATCGAAACATGGGAATCGGAAGTGTCCCTTGAAAAACAGCAGAAAATTAACAGCCTCAAATCCGAATTTTCTTCTCTCAAATCTAAGATTGACCGGCTTAACAACGCCTTCAGCGAAGGGTCCATTGACATTGACGAGTTCAAGGAATTGAAAAATCCGCTCATCCCCAAAAAAGTCGAATTGGAACAAAAAATCGTCGTTTTGGAAAAAAGCAAAGCCAATCGGCTCGAACCCTTGCGGAACTGGATTTTAGATGCGAATGCCTTCAATATGGCCGTTATTAGCAACGACGAGTTAGAAATGAAGTCATTTCTTCAACGAGTCGGCTCGAACCGCCTTTTACGCGCTCAAACCTTAACCGTTTCTTTCAAAAACCCCTTTGATTTACTGGCTGAAACTTCTCTCGCCATTCGGAACACGTCAGACGTTTCTGAACAATGTTCGAGATGGTGGAGCCAAGGAGGCTCGAACTCCTGACCTCCTGAATGCCATTCAGGCGCTCTACCAACTGAGCTATGACCCCATCCACCAAACGGAGCCGCAATTTATATTTTTCCCGCGCCAAGTCAAAACATTTTGCCGCCGGAAATGGATTGAACCGGCGGGGCAAAATTTCTAGCGTCTGGCGTGGCCTCCAAGCTCCGCATCGCGTTCCTGACGCACGAGCCGTTTTATCCGCCGTCCGGCGGCGGCTCGGCGGAGGCGGTTTATCTCGTCGAGGAGATGGCCCGGCGCGGCCACGAAGTCCACGTCTTCTGTCCGCGGCTTGCTAACGCTGAAAACATCGAAAAGAAGTTCGGCATCCGGCTGCATCCGTTCAAACGGTGGCAAATGAGCCGTTACGTTCGGTTCCGCAACTTCAAATACCTGGCCTACCCGTTTTTTCTCGAGCGCATGGTTGCCCGGGCCGCGCGCGAAAAGAAATTCGATCTGCTCGTTTCGCAACACGCCATTTCCGCCGTGGCCGCCGGTCGCCTGAAACGAAAGCTCGCCGTGCCCGTGGTGATGAATTTTCCCGACCTGCTCACCGGCTTCATGGAAACGTGGCGGACGTGGCTCGCGCCCCGGCCGCTGGTCGAGGCGCTCAAGCGGTTTGAAATTTCCATGCCCTCGCGCTTCGGCGCCGACGGCGTGCTGACCGTTTCCGACACGCTCGCCGATTTGTTTGCGGAACGCGGCTTCCCGCGCGAGAAAATCCTGCCGATTTACTACGGTTATGACGCCGGCAAATTTCCGTTCCGCCCGCAATCGCCGCCCGGCAATCAGCCGCCCGTCGTTGTCATGCATGGCTCGTTCGACGCGCATCATCTTGGGCAGATTGCGTTTGACGCCATCCAGTTCGTGACGCGGCAGCGCCCGGAAGTTGTATTCCGGTTCGTTGGGAAAAAAACCGCCTCGCTGGAAGGTTTCTTAACCAACGCGCAAAAACAAATTCCCGGCTTCAAATTCGAGGTGACGGGTTTTGTGCCCTACGCCGAAGTTGCCGGACATCTGGCTGACGCTAACGTGGGCATCGTGCCATACGAGGAATCAGCCGGAACCCACTGCGCGTTTGTCGCCAAGGTCGTCGAATATGTCGCCAGCGGGCTGCCCGCCGTTGCGACGCCGCTCAAAAGCATCCGAGGCTATTTCCGGGACGACCCGATGGTGCGTTTCTCAAAATTCGACGGCGCAGACTTTGGGAAACAAATCATTGCCTGGCTCGATGAATCTCCAGAAGTCTGGCGGATTCGCGCTGCGCAATCCGCCGCGCGCGTCCGAAACGAACTGGATTGGCTCCCGCTCTGCCGCAAGGCGGTGGATTTTGCCGAAAGGATTTGTTCAAACTCCGGGAGGCCAGGCTTGCCGGGCTGAAAATTATTCAGACTCACCCTTGAATATAAATTCAGTAACCCAACGGCTGCGGAGGATGAGAAACGCACTCGCCGCAAGTTCAATTGAAGATTGAATCAAATAAGACAGAGAATAAGTCCAGTTAGGAAATGCAGCACCGGCCGGATGGACGTTTTGCATCGCGTGAATCAAAGCCTCAAACGCGCTGATTGCCGCGAGAATGGAAGCAGGCAAAGCATGAATGCCAATTGAAAGGCCGAGGATTTTGATGAGGACGTTTGCCAGTTGTTTGGAGTTCATGAAAACAGCAAACTCATTTGAAACAGAATTGTCCAGCTTTCCTTTTTGACTTCGCCATTAGTGGTTTCACGCCTTTTTTCTTTGCCGGGCAACTTCGTAAAGAAAAACCGCCGCCGCCGCGCCGACGTTGAGCGAATCCACCGCCGGCGGCATCGGGATCGCCACCGCTTCGTCGCATGCTTCCAAGACTTCCGGGGAAATCCCGTCGCCTTCGCTGCCGAAAACGAGGCAGCAATCGCCGGAGAAATCCGCCTGCGATAATTTAGTTTCCGTGCGCGGATGCGCGGCGATGCTGCGGACGCCGCGCCCGCGCAATTCCTTCAGGCATTCCAACAGTGTTGATTTCGTGGTGTGCGGCTTGGCGGTGAATTGATGCCGCTGGCCGAGCTTGGCGAGTTCGATGACCGGCAACTGGAAAATCGTGCCCATCGAATTGCGCACGGCGCGGCGCAAATACGGACTGCTGCTCGTCTCGCCGACAATCAGCGCCTGGACGCCGAACGCGACGCAATTGCGCACCAGCGCGCCGAGATTTTCGGCGCTCGTCAATCCGTCCACGGCGGCGAACAGCATTGGCTCTTGCCGCGTCATGGCTGGAGGCGAAGATCGGGCGGAACTGTTCTGAAAAATGTCATCCAGCGAAGCGGGCGGGGGAATCTTGCCGACGGCCAGCACGCCTTGATACATCGAAAAGCCGATGAGCGATTCAAGCAGTTTTTTGCCGGCGAGATAGACGTTGAGGTTTTCAGGCCGTGCGGCGAGAAGCGGGCGGAAACTGTCCAGATGTTTTTCCGGCAACAAAACGGAAACGACTTCAAACCGGCTTTCGAGCAGCCGCCGGACGACCTTTTCGCCCTCGGCCACGAAGATGCCCTGCGCCTCGTGTTCCAGCGGCCGGCGCATCGTGGCGTAGGGTTGGAGTTCGGGCGAATCGAACGAGGAGATTTTTTGAATTCGCAAATCAGTCATGTTTGCGCTTCACTTTCACGCGATATGGCAGGCTGTCTTCCCTGACGTGAAATCCGATTTCCTTGTGCGGTTGTTCCGGCGGCGTCATCAATTGATGAATCGCTTCAAACAGCGTGCGGATGTTTTCGTCATGATTTTCGATTTTGCGTTCCAGTTCGGACAGTTTGTGCGCGAGTTCCTTGTGCAAGGACAGCGTTTCGCGCAGCCGCACGAACGCGCGCATGATGGCGATGTTGACCTGCTCCGCGCGCGGACTGCGCAGCACGCCGGAAAGCATGGCAACGCCTTCCTGCGTAAAAACGTAAGGTAAATACTTGATATTCATGCCCTTCTTCAAGATTCCAAATTGGAATCTTGAAGCTTCGTCCGCTGTCAATTGGAACATGAAGTCGCCGGGGAAGCGGGACAAGTTGCGCCGCACGGCTTTGTTGAGATTGCCGGTGGTGACGCCATACATCGCGGCCAGATCGCGATCCAGCATCACCCGCTGACCGCGAATCAAAAGGATGGCGTGTTCGATTTGTGGCGGCGCAAGCAATTCCGCTTTGTAGCCCATGATGAAAAAAACGATACGTCCGTTTGATTCTTCGCGCAAAGAAAAATTCGGGCGGATAGCTTCAACAACAAGAATGGCTTTTCCATGTTCCATGGTGCAGGCAACCGAGCATCGCCAAAATCAATGCGCAAACACTTTTTTTCAATTCGATGATTCGGCCCGTTTGTGGTTGAATCGAACCGAGCGAACGAAAACAAATTGCAAATAATGGAGAAATATATGACCAAAACTATTTGGCTGACAATTGGACTCGCGGCCACCGCCGCCATCCTGGTCGCCGGCTGCGACACCTTCAGCGGCAGGGGTGAACAACACCGCGCCAGCAATTTATATGCGTATCTTTATTCCGGCCAGAAGGAGCATATTGACGCGCCGACAATTCCAGTGTTGTCCCTGCCATTGCGGGTGGGCGTGGCCTTTGTGCCCGTGGATAATCCAAACGGAAGGAACAACTATTCGTATGCGGAGGACCTGACATTTTCTGAAAACCAGAAAATGGATTTGATGAAGCAAATCAGCGGACAGTTCAAACAATATCCGTTCGTCAAATCCATCGAACTCATTCCGACAGCTTATCTGACTTCCCGGGGCGGATTTGCCAATCTGGACCAGATTCGGACAATGTATGGCGTGGATGTCATGACGTTGCTTTCCTACGATCAGGTCCAATTCACCGGCGAAGGCGTGTTGTCATTGACTTACTGGACCATCGTTGGCGCCTATGTTGTCCCCGGCGAAAAGAATGACACCAAAACCATGATGGACGCGGCGGTTTATGACATCGCCAGCCGCAAGCTGCTGTTCCGCGCTCCGGGAATCGGCAGCGTCAAAGGTTCCGCGACGCCGATCAACTTGAGCGAACAACTGCGCGCCGACAGCAAAAAGGGTTTCGATCAAGCCGCGACCAATCTGGTGGCAAATCTGAAAGTCCAGCTCGAAGAATTCAAGCAACAGGTCACCAATGCGCCGGCCGAATATAAAATCGAATACAAGCCAGGTTATACCGGCGGCGGCGCTCTTGGCGGAATGGAAACAATCATCGTTGGCGGACTGGGAGCCTGCTTTTTGTGGACGCGCCGAAACCGCAAATTCTAGACCGGCGGCTGCCGGTCATTACCTTGTTGCTGGTTGGCGGCGCGCTGGTGATAGCCCTGTTTCCCGGCTGGTCGTCGTGGCTGATTTACGACCGGCCCGCCATTTTATCAGGCGAAATCTGGCGGATGTTCACGGGACACTGGATTCACTTTTCAACTTCTCATCTGGTTTATGATCTGCTGGCGCTGGGCATTGCGGGCTGGATTATCGAAACCAAAAATCTGCCGCATTTTGGCTGGTTGTGCCTGCTGGCGCCGTGGCTCATCAGCGCGGTTTTGCTGGTGTCCGAACCGCAAATGAATTTATTCGGCGGCCTGTCCGCGCTGGCCACCACCGCGATTGTTTATCTGGCGCTGTTCGGCCTTCACGACGCTCCTCCCTGGCGCTGGGTTTGCCTGGCGGCGTTGCTGGGAATCGCCGGCAAAATTTTTTTTGAAATGTCCACCGGCCGCATGATTTTCGTGACCACCGGAAACGTCCCGGTGACCGTTTCCGTTGCCGGCCACATTTCCGGGGCATTGATCGCTCTGTTGTTTTACGGCTGGTCGAAAATGTTCGCTGGGAGGAACCGGCAATAATTTCTGCCGCAGGACGTTTGCAGCAAACAGCGCCGTAGCAACGATTGGAAATTAAGTGCGGAGAATCAAATTCAATTTATTTTCTCAAACTTGTCAACGCAGGGGCATCTAAACTATAAATCTCACCACCGCGAAACAGCAGCAAATCGCCGTTTTGGGCAAACTCTGATTGATCTGGCGGCAAGATGGCCATCGGTTTCCACGTTGTTGTCTCATAAATTCCCAACAGTGGCATCGAGCCGTTGAGAGACAAGGCTACATATTTCCCATCGGGCGACCAAGAAACTCCCCTGACTTCAAATAAGCCATACGGAAAGCGAATGGGTATCTTTTCGCTCAATTCTTTTTGCCAGTCTTTTAATTCAATTCCGCCGCCCGCTGTCAGAGCCAGAATTCGTCCGTCAGGCGATAGTGCCCCGGAGGCGTGGCCGATATCATCAAGTTGAGCGGCAGGTTTGTCTTCATTGGCCCGCCAAATAGTCGCCGAATTGGTCGCGGCATAATCGGCAGCGCCGTAGCCTGCGGCGAAGACCTTTCCGTCTTGCGAAACAAGTGTCCAATTGATCCACGGCAGGTTGGTGGCGAGAACAGCCTGGCATTTTCCGGAGGCCAAATCCCAACGCTCGATTGAATGGCGGTTGGCGATGAATAGAAATTGCCCGTTGTCACCTCCAATTACACATTTGCTGTAATTTCCGGCAGAATCGTTTTTCCAAAGAATTTTCTTTGCAGTTAAATCAAAGGCATAAATGCCTTGTCCGTTTAGATAGATCCAATCAACCAGAATGTTTCCATCGGGTGATAAGACGCGCCGTTGCTCGCCCCATTGTTGTGCTGCTGGATATGCAATTGTTTCCTCTATTGGGATCGTTCCCTGAACTTGGTTCTTGTTCAAATCAAAAATTATAACATTTGTTGACGCGAACAAGACCGCTTTGGGCGCGTTCCGGGCCACATGGAATTCACCGGCGTCCAGGTTGGTCGAAATCTGATGGCCTTCCGGGCGGGGCATGAACCACTCCAAATACGCGCCTGTAATCTGAAACAGCGCTTCGACCTCTTTGGGAACGTCAGCCCGGTCATAAATGTTCTTAAACCATTGATTCTCGCGGATTCCACGGACAACGAGCCATCGTTCTTGCGGCGGTGAAATTATGGGCGGTGGCGGCAAGGCGTTTATTTTGGCAATTAACAATTCAAGGTTGGTTTGATCAAGTTGTCCCCAATGCCCGCCTTGAATTGCCCAGTTTATAACATCTCGCGCGCTGGAAACTTGTCCGGTGCGGCTCACTTGGCAAAAATAATCAATGCGCGGGCCGCTGAACCAATCCATAGCAAGCAGAGGCGTGTTTGTGTCGCCATTTTGAAATAGGGCGCCAAAACGATCTTGTTGAACGATATCGTAGGCTGAATCGTTGACACCTTGAGCCAATACCGATTGGGAACTTGCACAGCAGCAAATGGCGCAAACCAGGCTTGTTAGAATTCTTTTCATCTTGTCATATTCGCTTCATGTTCACAACTGTATGACACGCCAGTCACCGATTTATTAGAGACTTTTTGCGCCTACGATCCAAAGAAACCACGCCAGCCAATAGGCCGTTCCGATTGGAATGGTGACTTAAATTTCCAACGTCTCACACGGCGTATCCTGCGCGGCGATTTGCAGGCGGACGTGCGTCGCGCCGATGTGGTGGAGCTGTTCGGCCATGACGTGCTGCGCGAGTTCGGGCTTGTTGCATTCGCGGCTCAAATGCGCGAGGTAAAGATGCTTCAGATCGGCGGACATGATTTGCGCGGCGGTTTCGGCGGCGGTGGCGTTGGAAAGATGGCCGTGGCGTCCAAGGATGCGCTGTTTCAACGCCCACGACCGGCGCGGACAATCCTGCAACATCTTCACGTCATGGTTTGATTCCAGCACCAGAACGTTTGCGGCGCGGATGCGTTCGAGCACGAGCTTGGTGACGTGGCCGAGGTCGGTGGCGAAGCCGATGTTGCCGGCGGCGGTGCGCAGGATGTAGCCGACCGGTTCCTGCGCGTCGTGCGGGATGGAAAAAGTCTCGATGAGCAAATCGTTCAATTCAAAATGGTCGCCGGTCTGGAACAGCCGCCAGTCAATTTTGGATTTCAGGCTGTCGGGATTCTCCAGCGGCAGTTTCTTTTTGCTGCTCCATTTGGCTTTGAATGTCCAGACGGCGCCGTCCTGCGTTCCGCGGTTGCAATAAACCGGGATTTGAAATTTGTCCGCGATGCCGAGCAACCCGCTGATGTGGTCGGAATGTTCGTGGGTGATCAAAATGGCCGAGAGATTTTCCGGCGCGCGTCCAATGCTCGCGAGGCGCTGGCGGATCTGGCGCGGGGAAAATCCGGCGTCCACGAGGATGCGCGCCTCGGCGGTCTCGACGTAGGCGCAATTGCCGGACGAGCCGCTGCCGAGGATGGTGAGTTTGACAGACACGGCTGGAAATTAATGTCGCGGCGGCAGGCGGGCAATTTCTTTCGCACAAGAATTTGACCGGTGGCACAAAGTCTGCTTAAATTAGGTGAGATTTACTATTTGAACGCATCAAGAAATCCCATGACAAGCCGGGCATTGGCTGAAGTTGCCGGGCGATGGTTCATCCGGCTGGCTTTGGCGGCCGCGATGGCGGCGGCGCTTTTCCCTTTCACGGCGCGCGCGCAAGGCGTCGGGAAGCAAATGTTGCGCGAGCACGTGCCGCCGGCCATTGCGAGTTTTCATTTGCAGCCGACGAGCCGCCTGCCGGCCACGAACCGTTTGAATTTGGCGATTGGACTGCCGTTGCGGAATCAGGACGCGCTCAACCAGCTGCTGGCGGAAATTTACGATCCGGCCAGCACGAATTATCATCAATACCTGACGCCGGAACAGTTTGCGGCGCAGTTCGGCCCGACGGAACAGGATTATCAGTCCCTCATCAATTTCGCGAAGACGAACGGCCTGACGGTGACGGCGACGTATCCGAACCGGGCCTTGCTGGGCGTGAGCGGAGACGCGGCGACGGTTGAAAAGGTGTTTCACGTGACGTTGAGCGTGTATCAGCATCCGGCGGAGAGCCGAACATTTTACGCGCCGGACACGGAGCCGTCCGTTGATTTCAGCGTGCCGATTTTGCATGTCAGCGGTCTGGATAATTATTCCATCCCGCGGCCGGCGAGCTTAAAAAAAAATCCCCTGAAAAATAGGCCGGCGGGCGAGGTTCCGGCTGCCGGTTCCGGACCGAGCAGTTCGTATATGGGAAAAGATTTCCGGGCGGCGTATGCTCCCGGCGTGGCGCTAAACGGCGCCGGCCAGCAGGTCGGGTTGTTGGAATTCGACGGCTACTTGAGTTCTGACATCACCAGCTATGAGCATCAGGCCGGCTTACCCAACGTCCCGCTGCTGAATGTTTTGATCAGTGGCAGCGGGACTCCCAGCTCGGACGACACCGAGGTGTGTCTGGACATCGAAATGGCAATTTCCATGGCCACAAATCTGGCCTGCGTGGTCGTTTTCGAAGCCGAATCCTCCTCCGATTTTGACAGTGTTTTGAACAGCATGGCGTCCAGCAACCAGATCAAACAATTCAGCTCGTCCTGGGGACTGCCCGGCGGCAGTCCTGATTTGAACGCCGACCAGATTTTCACGAACATGGCGGTTCAAGGCCAGTCGTTTTTCCAGGCGTCTGGCGATGGAGATGCCTGGGTCAATCCAATATGGGTTCCATCGGCCAGCCCCTACGTCACCAGTGTCGGGGGAACAACATTAACAATGAATGGTTCGGGCGCATCGTATGCTTCGGAGACCGTCTGGAACGCGGGTTACAGCCCGCCCGCGTGGAGTCCGAATGGGAATGGTTATTGGGGAAGCGGCGGCGGGGTCAGCACAAGCTACTCGATTCCCATCTGGCAACAGGGAATCAACATGGTGACCAATCAAGGCTCGACGACCAAGCGGAACATTCCCGACGTGGCCCTGACAGCGAACAATATTTACGTCCTGGCGAACAACGGCCAGTCCGAACCCGGCGTCAGTGGCACCAGTTGCGCCGCGCCCTTATGGGCGGGCTTTACCGCCCTCGCCAATCAGCAGGCCGCCGTCCTGGGCAAGCCGGCGGTCGGCTTTCTCAACCCGGCCATCTATGCGATTGGCAGGAGTCCGAACTACGCGGCGGATTTTCACGACATCACCAGCGGAAATAATTTTAGCGCCAGCAGCCCAACTAATTATCCGGCGGTTCCAGGTTACGACCTTTGCACGGGCTGGGGCACGCCGGCCGGGCAGAATTTGATCAACGCGCTGGTTGCGCCGGACACGTTGGGCATTGTGCCGGCAAGCGGTTTTGCTGCCAGCGGTCCCGCGGGCGGCCCGTTCAGCCCGGCGTCACAAAACTATTTCCTGACCAACGCCGGCACCAGCTCGATCAACTGGTCGCTCGTGAACACTTCCGCCTGGCTCAATGCTTCCGCGACTGCCGGCACTTTGGCGGCAGGCAAGACGAACAGTATCACGATGAGCTTAGCCGCGGCCGCCAGCAGCCTTGGCGTTGGAACTTATGTCGCGACCGTGAATCTGACGAATTGGAACTCGCACGTCGTGCAAAGCCTGCAATTTTTCCTGCTGGCGCAGCAGCCGCTGGTGGTCGCACCGGCGACCGGCTTTACGGCCAGCGCGGTGGGCGGCGGGCCGTTCAGCGTGACGACACAAAACTATTTGCTGACGAATTCCGGAACCATTCCGTTGAACTGGTCACTCATCAACACTTCCGCCTGGCTCACGGCCTCGGGTGGCGGCAAGCTGGCCGCAGGCGCCACGACCACGGTGACGGTCAGCTTGAGTTCCGCCGCCACCAATCTGGCGACGGGCGCTTACACCGCCAATGTGTGGTTCACCAACCAGACCAGCGGCGGTGCGCAAAGCCTACAGTTCAATTTGCTGGTGAATCAGGCACTGGTTCAGAATGGCGGGTTTGAAACGGGCGATTGGACCGGCTGGACGTTTAGCAATGACGGCTATAGCTCGGTGGTTGCCTCCGAAACCGGCATCTCACCTCATTCAGGCAACTATTTTGCGGCGCTGGGGGCGGAACTTTCGCCCGGCTATCTTTCCCAAACGCTGCAAACAACCGCAAATCATTCTTATTTGCTTTCCTTATGGCTTAATAGCCCGACTGTCAGAGGCGGCAATACGCCCAACGAATTTAGTGTCTCTTGGAACGGCAACACGCTTTTTGATCAATCCAATATTTCGCCGATCAGCGGCTGGACCAATCTGCAGTTTATCGTCACCGCCACCAGCAACAGCACCGTTCTACAGTTTGGCGAACGGGATGACCCGTGGTATCTGGGCCTCGATGAGGTCAGCGTGACGCCCATTCCGGCGGCAACCTTCCAACCGACGATGGTGGCCAGGACGAACAAAACTCTCCAGTTCGGATGGAACGCGATGACCGGTCTGGTCTATCAGGTCCAATTCAAAACCAATCTGCTCCAGACCAACTGGACGGTTTTGAAAAGCATCACGGCGACGAATACCACTGTCACTTTTGTGGACACCAATCCCATCACCGGTTTTCCGCAAAAATTTTACCGGCTGTTGTTGCTGCCGTGAACTTCGCTGCAAATGTTTTCCGCGTTTATTTGACGGTTGGCGCGAGGTCTGCGAAATTTGAAATCATGAATCACCGGGGTTGCCCCAAATTTGAGCGATGGCGGTTTTGGGCCGGGCTGGTCGCCGCTTTAGGCTGCTGTTTTGCGGTGTCCGCCCAGACAACGGCGAGGCAATTGTTACAGGGCCATGTGCCGGCGGTGGTTTCGCGGCTGGTTCCCGACGGGCGTTTGCCGGCGGCGACGAATCTTTCCCTCACCATCGGATTGCCACTGCGGGACGAGGCCGCGCTGAATGAATTGCTGCGGCAGCTTTACGATCCGGGCAGCACCAACTTCCACAAATTTCTCACGCCGCCGGAATTCACGGCGCGCTTCGGGCCGACGGAACAAAATTATCAGGCGGTCATAAAATTTGCGGACGCAAACCGTCTCACCGTTGCCGGCACGCATCCGAACCGCGTGGTGCTGGATGTGGAAGGCAGCGCATCCAACATCGAGCAGGCATTTCAAATCACGTTGCGCACTTACCGGCATCCGACGGAGGCGCGCGATTTTTTTGCGCCGGATGCCGAGCCTTCGGTGCCGGCGAATTTATCCGTGGTGACGGTCGAGGGTTTGAGCGATTACGGACTTCCCAGGCCGTTGTTGCACAAGATGGACGCGTTGAAATTTCAGCCGCTCGGCGGTTCCGGCCCCGGTGGGAATTACGCGGGCAGCGATTTTCGTAACGCCTACGTGCCGGGCACGACGCTCAACGGCGCGGGACAATCGGTGGGTTTGCTGGAGTTCTCCGCTTATTTTCCGGCGGACATCACGAAGTATGAGAACACCATCGGCCTGGCCAGTTATGTTCCATTAAAAAATGTTATCATCGGCAGCCGGGCTCCCAGCACGGCCAACAACGACGAGGTCGCCCTGGACATTGAGGTGGCCATCGCCATGGCTCCGGGATTGTCACAGGTCATCGTTTATGAAACCAGATCCGGCGCCAGTTCGATCTTGAGCCGGATGGCCAATGACAATCTGGCCAAGCAGATGAGTTCCTCCTGGACCTGGGGCGGCGGACCCAGCGCGACGATTGACAATATTTTCAAACAGATGGCCGCGCAGGGACAGTCATATTTTCAGGCATCCGGCGACAGCGACGCCTACACCGGTTCGCAACTTCTGGACGCCGCCAGCCAGGTCAATTCGCCGGTCGGCAGCATCAACATCACTGCTGTGGGCGGAACGACTTTGACGATGAATGGCTCCGGCACGTCGTGGGCTTCCGAGACGGTCTGGAATTGGAGCAGTAAAGGCGGTTCGGATGCGAACGTCGGCTCCAGCGGCGGCGTCAGCACTTATTACCAAATTCCCTGGTGGCAGACGAACATTGACATGACGGCCAATCTGGGTTCGACCACCATGCGCAATGTGCCCGATGTGGCGCTGACGGCGGACAACGTGTTTGTAGATTACAACAATGGCAGCTCCGGCGGCTTCGGCGGCACGAGTTGCGCCGCGCCGTTGTGGGCCGGGTTCACCGCGCTTGTCAACCAGCAGTCTGTCGCGTTCAACGGGACGACGGTTGGTTTTCTGAATCCGGCGCTTTACGCCGTCGGCGCTGGAACCAATTACACCGCCTGTTTTAACGACATCACCACCGGCAACAACATCGGCTCCGGCACGCCGGGACTGTATTACGCGGCCGCCGGCTACGACCTTTGCACCGGCTTGGGCACGCCGAACGGGACGAACCTGATCAATGCCCTTGCGCCGCGCAATGTGCCATACTTCATCACCCAGCCGTTCAGCCAGACCGTGACCAACGCCAACAGCATCACGTTCAGCGCCACCGTTGGCGGTCCGCCGCCGTTCAGTTATTTCTGGCGGTTCAATGGAACCAATCTGCCCGCCAGCGGAAATATCTCCGGCGCCACCAGCAATATTTTAACCATCGCCGCGGTGACGATCAGCAACGCCGGCAATTACACGCTCCTGGCAACCAACATTTACGGCTCCGCCACCAGCAGCGTCGCCACACTGACCGTGCTGCTGCCGCCGGTCATCACGGCTTCGCTGACAAATCAAACGGTTCAGTGCGGAGGCAACGTCGCGTTCAGCGTTACTGCCACCGGCACGCCGCCATTGAATCACCAATGGAGCTTGGATGGCGGGGCTATCGCGGGCGCGACGAATGCCAGTCTTTCGCTGATCAATGTGCATGGGCCGGACCATTTTGTCGCCGTTCTCGTCACCAACATTTACGGTAGCGCGACGAATTCGGTGACGTTGACCGTGGTGGACACACTCGCGCCGGCCATCACTTTGAACGGCGGCAATCCAGCTTACGTCGAACTCGGCGGCACGTTCACCGATCCCGGCGCCACCGCCAGCGACGCCTGTGCCGGCATGGTTCCAGTCGCCGTCGCCGGCGCGGTCAACAGCGGCGCGGTCGGCACCTACACGCTGACTTACACCGCTGATGATGGCAACGGCAACACCAACACAGTCGCGCGCGCCGTCATTGTGCGCGACACCACGCCGCCGACGGTTTTGTGGAGCTTCACAAATCTGGTTGTGGCGGCGAATACCAATTGCAGCGCGACAATGCCCGATGTGACTGGAACCAATTTTATTCTCGCCACCGATTTGTCCGAGCCGCTGGCCATTTCACAATACCCGACAAACGGCGCGGTATTGCCGCTCGGAACCAACATGGTGGTCATCGCCGTGTCGGATTTTTACAACAACACTTCCTATTCGACCAACACCGTCATTGTTCAGGATCAAATCCCGCCGGCCTTTTTCGTCCAGCCGCAAAGCCAGACGAACCTCGTCGGCACGACGGCGGCTTTCAGCGCCGCTGCCGAAGCTTGCACGCCAACCGCTTATCAATGGTTTTTCAACAGCGCGATTTTGGCCGTCCAGACGAACAACACGCTGACAATCGCGTCCGTCAGCCCCGCCAGCGCTGGAAATTATTCCGTGATTGCCACCGCGTCCGGCGGCTCCACGACGAGCGCCGTCGCCACGTTGACCGTGAATTTGAATCCCACAAGCCTCGGCCTGAACTCGTCGGAAAATCCGGCCGGCTTCGGTGATGTTCTGAATTTTACCGCCGTAGCCGCGCCGGCCGGCGCCGGCGGCACGGTGCAATTTTTCACCAATGGCTTTGCGTTCGATACCGAAACTCTGGCCGCTGGACAAGCTGTCAGCACCAACCTCTCCATTCTTCCGCGCGGCACGAATGTCATCGCCGCCATTTATTCGGGTGATGCGAATGATCTGCCCGCCACGAATTCGCTTTCGCAAATTGTCACGAATCATTCGCCAGTCGCCGCAGACGTTTTCTACGACCGCCTGGCAGGATACGCCCTGGACATCGCCGTGGCCGATCTCACCACCAACTGGAGCGACCCCGATGGCGACCCTGTTTCGCTGGCCGGCATCAGCGTCAGCACCGATGGCGTGACCGTGACCAACAATGCCGGCACGCTGGTTTATTTTGACACCAACAACGTGGACGACCAGTTCGTCTGCGCCATCAGCGATGGATGGGGCGGCACGAATTTCCAGACCGTCTATATTGACATCGTGTTGACCAATACCATTCCGAGCATCATCGGCGTGGGGAACGGTTCAAATGGAAACGTGACGTTGACCCTCGGCGGCGCGCCGGGCGACACCTACGTCTTGGAAGCGGCTGCGGATCTGGTTTCGCCGGCCAACTGGCAGCCGCTGGCCACAAACACGCTGGGCACGAATGGCCTCTGGCAGTTCACCGACCCGCAGGTCATAAATTTCACGCAACGATTTTACCGGCTCAAGCTTGCGCAATAATCCCGCCGCTTGCCCGGCGCGCCCAAAAAAAGCAAGATGTGCGCGTGAGCGAATTCCTTCAGCGCGTCGAAGGCGAAATTCAAAACCGCCGCCTATTTCTGCGCGGGCAAAAAATTCTCGTCGCCGTTTCCGGCGGCGTGGATTCAATGGTTCTGCTGCGCGGTCTTTATCTGCTCGCCTCCAAAAATCGCTGGCAGATTTCTGTTGCGCATTTCAACCACCGGCTGCGCGGACGCGCGAGCAACGCGGATGAAAGGCTCGTCCGCAAAACCGCCGCCGCGATGAAGCTGCCGGTGGTTGCCGAAAGCGCGGATGTGAAGACGTTCGCCGCGAAATCGAAGCTGTCCTTGGAAATGGCCGCGCGGCAATTGCGGCACGAATTTCTGGCGCGAGTTGCGCGGGAACATAAAATCAAAACAATTGCACTCGCGCATCATGCGGACGATCAGGTGGAGCTTTTTTTTCTGCGGCTGCTTCGCGGCGCGGGCGGCGAGGGGCTGGCGGGAATGAAATGGCGCTCGCCGTCGCCCGCCGACAAATCCATTTCGCTCGTCCGCCCGCTGCTGGGGTGTTCAAAAAGCGAACTCGCGGGATTTGCCCGCGAAAACGAGGTTCATTTCCGGGACGACGCGACGAATTTCTCCTCCGACGTTTTGCGGAACCGGATTCGGAACGAATTGCTGCCGTTGTTGCGGAAAAATTATCAGCCCGGATTGAACCAGGCCGTTTTGCGGCTGATGGAAATCGTGGGCGCAGAGGCGGAATTTGCCGGTGAAGCGGCGCGATTATGGTTTTGTAGCAGCGGACGTGAGTCCGCTCATTCTAAATACAATCAGAGCCGCCTCACGCTGGCTGCTACGATTCAGAAGAAAGATTTTGAAGAATTGCCGGTCGCCATCCAGCGGCGCGTTTTGCGATCGCAACTCGCGGAAGCCGGCGTCGCGCCGGATTTTGGCTTGATTGAATCGCTGCGGCAATCGGCGGATTGCTTTGTCAGCGTCGGCCCGGAAATATCCGCCGCGCGTGACGTCAGAGGGAAGTTGATTTTGCGCGGCGAACCAATTCCCGAATTCAACAAGAACGAACGGGCCGTGAAATTGGGCAGGGCAGGGAAGGCGATTTTTGGAAAGCGGGAATTTTGCTGGCGGCTAAAGTCGTCGGGGAAAATGATGCTTCCCGCCAAAGCCGGCGGCGTGGAATATTTTGACGCGGACAAAATTGGCAGCGGCATGGTGCTGCGTCACTGGCGGGCGGGCGACCGGTTTCGGCCCATCGGCCTGAAGCCGGCGGCGAAGTTGCAGGATTTGTTTGTGAACGCAAAAATTTCCATCGCGCGGCGGCGTGAGTTGGTTTTGGGCGCGACGGTGGACGGCGAAATTTTCTGGGTGGAGGGATTGCGGATTTCGGAAGAATTCAAACTGACGCCGGACACGAAACGATGTCTGGTCTGGTGCTGGCGTTCAACTTGCCCTGATTAGGCGGCGTTCAAATGACATCGCCTATTTTGGCGGCGGCGTGAAATCATGCTGGCCTTTGGCGGAGCCGGCCGTCAGGAACAGGCGGTAGGTGACATTCGTTTCGAGTGGTTTTGGCCAGATGTTCGCCACGGAAGGTTTCATGCCGCGAATCGCCACGCCGTAGTAAAATTTCTTCGTCGGGACGGAATTTGAAACGGAGATAAGATGCCAGAAGGGGAGAATGGATTTATTCGTTTGCCAGCCGGCCAGGCAGACAACTTTGACTTCGGTCAACCGGTAGGGATGATCCAAGTTGAAACTCATAACGGCCGTGTTGATGCTGCCGGCTTTCACGCGCGGCCCAATGACTCCTTTTGGGTTTGAGGTCGAGGTGTGGGAAATTTGCATGGCCGGTCGCCTGCCCCAGTTTGTGAAGGCGCAAATATAGACGGCGGCCAGCAAAATGAAGACCGCCAAGAGAGCCCATTGTTTTTTTGCCATAAATAAATATGACCGGTATGATTTGCGCGTCAAGGCAGTTGCAGTTCCGGCGTTCAACAAATTTTAATTCATCCAGTCCGGAAAGCCAATGGCCTGCGCGGCGGCGTTGACATCGTATCCTTTCGACCACGGCAGGCTCCACAAATCCTTCGCGCGCGTGTTGCGAACGGAGCTGTCGAAATAAAGGATGTTCACGCCTTTGCCATGCCGTTCAATGGCGAAGTGATGCATCTCGGCGTTAACCCCCATCCATTCTCCGTTGAAGGCCGGCGGGATGTCGTTGAAATGCGGGCCGCCGCCGCGCCACATTGCATCCAGAAACAGGGGTGTATCCGAAGGCTGGGTCACGGCATCGTATCTTCGCCAGTTATAGACGGCGAGACGGCCCTGGATGTTATTGGTGTCCGGGTTGTAAATCCATGAATTGACACCGTAGCTGCCAAGCAACAGATGGGCGGGATCAGCCGGGTCGGGAATGGGAAAATCAAAGGCGGTGGTCGGCCCGCCATAATCCACGGCATTGGGGTCATCAAGAGTTGTGTGAACTTCGTAGGCGCCCGGCCCCCGCCGGTCGGTCGCTTTCGGGCAAAGCAGCAAGGCGGGATTTTGCCAGAAGCCGTTGGTGAACGAGAGCACCCACGCGCCGCGCGCCCAACTGGCTTCCGTGCCCGGCATGAATGAATTATTATTATCGTCGGTGTAAAGCCGCCACATGACGCCCCACTGTCTGAGGTTGGAAATGCAATTGGCATCGTGCGCCCTGTCTTTGGCGCGGCTCAAGACCGGCAGCAACATTGCCGCGAGAATGGCGATGATGGCGATCACCACCAGCAGCTCGATCAGGGTGAAGGCACGCTCCCATGACTTCACAGCATTCATGGGAACCATTCTAGCATCATGGAAATGGAAGTGACAGTTTTATTGGCTCAAATTCGGCATGAATTTTCAACGCCGGGCGTTGCGCCAGTGCCTGCAACGTCAACGTGAAACCGGCGGTGGATTGATTTGCATTACAACGGGGATGCGGGGCGCGAGTTGTCCCCACTCGCAGCCTGTCCGCGGCATTCGGCTGTTGCGGATTGGGGACAATCCGCGCTCCGCGACAATTTTAGGACGCTGCCGGCAAACCCAGCCTGTTTTAAGGCGGCCGGACGAACCTGGAAGGCTGGTTGTATTTCAAACGGCCATTCGGGATGATAAACGCCGTTGACGGTGGTGTCCAACTGCCGCCAGGGCCAACAAATACAGAATCGCCGCCGCCAAATTGCGCGCCCACAATTTGCCGCATGGCAAAAAAGGCCGCCGCAAAAACTGCGTCGAGCGTCCGGCTCGAAACATCCGGCCACTCGCCGGACGTTGGCAATGCAAACAGCCGTTCAAAAAAATCGGGCGACTTCCCGTTCCGGGCGGCGGGTCGCCGCCCGGCACAGGCCGGTGGCCTGTGGCACCCACCGGAATGACCACCGCTGCTTCGGAGTTCGGGTTCACAACCCACCCGCTCCGGCTGGGCAGCCTGCGGTTTCAGCGGGGCATTTGATTTGCCTTTCAGTTCCAGGGGCCTGGACCGGGTTGCTTTGGGCGCTGGCCAAGTCCGGTTTGCCGCGGATGACTTCCTGAAATTGGCGGATCGCCTCCCCGGTCTGGCCCTGCTCCAGGACGGCGTTGCCGGGGCGGTCGTGGGCGATCCAAGAGCGCATCTGAAAAATCAAAAATCCGCGGGTGCCGTGGCGGCATCTTGCCGCCCGGATCAACGCCCGATTTTCCAGCGCTTCTAAAGTTTCAAGGCTGTTCCCGCCGGGCTGGAAGCCCGGCTCCACCTCAGGCAGAATGCCTGACGCCACTTTTTTTAGACGCGCTCTAATTGTTCTGCGTGACTTCGAGCGTGGATCGGAAAAGGGTCTCACTCCGCCGGCTTTGGGCCTTGCTCCGCTTCCCGGCGTCAAATCGTGGCGAGGCACTTGAGCCGGTTTCAGCCGCCGACCAGACGGAAAGCATTCAAAACCGGCTGGGGGAGTTTGGTGTTTTGAATTCTTTCCGTCAGGACGGCAGACACGCTTTAAAATTACAACACTCGAAGGCCGCCTATGTTTAAGAAGATCGCAAATGATAGTTCAGCCTATCAGCATATTAGGCGTGCACATCGTCTCGTCTCCGCTCTTTGATCTGTCGGTCTTTGGTTTTGGTGGCAATCTCTTCCAAGGCGCGCTCCTTTCCAGCCCGCGATCTCTGGGTCGTAGGTATCATGTGATTCTTCATCCAAAGGGGATGACCTGTCTTTCCCTTCCAATCGCTCAATTTCAACCAAGAGGGGAAGCCCCTGACGTTCACGTTCCGGGCGACATACTCATCCGCAGCAGCAAGATTCTGGTCGAGCATCTCAATCTGCTGTTTGATTTTGCGTTTCTTATTCATGGCACACTCTGCACGCCTAACGAAAAAAGCTGAGCCACCGCCGACTCGCGGCGTGGATTGCAACCG